>WNGA01000298.1_pt1 | contig 142613 bp, 152 predicted proteins | sample 5400061 | NCBI WGS metagenome assembly WNGA01 (sample SAMN13153366, study PRJNA577476) | soil metagenome | isolation source: 100 cm soil or saprolite under grassland replicate 2 | place: USA:California | collected 2016-06-15 | reverse complement strand
AGTCTAGCGACGATTGGGCACGATCGAGGGGGTGGTCCGACTATCCTGGCACCGTGAAGCGGGCGCTCCTCGTGACCATGCTGGCGGTGCTGGCGCTCGCTACCTCGTCCTGCGGCGGGGGCGGCGGCGGACAGCTGTCGCAGTCGGACTTCGAGGCACAGATCGGGGCGATTTTGCGGCCCCTCCAGGGCTCGACCCTCCAGAACCTCGTCCTGATCAGCGCAGCGGATCCCGAGGCCGCGATCAACGCGCTGAAAGACGGGGAGTCGAAGCTGCACGAGGCGTCCTCCGAGCTCGCCTCGATGAAACCGCCCGACGACGCAGTCCAGCCGACGCAGATGCTCGCCAAGGGGGTCGGGGAGCTTGCCGACGAGGTGACCGCGGTGCGCAAGGACGCGGAGCGCGGTGACTTCGCCAGGCTCGTCCGGTTCAAGGTCGGGCTCCGTTCGGATCCGGCCGTCTTGGAGATCCAGGACGCAGCTACGGAGTTGATCAAGCTCGGCTACAACATCGCCGGCGAGGCCCCATGAAAAAGCCCTGCGTGGGCAGGGCTTTCGAAGGCTGCGGGGCTAGGATTCGAACCTAGACTACTCGGTCCAGAGCCGAGCGTCCTACCATTAGACGACCCCGCAAAGAGCGGTTGCAGCTCCGGGGAGTGTAGCGAGCTATTTGCCCGCTCAGCCTGCAAAGGCGCTGAACGTGGAGGCGCCGTGGCGCCGCAGGTTCAAGCCCGAATCTTCGAGCTTGCGACCGTGGCGGAGGGCCAGCCAGCTGCCGTCCTTGCGCGCCAGTTGCACACGGGCGACGCGGTAGCCGTAGCGGTTGCAGGCGGCGCTTTCCGAGTAGTTTTCGGCCGTCGCGATCGGCTCCCAGGCACGGTGGCTGTGCGGCAGGTAGAAGGGCCCGGCGATTCCGGCGCTCGATACGACGACCCAGGTGTTGTGGGCAAAGGGGAGCTCGAGCAGGGCCACGCGCTGCCGCTCGCCCGGCCGGATCCCCGAGGCGAGCGTGGTGTACTCCGGCTCGCGGCCCGGCTGCGTCAGCTCGTAGTAGAGCTGCCCTTCACTCGAGTCCGGGAAGGATGCGAGGCCGACCTGCAGCCACTCATCCTCGCCCTGGGGCCCGAGACCCTGGCCGCCAACGCCGACCCAGGCGGCGGCATGGCCGCTGACGACGCTCGGTGCTTCGAGCATTGTCAGGGTGGCCGCCACGCCGGAGGCCTTCGAGGGGCTGTAGAGGCCGGCGTAGGAGTAGCCGCGCACACACGCGAGCGCCACGGGGGCGAAGAACGCGGAGGCAAGGGCCAAGGCGCCGGCGAGGAGCGTGATGCGAACGCGGGTCACGAATTCGAGAATCGGGCCCGCCAACGGGTGCGCCGATCCCTCGTATCAGGGAATTGACACTGTTGTTACGAAGTCGCGCGGAACAATCCTGGATCAGGCCACGTCCAATGCCCAATCGCCGTAGAGCGAGGTGTAGAGGCCGCGCTTCTGCAGGAGCTCGTCATGGGTGCCCTGCTCGATGACCCGGCCGTGCTCGAGCACCACGATCAGGTCGGCGTCGCGGATCGTCGAGAGGCGGTGCGCGATCACGAATGCGGTGCGGCCTGCGAGGAGCTTTCGCAGCGCCGACTCGATCTTCCGCTCCGTGCCGATGTCGACCGAGGAGGTCGCCTCGTCGAGGATCAGGATGCGCGGGTCGGCGAGAAGGGCGCGACCAAGGGCGACGAGCTGCCGCTGACCGAGCGAGAGCCGGGTGCCGCGTTCCTGCACTTCCGTCTCGTAGCCGTTCTCGAGGTGGGTCACGAAGTCGTGTGCGCCGATCGTCCGGGCCGCGCTGACGATGTCCGCGGCGGGGGCCTCGGGGCGCCCGAAGGCGATGTTCTCGCTGACCGTGCCCGCAAAAAGAAAGCCCTCCTGGGGCACGATCCCGAGCTGCCGTCGCAGCGACGCCTGCGTCACGTCACGCAGGTCGTGCCCGTCGATCGTGATCCGGCCGGCGCGCGGGTCGTAGAAGCGCGCGAGCAGCTTCGCGATCGTCGACTTGCCAGCGCCGGTGTGGCCCACCAGCGCGACGGTCGTGCCGGCCGGCACGTCGAGGTCGAGACCGTGCAGGACCTCCGGTCCGTCGCCGTAGCCGAACGTGACGTTCTCGAACTGGACGCGCCCCTCCACGCGCGGGAGCGGCTTCGCGTCCGGCTTGTCGAGCACCTCGGGCTCCTCATCGAGGACGTCCACGATCTTGTCGAGTGCGGCCGTCGCCGAGAGGAACGTGTTGTAGAGCTGGGAGAGCTGCTGCACCGGGTCGAAGAAGTTCTGGACGTAGAGCATGAAGGCGAAGAGCGTGCCGAGCGTCACGTCGCCCTGGAAGTAGAGGTGGCCGCCGTAGCCGAGGACAACCGCGAGCGCGACCGACGAGAGCACATCCACGAACGGGAAGTAGAGGCCGTTCAGGACGACGGTCTCCATGTTCGAGTCGCGGTAGCGCTCGGCGACCTTGCGGAAGTTCTCGGTGTTCGTCCGCTCTCGCGTGAAGGCCTGGACGATGCGCATCCCCGCGATGTCCTCCGCGAGTGTGGCGGTGACGAGCCCGAGCCGCTCCCGCACCGCCGCGTAGGCGCGGGCCGAGCGAACGCGAAAGATGATCGTCGCGATGCTCATGAACGGGATCACCAGGAGCGTCGCGAGCGCGAGGCGCCAGTCGAGGATGAAGAGGAGGATCGCGGTGCCGACGAGCGTCAGGGTGTTCTGAACCAGACTGGTGACGCCGTCGGTCACGAGCTGGTCGATCGCCTCCACGTCGTTGGTGAGGCGGCTGATGATGACGCCCGCGCGGTTGCGCTCGAAGAAGCCGAGCGAAAGGCGCTGGAGGTGGTCGAAGAGCCGGTTGCGCAGGTCGGCCAGAATCCGCTCGCCGACCCAGCCGGTCAGGTAGGTCTGCGCGTAGCTCATCGCCCAGTTGAGCAGCCCGGCGATGAGAAACGCGCCGACGATCCACCAGAGCGCGGTGAGATCCTGGCGCCGGATGCCGTCGTCGACGGCGTACTTAGCCAGCAGCGGCGGCAGGAGCGCGGTGGCCGTCGCCAGCAGCAGCGAAACCACAGAGAGGGTCGTCCGTGTCCGGTAGGGACGCGTCAGGCGCACGAGCATTCCGAGCCGGCGGCGCGTGCGCTCCCAGGACCAGTCGTCGACCCGGGCGCCTCGCTCCCGCATCAGATGCCCGCCGGGCTGCCAGACCCTCACGCCGCCGACCCCGGCAGGCCAGGAGCACCCGCACCCCCACCCGAATCGAGGGTGGGGACCGACCCGCCGCCCTCGAAGGCGACGATACCGGCGAAAGACGCGCGCGTCTGTGCCGATTCCGGGCCGAAAGCGTGATTCACGATGCCGCCTCAAGGGCCTGCTCGCCCGCTCGTCCCTCGACGGCGTCTGCGAACTGGCGCTCGAGCAGGCCGTGCTCGTAGATGTCGCGGTAGACCGCGCTCGTCTCGAGCAGCTCCCCGTGTGTCCCGCGTGCCGCGATGCGGCCCGCGTCCAGGACGACGACCTCGTCCGCGAGGGCGATCGTCGAGAGCCGGTGGGCGATGATCAGCGTCGTCCGGTTCTGCATCGCCTCCCGCAGGCCGAGGCGGATGCGCGCCTCCGTGGTCGCGTCAACCGAGGCGGTTGCGTCGTCGAGGACGAGGATCCGCGGGTCGACCGCGAGCGCTCGCGCGATCGCCAGGCGCTGGCGCTGGCCGCCCGAGAGCGTGATCCCGCGCTCCCCGATCACCGTGTCGTAGCCGTCGGGAAGTTGCTCCACGAACTCGTGCGCCTGCGCGAGCCGCGCGATCCGCTCGACCTCCTCGTCGTCGAGGTTGGGGGCGCCGAAGGTGATGTTCTCGCGCACGGTGGCCGAGAACAGAAACGGATCCTGCGAGATGACGCCGATTGCGTGGCGGAGCGAGGTCAGCCCGAGGTCCCTCACATCGGCGCCGTCGATCGTCACGCGCCCCTCGGTGACGTCGTAGAAGCGGGGCACGAGCGAAGTGAGTGTGGTCTTCCCCGAGCCGGTCTGGCCGATCAGGGCGATCGTCTTCCCGGGCAGCACGTCGAGATCGACACCGTCGAGCACGGGCCGGCCCTCGAGGTACTCGAAGCGCACGTTCTCGAAGCGGAGATGACCGCCGCCCGGCGGCAGCTCGGCTGCGGCGGGCCGCGCGGCGATCTCCTCGGGCTCGTCCATGATCTGGAAGATCCGCTCGCCGGAAGCGGTCGCGCGCTGGGCCTGCCCGATCCACATCCCGAGTGAGCGCAGGGGCATGATGAGCATGCCCAGATAGAGGTTGAAGGCGACGAAGCCGCCGACGGTCAGCTCGGCCTGCTGGCCGGTCGACACCATCCGGGCGCCGACGAGCAGCACTGCTGCCTGCGCCAGCATCGGCACCCAGGAAATGAACGGCACGTAGAGCGCGCGCTGGCGGTTTGCGCGCAGCGTCTGCCTGAAGACCTCCTCCGAGCGGGCATGGAACTTCGCTTCCTCCTGCGGCTCCTGGGCGAACGACTTGACGACGTGGACGCCGACGATGTTCTCCTCCGCGACCGTCGCCACGTCGGCCAGCTTCTGCTGGACGTCACGTAGCGTCGGGTGCGCGATGTGGCTATAGCGGTAGGCGAGAGCGATCAGGATCGGCATGACCGCGAGCACGATCAGGGCGAGCTTCCACTGGAAGAAGAACAGCACCACGGTCACGGAAACCACCGTGAGCACGTTCTGGAAGAAGAAGATCAACCCGTAGCCGAGGAAGAAGCGAACGCCCTGCAGATCGACGGTGGCCCTCGACATCAGCTGCCCGGTCTGATGACGGTCGTAGAAGCCGAACGAGAGCCGCACGAGGTGCGAGTAGAGCCCCTGGCGCATGTCCATCTCGACGGCGAGCGCCTGCCGCCCCGAGATGAGCCGCCGGGCCGCCATCAGCACGCCCCGAATCAAGCCCAGTCCGACGATCGCCCCGACGTAGACCCACAGCTTCTGCTCGTCGTGGGGCCGGATCGCTTCGTCGATCACGTCCTTCGTGATCCAGATCAGGGCGATCTGGGCGACCTGGGAGCCGACGGCGAGGACGATCGAGACCGCCAGGCCGACCTTGTAGGGGCGCAGAAACCCGAGCAGACGGGCAAACGTGTCTCGATAGCGGGGGGTTTCTGTCACCGGACAAATCTAGCCGCCGGGCTGGCCGAGCCGGACGAGCTCGCCGCGAATGAGCGCCGCAGCTTCCTCCACCCGGGCGCGGTTGGCCGGGTCGTTCAACCAACTGCTGGCCCCGGACGGGTGCGGCAGCGGTATCGCGAGGGCGCCGTCGAGCTCGAAGCGGCGGCCGACGCACTCACTCACGCTCTTCAGGCCGAGCAGGCGCCGCGCGGCGAGGCCCCCGACCGGCACGACGAGCGGCGGCCGGATCAGCTTCAGCTCCCACTCGCGCCAGAACGCGCAGAGCTCCTGCTCGCGCGGCGTTGGCGTGCGGTCGCCGCGGCCGCTCGCCGCCTTGCCCGGGTAACAGCGGGTGACTGAGGCGCAGTAGAAGGTGGCGTAGAACTCGTCCTCTTCGAGCCCGAGCCAGCGGCGCAGCATGCGGCCGGCGCGACCCCGCCATGGGCGCCGCTCCTGTCCTTCGACCACGCCCGGCGCCTGGCCGAACATGTATGCGCGCTGGCCCTCGTAGGGCTGGACCACCGGCAGGGATTCCAGCGGAAAGCCGGCCTCCACGCAGGCGCGGCAGACGCGGTTGTCGCGCTGGAGCGAGGCGATCGACCGGTAGCTGGAGCGCACGCGCGTCAAGAGCGGACGACGACGAACCAGCGGCCGGCGAAGACGGTGCCGCCGCCGCCGAGCTCCGCGGCCAGCTGTTCAGGCGCGAAGTACCGTTTGTAGACCTCCCAGCGCGACCCGTCGTTGAGGGTTCGTTCCTGCCATTCCTCCTCGATACCGCCTGGCTGGACGGAGGCGTCGACCACCACGAGCTCAGGTGCGACCCGGCGCGCCTCGCGCAGGAACGTCTCGCGCTCCGGCTCCTCGAGGTGGCCGTAGAAATGGCCGGTGAAGACGCGCTCGAAGGAGCTGTCCTCGAACGGGAGCGAGAGCGCGTCGCCGCTGAGGTAGGTCGCGTTCGGCGCCTGGCGGCGTGCCTCCTCCAGCATCGACTCGCTCTGGTCGAGCCCGACGATCTCGCCCGGGAGGTGACGCGTCAGGAAGCCCGTACCGCAGGCGACATCGAGCGTCCGCGCCGTCGGCAGCGCCTCGAGCGTGCGCCGGAGGGCCTCCAGCTCCTCGTCCCAGCCGGGCCGCTCCCGGCCGGCAAAACGGCCCGAGCCGAAGTACCACTCGTCGTACTCGGGGGCCCGGCGGTCGTAGTAGGCCTTCACCGCCTCCTAGACTACGCATGTGGCGCGGCCGCTCGAGTCGGTCCCGAACTTCTCGGAGGGGCGAGACCGGGCGACGATCGATGCGCTCGCGGAAGCGCTCGGCTCGCAGGCGCGTCTCCTCGACGTGCACGCCGACGAGGATCACAACCGCTCGGTCTTCACCCTCGTCGGCTCCGAGGAGGAGCTGGTCGAGTCGCTCCTGCTCGGGATCGCTTGCGCGCGCGAGCGAATCGATCTGCGCCGGCACGAGGGGGCCCATCCGCGCATCGGCGCGGCCGACGTCGTGCCCTTCGTGCCGCTTGCCCCCGACGACCTGACGCGCGCCCGCGCGGCGGCGCTGCAGCTGGCCGGGCGGGTGGGCGGCGAGCTCGGGTTGCCGGCCTTCCTCTACGGAGAGCTCGGGGCCGGCCGGGGCCCCTCGTTCTTCCGCGTGGGCGGCCCTGAGCAGCTCCAGCGACGCCTCGACTCCGGCGAGCTCGAGCCGGACTACGGGCCGCCGCGCCTGGACGAGCGGGCAGGCGCCGTGCTCGTCGGGGCCCGCCGTCCCCTGATTGCCTTCAACGTCAACCTCCGCGGCCCGCTCGAGGCGGCGCGGGAGATCGCGGCCCTCGTCCGCGAGCGCGACGGCGGTTTTCCGGGCGTGCGGGCGCTCGGGCTCGCCCTACCGCGGGCCGGGCTCGTCCAGGTGAGCATGAACGTCGAGGACTTCGAGGCGGCCGCGCTGCACGAGCTCGTGGCGTGCGTGGAGCGAGAGGCGGCCGAGCGAGGCGTGGAGGTGGCCGGCTCCGAGCTCGTCGGGCTGATGCCGGCGGGAGCCGCCTTGGCGGCGGCCGGGGCGGCGCTGCGGATCGACGGCTTCGACGCCTCGCACGTACTCGAGCTGCGGCTGCTCGCCGAGTAGGGGTGCGGGCACCCGAGGTGCGGAGGGACGCGGGATACACTCGCGCGGTGATCGAGAGCACGGCTTTGACGGGCGACAATCTCACTCTCGCAGACGTTTGGGCGGTCGCCGTCGGGCACGAGCCGGTCTCGCTGACCGAGGCGGCGCGGGAGCGCATGCGGGCCGCCCGCGAGGTCGTCGAGCACGTCGCGCACGGGAAGCACGAGCACACCTACGGCGTGAACACCGGCTTCGGCCGGTTTGTTTCCCGCTCGATCCCGGAGGAGCTGACCGAGGAGCTCCAACTACGGCTCCTGCGCAGCCATGCCTGCGGCGTCGGCGAGCCGTATCCGGACGAGATCGTCCGCGCGGCGATGCTGCTGCGGGCGAACGCGCTCGCCAAGGGCTACTCGGGCGCCCGCGTCGTCACCGTCGAGCTGCTGGTCGAGTGCCTCAACCACGGCGTGCTCCCGCATGTGCCGAGCCGTGGCTCGGTCGGTGCGAGCGGCGACCTCGCGCCTCTCGCACATCTCGCGCTGCCGCTGATCGGCGAGGGCGAGGCCTGGGTCGACGGCCGGCGCCTCCCCGGAGCGGCCGCGCTCGAGGCGGTCGGGCTCGAACCGGTGCGACTGCAGGCCAAGGAGGGCCTCTCGCTCGTGAACGGGACGCAGTTCATGGCCGCCTTCGGCGCCCTCGGCCTCGTGCGGGCCCAGCGTCTGGCGAAGACGGCCGACATCGCCTGCGCGCTCTCGCTCGAGGCGTTGCAGGGCTCGCGCACGAGCTTCCTGCCGCAGGTGCACGCCGTCCGCCCGCTGCGGGGCCAGGCCGACTCGGCCGCCAACGTGCTGCAGCTGCTGGAGGACTCCGCGATCAACGAGGCCCATCGCTGGTGCGACAAGGTTCAGGACGCCTACTCGCTGCGCTGCGCGCCGCAGGTGCACGGTGCCAGCCGCGACCTGCTCGACTACATCGACTACACCGTGTCCGTCGAGCTGAACTCCGCCACGGACAACCCGCTCGTGCTCGTCGAGGACGACATGCTCGTCTCGAACGGGAACTTCCACGGCCAGCCGCTCGCCTTCGCGCTGGATGCGCTCGCCATGGCCGTCGCGGAAATCGCCGACATCGCCGAGCGGCGGGTCGAGCGTCTCGTCAACCCGAGCCTCTCCGACGGGCTGCCGGCCTTCCTCACCGGCGACGGCGGGCTCAACTCGGGGTTCATGATCCCGCAGTATGTGGCCGCAGCCCTCGTCAGCGAGAACAAGGTGCTCGCGCACCCGGCGAGCGTCGACTCGATCCCGACGAGCGCCGGCCAGGAAGATCATGTCTCGATGGGGAACGCCTCGGGGCTGAAGGCCTGGCAGGTGCTCGCGAACGCCGAGCGGGTGCTGGCCATCGAGCTCCTCGCGGGCGCGCAGGCTGTCGAGTTCCTGGCGCCCTTGCAGCCCGGCGCGGGCGCTCGCACGGCGCGCGAGTTCGTCCGCTCGCTGTCGCTCCGGTTGCGCGACGACCGGTCGCTCTCGCCCGACATCGAGGCGGTGGCAGCCGCGATCGGTGACGGCTCGCTGGTGGAAGCGGTCGAATCGGAGGTGGGAGAGCTGCGATGACGAGTGGGAACGGCCAGATGCCGACCAAGCGCCGCTCGTCGCATCCCTACCGGGACAGCGCAATCGCCTACGCGATTCTGGGGGCGGTCGTCGTAGCGATCGCCGCGCTGACCGGGAGCACCCTGGCGCGGGCGTTCGCCGGCGGCGGCGCGGCCTTCGTCCTTGCGACCGCATGGACGTGGATGCGGCTCCGATCCCGCGAGCGGCAGCGGTGAGCGCCACCCGTTCGCTCGACGCCACGGTCGAGGCGCTCTGCGGCGACCTCTCGGCGATCCGCGCGCCCAGGGGAACGGAGCTGAACGCACGCTCCTGGGCGACCGAAGCGCCCTTGCGCATGCTGCTGAACAACCTCGACCGCGAGGTCGCCGAGCGGCCGGAGGAGCTGATCGTCTACGGCGGCTCGGGCAAGGCGGCGAGGAATCACGAGGCGCTGAAGGCGCTCGTCCGCTCGCTGTTGCGGCTCGGCGAGGACGAGACGCTGCTCGTCCAGAGCGGAAAGCCCGTCGGCGTCTTCCGCACGAGCCCGGCGGCGCCGCGAGTGCTGATCGCGAACTCGCTCCTCGTGCCCCGCTGGGCGACCTGGGAGGAATTCCGCCGGCTCGAGGCGCTGGGGCTGACGATGTTCGGCCAGATGACGGCCGGGAGCTGGATCTACATCGGCACGCAGGGGATCCTGCAGGGGACATACCAGACCTTCGCGGCCGCCGGCGAAAAGCACTTCGGCTCGCCGGATCTGAGCGGCCGGACGATCCTGACCGCGGGTCTCGGAGGCATGGGCGGCGCCCAGCCCCTGGCCGCGACGCTGGCCGGCGCGGCCATCCTCTGTGTCGAGGTCGACCCCGCCCGCATCGAGCGCCGGCTCGAGACGCGCTATCTCGACGAGGCCTCCGAGTCGCTGGACGAGGCGCTGGCCCGCGTCCACGCCGCCGCCTCGGCAGGAAGGGCGCTGTCGGTCGGGCTGCTCGGCAACGCCGCCGAGGTGGTGCCGGAGCTGGCCCGCCGGGGCGAGCGGTTCGACTTCGTGACCGACCAGACGGCTGCGCACGACCCGCTCAACGGCTACGTGCCCGTCGGGCTGGGCGTCGAGGAGGCCGCCGGGCTGCGCGGGCGCGATCCCGAGGAGTACCTCCGCCGGGCGGGGGCCTCGATCGCGCGCCACGTGGAGGCCCTCCTCGACTACGCCCGTGCCGGCAGCCACGTCTTCGACTACGGGAACAACCTGAGAGGAGTGGCGCTCGAGGCGGGCGTGGCGGAGGCGTTCGCCTACCCGGGCTTCGTCCCGGCCTACATCCGGCCGCTCTTCTGCCGTGGGGTCGGGCCGTTCAGGTGGGCTGCGCTCTCCGGCGAACCGGGGGACATCGTGACCATCGACCGGACGCTGCTCGAGCTCTTCCCCGACGACGCCGCCCTGCAGCGGTGGCTGTCTCTGGCGCCAGGCCGCGTGGCCGTCCAGGGGCTCCCGGCCCGCATCTGCTGGCTCGGCTACGGCGACCGCGCCCGTGCCGGCCTGGCGATCAACGAGCTCGTGCGCAGCGGGGAGGTCAAGGCGCCCGTGGTGATCGGGCGCGACCACCTCGACTCGGGCTCGGTGGCCTCGCCATACCGCGAGACGGAGGCGATGCGCGACGGCTCGGACGCAATCGCTGACTGGCCGATCCTCAACGCCCTGGTGAACGTCGCCGCGGGCGCGACGTGGGTCAGCGTGCACCACGGCGGCGGCGTGGGGATCGGCAACTCGATCCACGCCGGCATGGTCGTCTGCGCGGACGGCTCCGTCGAGGCGGCGGAGCGGCTCGACCGGGTGCTGACGGCGGATCCGGGCACCGGCGTGCTCCGCCACGCCGACGCCGGCTACTCGGAGGCGATCGCGGCCGCGCAGGAACACGGCCTCGAGCTGCCCTCGCCACCGCCGACCGACCCGTGAGCGCCCCGCGGCTGCTCGTCCGCGACCTCGCGCAGCTCGCGACCGCGGCGGGGACGGAGGCGCCGCTCCGGCGCGATGCCTTGGGGCGCGTCGAGGTGCTCGAGGATGCCTTCGTGCTGTCCGAGAACGGACGAATCACGGCGACCGGCCCCATGCGCGAGCTCGAGCCACTCCACGGCGAGGTGCAGGAGCTCGACGGCTCGGGACGCTGCGCGATCCCCGGGCTGGTCGACTGCCACACGCACGCGTGCTTCGCCGGAGATCGGGTGGGGGAGTTCGCCCTGCGCGCAGGGGGCGCGAGCTACGAGGAGCTGCACGCCGCCGGAGGCGGGATCCTCTCGACCGTGCGCGCGACGAGGGCGGCCGGCGAGGCCGAGCTTCAAGCAGCGGTCGAGCGCCACCGCTGGTGGATGCTGCGCGCCGGCACGACCACCTTCGAGTCGAAATCGGGCTACGGCCTCGACCGAGAGACCGAGCTGGCCTCCCTCCGCGCGATCGTGGCGGAGGAGAGCGTGCCGACCTGGCTCGGCGCGCACGCGGTGCCGCCGGAGTTCGAGGACGCCGACGCCTACCTCGACTTCGCGCTCGCGGAGGTCCTCCCGGAGGCGGCGCACCTCGCGGAAGCGGCGGACGTCTTCGTCGAGGAGGGCGCGTTCGAGATCGCACAGGCCCGCCGCTACCTCGAGGCCTGCCGTGCCGCCGGCCTGGAGCTGCGCCTGCATGCCGATCAGTTCACGGAGCGAGGGGCCGTGCCTCTGGCGGTCGAGCTCGGCGCGCGCTCCGTCGACCACCTCGAGGCTACGGGGCAGGAAGGCATCCGCGTGCTCGCGGGGAGCGAGGTCGTCGCAGTCGTTCTCCCCGCCAGCGCCCTCTTCCTCGCCCGCCCGATGCCGCCGGCGCGGGCGCTCGTCGACGCGGGCGCCGCCGTCGCGCTGGCGACCGACTTCAACCCCGGCAGCTCGTTCTGCGAGAGCCTCCCGGTCGTCTGCTCGCTCGCGTGCACGCAGCTTCGCCTTTCACCTGAGGAAGCACTGGCGGCGTGCACGGTCAACGCCGCGCACGTGCTCGGCCGGGCCGACCGCCTCGGCCGGGCCACGCCCGGGTACGACGCCGACCTCGTGCTCCTGGACGCCCCGGACTGGCGGCACCTCGCCTACCACCTGGGCGGCGATCTGGTCTCGACCGTGATCCGGCGCGGCGAGGTCGCCTGGACGCGCTGAGACCGCGCTACGCTTGCGCTCATGCCCACCAGGAAGCAGCGCCGGCGGAGGCTGAAGGGCCGTCGCCACGAGTACGAGTACGTCTACGTCGACGAGGAGGGTCGCGAGGTCGAGGTCGACTCGGACGAGCTCGAACAGGCGACCCCCCGCGGCAACGGCAAGCGCGACGCCAAGGGCAAGCCCCAGAAGAGCCGCGACTCGCGCCCGGGGCGGACGGTGCAGCCGCCGTCCTGGAGCAAGGTCGGCAAGCGCGCGCTGATTTTCTGCCCGCTGATCTTCCTTGCCTTCTCCTTCGTGAACAGCAACCAGCCGGTCGGGACCCGGATCGTCGTGACACTCGTCTACACGGCCTTCTTCCTCCCGTTCATGTACCTGATGGACCGCGCGATGTACCGGTCGTACCTGAAGCGCACCGGGCAGTCGCTGCCCCAGCGCCAGCCGCGAAACCGCTAGATGGGTGATGCCATGAGATCGTCCGACTCGGGGCGCGAGCTGGCAGCTCTGGGGCACGGCGACGGGACGTCGGCGATGCTTGGGGCATCGCTGGCGGCCCAGACACGCCAGATCGCGCAGCCGAGCGCGCGAGATCGTGGCATAACCATCTAGGGCGCCGCCGGCGCCGCCTGCTCCTGCCCACGGTAGTGGCCGGCGCCCGGCCACGGCGCGAGGAAGAGAAGGATGCGCGCACCGTCCTCGGTCGAGACCGCACGCCGCTCGTCGGGCTCGAAGGTGAAGAGCGTTCCGCTGGGAGCCTCGAAGGTCTCGCCGCCGGACTCCACCCGCACAGTCCCGGCCACGACGAGCACGAACGCGTGTTCCTTGACCTGGTGCTCGCCGAGCTCTTGGCCGGGGTCGAGCCCGATTAGGACGACACGGGCGGCCTCGTCGGAGTCGAGCACGACCGGCGAACGGCTCCCGCTCGGCGTCTCGATCTCGTGCAGGTTCCAGGTGCGCATCGCGGCCGATCCTACCCGCGACCGGGGTGTCTTCACAGCGGCACGATCCCGGCACGATTCCGTCTCACACCCGCGCGCCGCCGCTCGCTACGCTCGCAGCGGGGAGGAGGCTGGGCGCGCCGTAAATACGGCGCGAGCCGGCCGCGGCGGCGCGGTTAGACTCAGCGCTCTGTGAGCCTGGTCGTCGATCGCTACGAGCTCGGCCCGATCGGGACGAACGGCTACGTCGTGCGCGCCTCGCCAACCGCCGACGAAGCGGTCGTGATCGATCCCGGCGGCGATGCTGCGGAGCTCCGCCTGGAGCTGGCCCGTCTCGGCGCACGCTGCGCGGCGATCCTGATCACGCACGGGCACTGGGACCACTTAGGGGGGGTCGCCGACCTCGCCGAGGGAACCGGCGCGCCGGTCTACATGGCGGAGGACGAGCGCGCCCTGCTCGAGAACCTGCCCGACCTGGTGCCGCCGGGCGTCCCGGCGCGCGCCTACACGGCCGACACCTTCCTGCAGGGCGAGGAGACCCTGGAGCTGGCGGGGATCACGTTCGACACCCTGCGCGTCCCAGGCCACTCGCCCGGGCACCTGGCCTTCCAGGCCGAGGGCTGCCTCTTCTCCGGCGACGTCCTCTTTGCGGGCTCGGTCGGGCGCACCGACCTTCCCGGCGCCGACCACGAAACGCTCGTCGAGTCACTGCGACTGCTGACGGAGCGCTTCCCGCCCGAGACGGTGGTCTACTCCGGGCACGGCCCGCCCACGTCCCTCGGCGCCGAGCTCGCCCGCAACCCCTTCCTGGCCCCATTGCGCGCCTCGTGACGACCTTCGAGGCGCCTCGCGGCACCCACGACGTCCTTCCTGCCGAGCAGCCTCTCTGGCGGTTGGTCACGAGCGAGGCGGAGCGGTTGTGCTCCCTCTATGGCTACCGGCCGATCCAGACACCGGTGTTCGAGGACACCGCGCTCTTCGCGCGCACCTCGGGCGAGGGCTCCGATGTGGTGCAGAAGGAGATGTACACCTTCGAGGACCGCGGTGGCCGCTCGCTGACCCTGAGGCCCGAGGCGACCGCCCCGATCGCGCGCGCCTATCTCGAGCACGGCCTGCACCGGGAGGGGCAGCCGGTGAAGCTCTACACGATCGGGACGATGTACCGGTACGCGGCGCCACAGCGCGGTCGCTACCGGGAGCACTGGCAGCTTTCCGTCGAGGCGATAGGCTCCGCCGACCCGGCGATCGACGCCGAGGTGATCCAGCTCTACGACGAGCTGCTCGCCCGCCTGGGAGTGACGAGCTATGGGCTGCTGCTGAACTCGATCGGCGACGCCAACTGCCGCCCCGCCTACGTCGAGCGCCTGACCGCTTGGCTCGACGAGCACGACGCTCTCCTCGACGAGGACGCGCGCCAGAAGCGGGCGACGAACCCATTGCGCGTCTTCGATGTGAAGAACCCGAAGGTGTTGGAGGCCCTCGCCGAGGCGCCGATGATCGGCGACGCGCTGTGCGACGAGTGCCGCGCCCATTTCGAGGCGGTGCAGGCTTACCTCGAGAATCACGCCGTGCCCTACACGCTCTCGCCGACTCTCGTGCGTGGGCTCGACTACTACACGCGCACCGCCTTCGAGTTCGTGGACGAGGCGATCGGCGCGCAGAGCTCCATCGCCGGCGGCGGCCGCTACGACGGGCTGATCGAGCAGCTCGGCGGCCAGCCGACGCCGGGCATCGGCTTCGGCGCCGGAGTCGAGCGCCTGCTGCTCTCGCTCGAGGCGGCCGGCGTTACCGCCGAGGAACAGGGGCTCGACGTCTTCGTCGCGCTCGTGGACGCGGAGCTCAAGCCGCACGTGATGCCGCTCGTGACCGAGCTGCGCCGCCGCGGCCTGCGCGCCGAAGTCGACTACGGCGGCCGCTCGCTCAAGGGCCAGCTCACCCACGCCCGGCGGCTCGGCGCCCGGGCGATCGTCGAGTGGGGCCCCGAGCGCTCGACCGTGCGCCGCCCGGGGCAGCCGGACGAAGAAGTTACGACCGCCGGGCTCGCCGAGATGCTGAGGCAATGAGGTGGCGTGATCTCAACGCGGGGGAGCTCCGCAAGGAGCACGCCGGGCAGCGACTCGCGCTCGCGGGCTGGGCGGCCACGCGTCGCGACCACGGCGGGCTCGTCTTCATCGACCTTCGCGACGAGAGCGGGCTCGCGCAGCTGGTGATCAACCCGGAGCGCGCGCCGGAGGCCGCCGAGGTCGCCCACGGAATCCGGAACGAGTTCGTCATCCGCGCCGAGGGCGAGGTGGCCGCGCGCGCGCCTGATGCGGTCAATCCGAACCTTCCGACCGGCGAGGTCGAGCTCCAGGTCGACGAGCTCGAGATCGTCTCGCGCTCGGAGCCGCTTCCCTTCCAGCTCGACGAGGAGAACGTGGACGAAGGCCTGCGCCTCCGTTACCGCTACCTCGACCTGCGGCGCGAGCGGATGCAGCGCAACCTGCGCCTCTCCGCGACGGTGGTCGCAGCGATCCGGCGCTTCATGGACTCGCAGGGCTTCGTCGACATCTGGACCCCGAACCTGACCGCTGCCACCCCGGAGGGGGCGCGCGACTTCGTCGTGCCGGTGCGGCTCCAGCCCGGCCGCTTCTTCGCGCTGCCGCAGTCGCCGCAACTGTTCAAGCAGACGCTGATGGTCGCGGGCTTCGGCCGCTACTACCAGCTCGCTCTCTGCTTCCGGGACGAGGACCTCCGCGCCGACCGGCAGTTCGAGTTCCGCCAACTCGACCTCGAGCTCTCGTTCCCGACGCGCGACGAGATCTTCGACACCCTCGAGGGCGCGGTCGTGGCGTCGTTCGAGGCGCTGGGACGCGAGGCGCCTGTGCGGCCGTTCCGCCGGCTGACCTGGCACGAGGCGATGGCGCGCTACGGCTCCGACAAGCCCGACCTGCGCTTCGGGCTGGAGCTGCACGACGCGACGGAGGCAACGCGGGGGTCGGAGTTCAAGGTGTTCGCGGAGGCCTCGAGCGTGCAGTACCTGACCGTGCCGCAGGAGCTCTCGCGCGCGGAGCTCGCCTCGCTCGAGGAGCTGGCCAAGGAGCGGGGTGGGAAGGGGCTCGCGTACCTCGTCTTCGACGAGCAGGGCGAGGTCCGGTCGCCGATCGCGAAGTTCCTCTCCGAGAATGAGCTGCAGGCGGTCCGACCGGAGACGCCCGGGGCCACCGTCCTCTTCGGCGCCGACGAGCCCGGCACCGTCGCGCGAGTCCTCTCGGCGGTGCGCAACCATCTCGGCCGCGAGCTCGGCCTGCTCGACGAGTCGCGCGACGAGTTTCTCTGGGTCACCGATTTCCCGGTCTTCGAGTGGGACGAGGACGGTCAGCGCTGGACGTTCAGCCACCACCCGTTCACGGGCGTCCGGCCCGGCGACGAGGAGCTGATCGAGTCTGATCCGGGGCGGGCGGTGAGCCAGGCGTACGACCTCGTCTGGAGCGGGTGGGAGCTCGGATCGGGCTCGATCCGGATCCACGACCCGGAGCTGCAGAAACGGATCTTCCGCGCGATGGGGATCACGGACGAGCAGGCCGAGGAGCGCTTCGGCTTCCTTCTCGAGGTGCTGCGGATGGGAGCGCCCCCACACGGAGGCTTTGCGCTCGGCCTCGAGCGCTTCGTCGCGCTCCTGGCGGGGGAGCAGAACATCCGCGAGGTGGTCGCGTTCCCGAAGACGGCGAGCGGCTCGGAACCGCTGACCGGCGCTCCGACGCCGATCGCGCAGGAAGTCCTGGCCGAACTTGGAATTCAGCTCTTGCCGCAGAAGGACTAACGCCGGTTTCTCACGAGCCGATACAGCAGTCATACTGCAGTTTCAGGCAAAACGCTCCAGGAGGCGAGATACCCGATGGCAAGTGAAGGCCAAGGAAGTGCGTCGGAGGCCCCAGCGCTGACGTCGCTGCCCAGGGTCGAGGACCTCCCGGGCGCGGCGGACGGATTCGACCGCGAGAAGGTGCGCGAGGCATTCGAAGCCTTCCGCCGGCACACGACGCAGCTCCAGGTCCAGCTCCGCGTGCTCCAAGCCGCCGGGCAGGGAGGCCAGGTCGAGGCGACCGCGCACGCTGTCCGCATGGACGCGCTACACATGATCAGGGCCGCGGCCGAGATGGCCGACACGATTGAGCGAGACGCGCAGACCGCCTCGGCCGCGCAGATTCGCCGAACCGAAGAGGAGGTGGCAAGGCGACAGCGCGACCTTCAGGAACGGCAGGGCGACGTCGACCGCTACCGCCAGGAGAGCGAGCGCCAGCGCGCCGAGATGATGAACGCCGCGAAGAGCGAGTCGCGGCAGACGCTGCAGGAAGCACAGCAGCAGGCCGCCCAGGAAGTCGCTGAGGCCGAGTCACGCGCCGACCGGCTGCTCGAGCAGGCGCGCCACCAGGCGACCGAGCTCACCAACTCCGTCCGTGCCGAGGTCGAGCAGACGCTCGAGTGGGCTCGCGCGCAGGCCGGCGTGATCATCAGCCGGGCTCAGGACGGCGCCGAGCAGCTGCTCAGCGCCGCCGGCCTGGGCGACGAGGCGATCGACCGGGTGGCCCAGACGATCGTCGCCTCTGCGGAGGCGACGACCGAGGCGAGCCGTGGCACCCCGACGCCGGCGAATCCACCGCAGCCGCAGAAGCCGCAGGCCGCTGAGCCGGAGCCCGTCGGCGAGGCCGTCGCACCGGAGCAGGAAACCGAAGCGCCACCGCTCTCACCGCCGGCCTCGCCCGGCCCTTCGCCGCCCGGTCCGCAGGAGACCGGGTCGCAGAGCGAAGACGAGAGCGCCAGCTAGGCTCGCCTCATGCTCCCGGGCCGGCTCGGTCTTCGCTTCGCGCTCGAGGCGCTCTTTCTCATCCTGCTCGCGATCGGCGCCGGTCTTGCCGATCTTCGTCCGGCCGTGATCGTCCTCGTGATGGCGGTCGCCTGGGTACTGGTGGCTGTCGTCGAGTTCACGGCGGAGCGAATCGCGGCGTCGCCCACCTCGTATCTGCTGCCGACCCCGGTGCAGCCCGAGGAGGGCGAGCCCGAACGCGTCTTCTGGCCCCAGCCGGAGGAGCGGACGGTTGTCGCGCCTCCCGAGCGCCCGCTCGAGCCAAAGGCCGTTGAGCCGGAGCCCGAGCCTGCGCCTGCGCTCACGGCGGAGCCGGTGCAGGAGAAGGTCGAAGCGGCCGAGCCCGAGCCCGAGCCCGATGCGTCCGAGGCCGAGGCGCCCGCGCGCGGGCGCCTGCGGTCGCTCCTGCGGCGCCGTGAGCAGGAGCTCGAGGCGAGCCCGCCCGCGCCGCCGAGACACGTGAAGCTGCTGCCGCGGCGCTCGGCGCCTCAGCCGAGCCGCGCCGCCCAAGATGTGGCGGAGCTCTTCGGCCCCGACGACGGGGACGATCCGCCCAAGCGTGAGGAGAGCGGCGCCTGAGAATCCGCACCTCCTCCGTCCGCTTCTGGCGCCGTCGAGGCGCGAGCGCGCCGCAACCCGAACGGGAAGCGCACGCCGTCGTCGAACCGGCAGAGCCTGAGCCGGAACCAGAGCCGGACGCGCCCGTGCTGGTCGCGGTACAAGCGCCTCCCGAGCCGGAGCCCGAACCAGAGCCGGAGCCCGCGCCAGAACCGGAGCCCGAGCCGACGGTCGTGCCGCTTGTCCTGCGCGACACGACTCCGCGCGCCTGGAATCTCTGGGAGCTCGAGCACCTCGCGGCGACCAAGAACGGCGACCAGGCGCGCGTCGAGGAGCGTGCACTTCTGCTGCTCCACCTGCGCCAGTTCGCGAGCGCGTCGGGCGCGCTCCCGGCCGAGTTCGACCCGCTCGTCCGCGAGACCTTCGGCTCCGACCTCGCCGAGCTCGTCACGTGAGCGCAGCCTCGGTGCAGCGGCAGGTCGCCCTCGGCGGGATCGCGCTGCTCGCCGCGACGGTCGCGCTGGCGCTCACCTCGCACAGCACGGACGCCAAGATCCGCCTGCCGCAGCCGGTGCCGGTCGCCGGCGGCGGCTGGTACTCGGCGCTCGCCGGGGCGGGACAGGCCCGCTACGGGCGCCGCACCCGGTGCGGCGTGCTCCTGAAGCCGGGCACGCTCGGGGTGACGGATTCCGTGCTTCCCTGCGGGATCCTTGTCTACGTCTCCTACAAGAACAGCCCGCACATCCTGACCCAGGTGATCGATCGGCGGGCGGTCGTCCCGGGGAGGAAGTTCGACCTGACCCCGAAGCTCGCGGAGGATCTCGGGGTGGACGGCGTGCAGCGCATCCGCTGGGTTTTTGCACGCTGAGTCCTCCGCTACAGTGAGATCGCTCGACCCTGTGCGTGCTTCGGGTTTCTCTGTAGAACCAACACCAATACAGAGGGAGCCGTCGTTCGCCCCGAGGCGCCTAGCGCCGGAGGAGACGTGGCACCCACCTGGCTTGTCCAGGTTCACATCGGGCCCGGGGACATCGGCAGGGTGGAGAGGTAACGGGGGAACCGAAAGGTTCCCCCACCTTCATCGCTAGCCTGGACGCATGACGGAGCTCGTCGGCGACTCGACGCGGGACGGCTGCTGGGCACTGGTGCGCCTCGCGGTCGAGGGCGAGCGGATCGTCCACGCGCAAGCAGAGGGCCTGGAGCGTCCGCTCGAGGGTCTGACGCTCCTCGAGTCTGCCGCGGTCGGCGGCGACGAGCTGGCCGTCGACGCTCTGGCGAATGCGCTCGGCCCGGCATTTCGAGCGACCCACAAGGCGGGTCGAGTGGCCGTCGCCATGAGCGGCGGTGTCGACAGCGCGGTCGCGCTTCTACGCGCCGGTCCCGAGGCGATCGGGGTCACGCTCCGTCTGTGGCTCGACCCCCGGGGCCCGGACGCCGAGCGCGCCTGTTGCTCGCCCGAGGCCGTGCTCGCGGCACGGGCCACCTGCCATGGGTTGGGGCTCCCGCACGTGACGCTCGACCTCCGCGAGCAGTTCAGGCGGGCGGTCGTCGAGCCGTTCGTGCGCGGCTACGCAGCAGGCCAGACACCGAACCCCTGCATTCGCTGCAACGGCAGCTTCCGCTTCGCCGAGCTGCTGGCCTTCGCCGCGCGCGCGGGGGCAGAGCGCCTTGCGACCGGCCACTATGCGCGGATCGTCGAGCGCGGCGGGCGGCTGCTGCTCGCGCGGGCGACCGATCCGGTCAAGGACCAGTCGTACATGCTGGCGCGCCTCGAGCCGCGCCTTCTCGAGCGGCTGTGGTTCCCGCTCGGCGAGCAGAGCAAGGACGAGACGCGCGCCGAAGCGGTGCGGGCAGGGCTCGAGGCCGCCAAGCGCGCCGAGAGCCAGGAGGCCTGCTTCCTGGCCGGCGGCGACTACCGCGACTTTCTCGAGCGCCACGGCCTCGATTCCGGGGAGGGCGCGATCGTCGATGAGGACGGGCTCGAAGTGGGCCGCCACTCGGGTTTCTGGCGTTTCACGCCCGGGCAACGGCGGGGGCTCGGCGTCGCCACGGGCGAGCCGCTCTACGCGCTCCGCAGCGAGCCGCAGACGAACACGGTCGTGGTCGGGCCTCGAGCCGCGCTCGCGACCCGGGACGTACAGGTGCGCGGACGACTCCATGTCGCGGTCGAGCGCGCCGAGGTGAAGCTTCGCTACCGCTCCCCGGCGCTGGGCGCCGACGTCACGCAGACCGACGGCGGCTTCCGGCTCTTGCTCGACGCGCCGGCGTACGGCGTCGCCCCCGGGCAGGCTGCGGTGCTGTACGACGGGGATGCCGTCGTAGGCGCCGGCACGATCGTGCAGGATCCTGCCGAAACCTTCCGCGCCCCTCGCGCGTTGGAAGCCACGGGCGAATGACCGGCGACGAGATCACCCTCACGATTCCGCGCGAGCAGTCCTTTCACGAGGTCGCGCACCTCGTCATCGGCGGCGTCGCGGCGCGCTTGAACCTCAGCTTCGAGAGCCTGGACGACCTGGAGACGGCGCTGAACGCCGTTCTGGAGCGCTCCGCGGAGAACGGCGAGGTGACCGTGAAGCTGCGGCTGGCAGAGCAGGCGATCATCGCCCGCGTCGGCCCTTTCGCCTCCGGTGCCCTGAGCGCCGAGCTCGAGCGGGATCCGAGCGAGGGCGTGAACCTGCGCCGGGTGCTCGATACGGTCGTCGACGGCTACAAGCTCGATCCGGAGGGGTGGCTCGAGTTGATCAAGCACGTCGAGCGGCAGGAGGCGGCCTCGTGAGCCATGAGAGCGACAAGGTTCTCCTCCGGCGCTACCACGAGCAGGGCGACGTTGGCGCCCGGGAGCAGCTGATCGAGCAGTACATGTCGCTCGTGCGCTCGCTCGCCCGGCGGTACTCCTACCGCGGCGAGCAGCTCGAGGATCTCGTCCAGATCGGCGCGATCGGCCTGATCAAGGCGATCGACCGCTTCGACGTCAACCGCGGCGTCGAGCTCACGACCTACGCGACACCGAACATCATCGGTGAGATCAAGCGCCATTTCCGCGACCGCGGCTGGGCCGTACGTGTCCCACGCGGGCTGCAGGAGCTGAACATCCAGCTCTCGAAGCTCCTCGAGCAGCAGACCGTCCAACTCGGCCGTTCGCCGACGATCGCCGAGCTGGCGAAGGCAGCCGGGGTGAACGACGAGGAGGTGCTCGAGGCGCTCGAGAGCGGGCGCGCCTACAGCTCGCTCTCGCTCTCCACCGGCTCCGGCGGCGACGACGACGGAGAGCTCGACCCGCTCGATTCGCTCGGCGCCGAGGAACACCAGTACGAAGTCTCGGAGGACCGCGCGGTGCTCGAGCCCGGGTTCCGCGCGCTCGACGAGCGGGAGCGGACGATCCTCCACCTCCGCTTCTTCGAAGGGCTGACGCAGTCGCAGATCGCACAGCAGGTCGGCATCTCGCAGATGCACGTCTCGCGCCTGATCCGCCGCTCGCTGGAGAAGATCCGCCAGGAGATCGCGAGCGACGAGCCGCTGGAGCCCGAGCCCAGGGCCGCCAGCCGCTGAACCGCCCCTAGAATCACCTCCATGCGCACTACCGCCGAGCTCCGCGCGGGCTACCGCGACTTCTTCGAGTCCAAGGGCCACGTCTTCCGGCCTTCGGCGCCCCTCGTGCCGCGAGCAGACGACCGCTCGACGCTGCTCGTCTCGGCCGGGATGCAGCCGCTGATGCCGTTCTTCTTCGGCCTCGAGGAGCCGCCCGCGCCCCTGTTGACGACGGTGCAAAAGGTTTTCCGCACCCCGGACATCGACGAGGTCGGGCTCGACGGCTTCCACCTCACGTTCTTCGAGATGCTCGGCAACTTCTCGTTCGGCCGCTACTTCAAGGACGGCGCGATCGAGCTCGCCTGGGAGTTCCTGTTCGAGCAGATGAAGCTCGACCTCGACCGGATCTGGGTGACCGTCTTCGCCGGCGACCCCGAGCTGAAGCTGGGCGAGGACGAGGTCGCCGTCGGCGCCTGGGAGAAGATCGGCATGCCGTCGGAGCGGATCGTGCGGCTGCCCCGCGCGCACAACTTCTGGTCGGTCGGCGGGCCGGGCCCCTGCGGGCCGGACTCGGAGATCTTCTTCGACTGGGGGGCGGACGTCGGCTGCCTGCGTCCCGAGTGTGAGCCGGGCTGCGAGTGCGAGCGCTTCCTCGAGTTCTGGAACCTCGTCTTCATGGAGTTCGAGCTGCACGCCGACGGCTCGCTGACGCCGCTGCCGGAGCAGAACATCGACACCGGGATGGGCCTGGAGCGGGCCGCGCGGATCCTCCAGGGCGCTGACTCGGTCTACGACACCGACGGCTACCAGGCGATCATGGGGTGGATCGCGGAGCAATCAGGCGTCGCCTACGGCGAGAGCGAGGAGGCGACCAAGGCGCACCGCATCCTCGCCGACCACGGCCGCGGGATGACGTTCCTGGCGGCCGACGGGGTCGAGCCCTCCAACGAGGGCCGCGGCTACGTGATGCGCCGGGTCATTCGCCGAGCCGTTCTCCAGGCGGGACGGATCGGCTTGAAGACGCCGTTTCTCGCGGGCCTGGCCGACGTCGTGGTCGAGCAGATGGGCGAGGCGTACCCCGAGCTTCACAGCGAGGAGATCGCGCGCGTCCTGACCGACGAGGAAGACGGCTTTTCGGTGACGCTGGCACGCGGGCTCAAGCTCTTCGAAGAGGTCGCAGCCGACGGTGAGATCTCCGGCGAGGAGGCGTTTCAGCTGCACGACACCTACGGCTTCCCGCTCGAGCTGACCGAGGAGCTCGCGCGCGAGCGAGGGTTTCCGGTCGATGAAGATCGCTTCCGCGCGCTGATGGAAGAGCAGCGCACGCGGTCGCGCAAGGCCTCTCACGAGGTGGAGGTGCTGCTGACCGGTGAGGCGCGCAGCGAGTTCGTCGGCTACGAGAAGACCGAGGTGCTGACGGCGATCCTCGCCTACGAAGAGCTCGGAGACGGGCGCTTCCAGGCAAAGCTCGAGCAGTCGCCCTTCTATCCCGAGGGTGGCGGCCAGGTCTCCGACGCCGGCTTCATCGAGAATGAGGAGACGGGTGCGCGGGCCGAGCTGGTCGCGGCGACCCGGCTGCCCGGCGACGACCAGGTGCTGACCTTCGAGGGCACGGGCTTCGGCGAGGGGACGCGGGTGCGCGCGGTGGTGCCGTGGCAGGTGCGCTTCCCCACGATGGCGAACCACACCGCGACCCATCTCCTGCACACGGCGCTGCAGGACGTGCTCGGCGAGCACGCGCGCCAGGCCGGCTCGGCGGTGCGGCCGGACAAGCTTCGCTTCGACTTCGCGCACCCGCAAGCCCTCACCGAGGAGGAGCGGGCGGAGGTCGAGCGGCGCGTCAACGAGGCCGTCTTCGAGAACCTGCCCGTGCGCGCGTACACCACCCCGATCGAGGAGGCGCGTCGGCTGGGAGCGATGATGCTCTTCGGCGAGAAGTACGGCGATGAGGTGCGCGTGGTCGAGATCGCCGGCTACTCACGCGAGCTCTGCGGCGGCACCCACGTGCGGGCAAGTGCCGAGGTGGGGCCGTTCGTGATCATCTCCGAGAGCTCGATCGGCTCCGGCACCCGCCGCATCGAGGCGCTCACCTCCGGCGAGGCCTACGCGCTGCTGCGCGCGCGCGCAGAGGAGGCTGAACAGCTGCGCGCCGAGCTCGAGCGCGCGCACAAGGAGGGCCCGCGCGCGCCCAAGCCGGTCGACGTGCAGGTCGAGGCGAAGAGCGACGAGGAGCTCGGTGGGGTCAACGTCTTCGTCGGGCGCGTGAGCGGTGTGGACGTGGAGGTGCTGCTCGCCGAGTCCGACCGGATCAAGAGCGAGCGGGCGCCGGCGGCGGTCGTGCTCGGCTCCGCCGAGGACGGGCGCGTGCACCTGGTCGCGAACTTCGACCGCTCGCTGGAGGGTCGGATCGACGCGGTAGAGGTGATCCGCGCGGCAGCGGCCGAGGTCGGTGGAGGCGGGGGCGGCAGGGCGACGATGGCCCGCGCCGGCGGCAAGAAACCTGAGAAGCTCGACGACGCGCTGGCGAAGGCGGAGGAGGCGCTCCGCAGCGCGCTCGGGTGAAGGTGGTTGCTCTCGACTACGGCTCGGCGCGGACCGGCGTGGCCGTCTCCGACCCGACCGGAACGATCGCCCGGCCCCTTGGCGTGGTCGAGCGGGCCGCCTCCGAGACCGGGCTCGCGCAAATCGCCGAGCTCGTCCGCCGGGAGGGCGCCGAGCGCGTCGTGGTCGGTTTGCCGCTGACCCTGCGGGGAGAGCGGGGCGCCCAAGCGCAGGAGACGGAGACGTTCGTCGAGGCGCTGCGCGGAGCTGTCGAGGTTCCCGTTGAGAGCTATGACGAGCGCTTCACGACCGGCCTGGCCGCGAGCGTCGGCTCCGACGACGCCCCAGAGGACGCACGGGCCGCCGCCCACCTGCTGTCGAGCTACCTCGCGTGGTCGCGCGCCGCTCGGGGGTGATGCCGCCGCGGCCCCGGCCGCCACGGCACACTCCGAAGGCGGTCGTCTACCGCCGGCGGATCATCGCGGTCGCCGTCCTGGCGGCCGGCTTCGTGCTCGCGTGGTTCGCGGTCGACAGCGTCGGCGGGGGCGGGGGCGACGCGAAGCCGACCACAACCGCGGAGATCGCGCCGAAGCCGTTCAAGGTGGTCTTCCCCGAGGGTTTCACCCGCGAGCAGATGGCCGAGCGCGTCGACGCCGTCGCGCGGATCGCGCGACGGGAGCGGGGTAGGAAGGTCAGGCTCAGCTCGCGCGCATACCTCGCCGCGACCCGCCGTGCCCGCCGGGAGCCGGGCTTCGGCGCGCGCCCGCTGCCGCTGGAGGGTTTCCTCTTTCCGGCCACCTTCGACTTCACGGCGCGAACGGCCTCGGCCCAGCTTGTGTCCAAGCAGCTCGAGGCCTTCCGGCGCAACTGGTCGAAGGTGAACCTCGGCTACGCGCACTCGAAGAACCTGACGCCATACGACGTGCTGATCATCGCCTCGATGGTCGAGAAGGAGACGCTCTCGCCCGAGGAGCGCCAGCTCGTGGCGGCGGTGATCTACAACCGGCTGCACAAACGGATGCCGCTGCAGATCGACGCGACGCTGCGCTACGGGCTGCACATCCCGCCGACCGAGTCGATCCGGCAGTCGCAGCTCGAGAGCGACAATCCCTACAACACGCGCAAGCTGCTCGGGCTGCCGCCGACCCCGATTGCCAACCCGGGGTTGGCCTCGCTCCAGGCGGCCGCGCACCCGCGGCCCGTGGACTACCTCTACTTCGTGCGCAAGCCGGACAAGAAGCACCACTTCTTCACCGCCAGCTTCGCCGAGTTCGAGCGCTACAAGGCCGAGCACGGTTATCCGTGATCGGGGGCGCCACGAAGCTGGTCGCGCTGCTGGGGCAACCGGTCGCCGAATCGCTTTCGCCTCGGATGCAGAACGCCGCCTTCGCGGCGCGTGCGCTGGACTGGGCCTACGTCCCGCTCGAGGTCGAGCCGGCAGGGCTGCGCGAGGCGGTGGCCGGGCTCGTCGCAGGCGGCTACGCGGGCGCCAACGCGACGATCCCGCACAAGGAGGCCGTGGTCGGGCTCTGCGACGAGGCCGAGGGCGACTCGGTCAACACGCTCGTCTTCCGCGACGGCCGGGTGCTCGGCTTCAACACCGACAAAGAGATCGTCGCGGGAATCGAGGCCCGGCGTGTCTGCCTGCTCGGTGCGGGCGGGGCTGCGCGGGCGCTGCTGCCTGCGCTGCCCGGAGAGGTGCGCGTCTTCTCTCGTGGCGGCGAGTGGCCGCCTGATGCCTCGGGCTGCGACCTGGTCGTGAACGCGACCCCGGTGCGGGACGAGCTGCTCCTCCGGCCGACGTCGGACCAGGCCGTGGTGGATCTCGCCTACCGCGCCGACGGGCGTCCTACGGCTCTCGTCGCGGTCGCTCGGGAGGCGGGCTGCCGGCTCGTCGTCGACGGGCTCGAGGCGCTGGTCAGGCAGGGAGCCGCTTCGTTCGCGTACTGGACCGGCCGTGAGGCGCCGGTCGCCGCCATGCGGAGGGCCCTAGGCTTAGACCCATGACCCTGAAGCTCACGAGTGCGGGCGAGTCGCACGGCCCCGGGCTGGTCGCGATCGTGACCGGGCTGCCTGCAGGGCTCGTGCTCGATCAAGCCGCGATCGACGCCGACCTCGCACGGCGCCAGGAGGGCTACGGGCGCAGCCCCCGGCAGCAACTCGAGCAGGACGTGGTCGAGGTGTTGGCGGGCCTGCGGCACGGCCGGACCCTCGGCACGCCGCTCGCGCTCGTCGTGCGCAATCGCGACCACGCGAACTGGGCCTGGGGGATGAGCCCGTGGCCGCCGGAGGGCGAGCCCGGCGGGAAGGGCTCGAAGCCGGTCACGCTGCCGCGCCCCGGCCACGCCGACCTGGCGGGCTCGCTGAAGTTCGGCCTGGCCGACGCGCGCGACGCGCTCGAGCGGGCAAGTGCGCGGCAGACCGCGGTTGCAGTCGCTGCCGGGGCGGTGGCCAAGGCGCTGCTCGGCCAGATCGGGATCGAGCTCGAGGGACGGGTCGTGACGGATGAGCTCGAGGCACGGATCGACGAGGCCCGCGCCGAGCGCGACACCGTGGGTGGCGTCGTCGAGGTGCTCGCGCGCGGAGTGCCTCCAGGCCTCGGCTCCTACGCGAGCAAGGAGGAGCGGCTCGATGCGCGGCTCGCGGCGGCTCTGATGGGGATCCAGGCGGTGAAAGGGGTCGAGATCGGCGCGGGCTTCGAGCTCGCCGACCGGCGTGGCTCGCAGGCGCACGACGAGATCCTTGCCGACGACCAGGGCGCGCTCTACCGAGAGACCAACTTCGCCGGCGGGATCGAGGGCGGCGTCTCGAACGGCGAGAACGTGGTCGTACGTGCGGCGATGAAGCCGCTGCCGACGCTGATGCGGCCGCTCCGCTCCGTCGACCTGGAGAGCGGCGAGGCGGGCGAAGCGCTCGTCGAGCGCAGCGACGTGGCCGCGGTCGAGGCGCTCGCGGTCGTGGCCGAGGCGGCGGTCGCCTTCGAGCTTGCCCGCGCCGCGCGCGAGAAGTTCGGCGGCGACGCCGTCGGTGACTTCGTCGCGGCTCACCGCGCCTACGTGGAGCGCATCCCGTGGCGCACGCGCTAGACCGGCACCTCGCGCTGATCGGCTTCATGGGCGCGGGCAAGACGACGCTCGGCGCCGAGGTCGCGCGGCGGCTCGGACGCCGTTTCCTCGACCTCGACCGCGAGCTCGAGCAATCGGCGCAACAGTCCGTTTCCGATCTCTTCGAGACGCGCGGCGAGGAGGCCTTCCGCGCCCTGGAGTCAGAGCTGACGACCGCGGCGCTGCGCAGCGGCCACCCGGCCGTGCTCGCTCTCGGCGGCGGTGCAGTGGAAACGCTCGAGGTGCGGCGCGCTCTCGAGGAGCGCGCCCTGACCGTGCTCGTCGAGGTGGATCCCGCCACGGCCTGGGAGCGGACGAGCGGGAGCGATCGCCCGCTGGCCCGCGACGAGCAGCGCTTTCGGGCCCTCTACGAGCAGCGGCAGCCGCGGTACCGCGAATGTGCCGATGCCGTCGCGGGCGACGCGGCCGGGATCGTCCTCGCCGCCGGCGGCATCCGCGTGGAGGAGGGCGCGCTCGCGCGGCTCGACGAGCTCGTCCCGGCAGGCGAGCTCGAGCTGCTGGCAGACGCGACGGTGCTCGGACTTCACCGCCCGCCGCTGAAGGGGCCGGCGCACGCCCTCCGCGGCGGCGAGGACGCGAAGAGCCTCGGCGCGGTGGAGCGGATCTGGCGCGAGCTGCGCCTGGACCGCCACGGCACGATCGTCGCCTTCGGCGGCGGCTGCACGACCGATGCCGCTGGGTTCGCCGCGGCGACCTACCTCCGCGGGATCCCCTGGGTCGCCGTGCCGACCACACTCGTCGGACAGGTCGATGCGGCCATCGGCGGCAAGACCGCGGTCAACCTGCCGGAAGGCAAGAACCTCGTCGGCGCCTTTCACTGGCCGCTGCGGACGGTGATCGACCCGGCGCTGCTGGAGACGCTGCCCGAGCGCGAGCGGCGGGCAGGCATGGCCGAGGTGGTCAAGACAGGGCTACTGGCGGGCGAGCCCCTCTGGGAGCTGCCGCAGGCGGAGCTCGTGCGCCGTTGTGCCGCCTTCAAGACCGCTGTCTGCCTCCGCGATCCCTTCGAACAGGGCGAGCGCGCGATCCTCAACCTCGGCCACACCTTCGCCCACGCGCTCGAGTCGGCAGCCGGCTACGAGCGCCTGGGCCACGGCGAGGCCGTCGCGCTCGGGCTGCTGGCGGCGCTGCGGCTCTCGGGCCTCGACGCCTCGGCGGTCGAGCAGGAGCTTCGGCCGCAGCCTGCGCGCGTCGACCGGAATGCCGCCTGGGCGGCCCTCGCGCGCGACAAGAAGGCCCGCGGCGGCCGGCCGCGGCTCGTGCTGCTCGACGAGCCCGGGAAGCCGGTGACGGGCGTGGAGCTGCCGTCCGAGCGGGTTCGCGCCGCTCTAGACGAGCTGATCGCTGATTAGAGTCAGGCCATGCGCGTGGCAGTCCTGAACGGCGTCAACCTCGACATGCTTCAGCATCGAGACCCGGAGCTATACGGCGGCCTGAGCCTGAACCAGCTCGAGACCAGGATCTACGCCTGGGCGAGCGAGCTCGACCTGCAGGCCGAGTGCCGCCAGACGAACAGCGAGGCCGAGTACGTCGGTTGGTGCCATGACGCTCTCGGCTGGGCCGGCGGCGTCGTCGTCAATCCCGGAGCGTGGACGCACTACAGTTACGCCATCCGCGATGCACTCGAGCTCATCCAGGCGCCGGTGGTCGAGGTGCACCTCTCGAACGTGGACGGGCGTGAGGAGTGGCGACAGCACTCCGTGATCGCCGACATCGCAGCGCGGCGAATCGTAGGAAAAGGGCCTGAGGGCTACCACGAGGCGCTTGCCTTCCTGGCGGAGCGTCCGCAGTGAGTCGCGTCGAGCGCCTGCAGGCGAGCTTGGAGGAACCGCTGCTCGTCTCGAACCTGGTCAACGTGCGCTACCTCGTCGGCTTCGACAGCTCGAACGCAGCGCTCGTGGTAGAGGCCAAGCGGGTGCGCCTCTTCAGCGACTTCCGCTATGCAGAGCTCGGGCGCGCGGTCGAGGGCGTCGAGTTCGTCGAGACGAAGCGCTCGCTTTACGCCGCGCTGGCCGAGCTGCTCGAGGGCGAGATCGGGTTCGAGGCGGATGACCTCACCTACGGCCGCTGGGAGACGCTCTCGGCGGGCGGGCGGCTCGAGCTCGTGCCTCGGCGCGGCCTCGTCGAGGCGCTGCGAGCGGTCAAGGACGAGGCGGAGCTCGAGGCGGTTCGAAGCGCCTCGGCGCTGACGAGTGAGGCCTATGCCCGCTTCGCCGAGGAGACGTTCGTCGGCCGGACGGAGCGCGACCTGGCCTGGCGCCTGGATGAGCTCTTCCACGAGCTCGGAGCCGAGGCGCCGGCGTTCGAGACGATTGTCGCCTCGGGCCCAAACAGCGCGCGGCCGCACGCGAGCCCCGGCGAGCGCGAGATCGGAGCGGCGGAGACGATCGTCGTCGACTCGGGCGCCAAGCTCGACGGCTACTGCTCCGACTGCACGCGCACGTTCTCCGCCGGAGCGCTGCCGGAGCGGCTGCAGGAGGCCTACGCGGTCTGTCACGAGGCGCAGCTCGCGGCCCTCGAGGCCGTTCGGGCGGAAGCGACCGGCATCGAGGTGGACGCGGCGGCCCGGCACGTGATCGAGGACGCCGGGCTCGGCGAAGCCTTCGGCCACGGCCTCGGGCACGGCGTCGGCCTGGACGTGCACGAGGCGCCGAGGCTCGCGCGTGAGTCGACCGACACCCTCGTTCCGGGCAACGTCGTCACGGTCGAGCCCGGCATCTACCTCGAAGGGCTCGGTGGTATCCGCATCGAGGACCTCGTCATCGTCGGTGAGGACGGCCCCGAGGTGCTCACCGGGTTCACCAAGGACCTGGTGAGCGTCGACTAGACTCCGCCGCCGTGGCGGAGACGGTCACCACCAACCAGTTTCGGAACGGCATGCACATCCAGCTGGACGACGCGGTCTGGCGGATCATGGACTTCCAGCACGTCAAGCCCGGCAAGGGCGGCGCCTTCGTGCGCACGCGGGTGAAGAACATCGTCTCGGGCGCGGTGGTCGACCGCACCTTCCGCGCCGGCGAGAAGTTCCCGCGCATCCATACGGAGGTCAAAGAGGTGCAGTACCTCTACGACTCCGGTGACGAGGTCGTGTTCATGGATACAGAGACCTACGAGCAGTTCTCGCTCTCCCGCGACTCGGTCTCGGACGCGCTGCCCTATCTCGAGCCGTCGAGCTCGGTGCATATGCTGTGGGTGGACGGGCGGCCGGCCGGGGTGCAGCTGCCGGGCTCGGTGGAGGTCGCGGTCGCCGAGACGGAGCCGGGCGTGCGCGGCGACACGGTCTCGAACGTGACGAAGCCGGCGACGCTCGAGACGGGCGCCATCGTGCAGGTACCGCTCTTCGTGAACATCGGCGATCGGATCAAGGTCGACCCGCGCGAGGGCCGCTACATCTCGCGGGCCTAACTCCCTTCACCGTCACGCTTTCGTGACGCTCCGGGCGCCCACGCGGGCGTTCTTCCCGGATACGATCGCCTCGGGGAGGAGGTTGGGACTACCGGCCCGGCACAAGCGCTCGGACCTGGCCGAAGCGGCCACTGCGCCTCGCTCGCGGCGGCGCTAGGCTCCCCGCGTGCCTGTTCTCGTCGACACGACGATCCGCCTTCTGGGCCAGGAGCCGCTGGCTGGACGCATGCCGACGGCCGAGCTGCTCCGCCTCGCCGAGATCCTCGACCAGGCGGGGTTCGCCTACCTCGAGGTCTCCGGCGGTGGCGTCTTCGACACCGCGGTGCGCCGCGGCGTCGAGACCCCCTGGGAGCGGATCCGCGCCCTCAACGAGCGCACCGAGACACCCCTGGCGATGGCGCTGCGCGGCCGCTTTCTTGTCGGCTCCCGCCCGGTCGGGGGCGACTTCGTCCGCCGCTTCGTCGCCTCTGCAGCTGCGAGCGGGATCGAGGTCTTCCGTCTGCATGATCCGCTCAACGACGTCGAGAACCTCCGCGAGGCGGGCGAGGCCATCACAGGCGCGGGCAAGGAGTTCGACGCCGGGCTCGTCTATGGCTCGGGCTACATCGGCGAGACCGAGGCGCTCGTCGAGCAGGCGCGGAAGCTGCCCGAGCTCGGTGCCTCGCGGGTGCTGCTGCACGATCCGTCGAGCTCGCTCCACCCGCAACGCGCGCAGGAGCTCGCGGCGACACTCGCCGAGACGAGCGGGCTGCCCGTGGGTCTCTACTGCCAGGGCGCAGCGGGGAACGCGATGGCCTCCGCGCTCGAGGCCGCGAGGGCCGGAGCCGAGCTGGTCGCCTGCGCGGTCTACCCGGTCGCGCTCACTGTGCATCGCGTCTCGGGAGAGGCCATGGCCACCGCGCTGGCGGGGCTCGGCCTCGACACGGGCGTGAACGTGGACGCCCTGTGGCGCGCCTCCGATGTCGTCGACGAGCACCTCGGCGACGAGCCCGTGACGCCGCTCGCGCCTCGCATCGCCGTCCGTGCTGCGGAGCGCCGCCTGCCGACGGGGCTCGTGGCCGCCCTGGACGCCCACCTGCGCGCACTCTCCTCGGGCGACCGGCTCGCCGAGGTTCTCGACGAGCTCGGGCGTATCAGGGAAGAGGTCGGCTGGCCACCGCTCGCCGCGCCGATCGGCCAGATTCTCGGCTCGCAGGCGCTTCTGCACGTGCTCTCGGCCGCCCGCTACCAGACTGTCGTGGACGAGCTGCGAGCCCTCCTGGAAGGGAGCTACGGGAGCCCGCCGGGCCCGATCGATGCTGCGGTCAAGCGCGCGGTCGTGCTGGTTTCCGACGGCGCGCCCGAGGAGGAGCCGCCTGCAGAGCTGGACACGATCAAGGACGAGGCTGCAGGGCTGGCCTCGAGCGAGGAGGAGCTGCTGCTGCTGGCGCTCTTCGGCGAGGAGGCCGAGCCGTTGCTGCAGTCGATCCGGGGCCGGGCCGGCCGCGACGAGAGCCTGGGAGCCGGCGGAGTCGAGCAGGCGCGGGCCGAACGGATCCGTGAGGTCGTGCGCATCGTCCAGGAGTCGGGGGTCGGCGAGGTAACGATCGAGGAGTCCGGGATGCGCGTGTCCGTGCGCCGCACGCCCGAGCAGCTGGACCCGCAGCTCGCCGCGGCCACGCAACCGGGAGGCGAGGCGCAAGCGGCGTCTGAACCGCAGCCCGAGAGCGACGGCGTCGTGCGCGTGGAGGCCCCGATGGTCGGCGTCTTCTATCGTGCCCCACAGCCGGGCGCCCCGCCTTTCGTCGAGGAGGGCGAAACGGTGACGGCGGGCCAGACGCTCTGCATCCTCGAGGCGATGAAGCTGCTGAACGAGATCAAGGCGGACGGGCCCGGGGTCGTGCGTGCGATTCACGTCGGCAACGCCGAGCCCGTGGAGTTCGGCCAGCTCCTGTTCGAGCTCGAGCCGGTCGCGCCGATGCCGCTCGACGCGGTCTAGCCGTGTTCAAACGCGTCCTGGTCGCCAACCGCGGAGAGGTCGCCGTTCGGGTGATCCGGGCGCTGCAGGAGAACGACATCGAGGCCGTGGCCGTCTACTCGACCGCCGACCGTGACTCGCTGCACGTGCGTCTGGCCGACCGGGCGATCGCCATCGGCCCGCCGCAGGCGGCTGAGAGCTACCTGCGGATCCCCTCGCTCGTCGCCGCCGCGACGACGGCCGGCTGCGAGGCCGTTCACCCAGGCTGGGGGTTCTTGGCAGAGAACCCAGCCTTCGTGGAGGCCTGCGCCGACAACGACCTCGTCTTCATCGGGCCCAGTGCTGAGGTGATGGCACGCATGGGTGACAAGGTGCAGGCCAAGGCCGAGCTGAAGGCGGCGGATGTTCCCCTCGTGCCGGGTACGGAGGGCGCGACCGCCCTCGACGAGGCGCGCGACGCCGCCGAGGAGGTGGGCTACCCGGTGCTGCTGAAGGCGACGGCGGGAGGCGGCGGCAAGGGCATGCGGCTCGTGCAGGGGCCGGACGAGCTCGATTCCGCCTTTAACACCGCCGCCCTCGAGGCCGAGGCGGCCTTCGGCGACGGCAGCCTCTACCTCGAGAAGTCGGTCTCGCCTGCACGACACGTCGAGATCCAGGTGCTCGCCGACGGCCGGGGCGGCGTGCTCACGCTCGGAGAGCGGGAGTGCTCGATCCAGCGGCGTCACCAGAAGCTGATCGAGGAATCGCCTTCGCCCGCCCTCGACGACGAGACGCGCGAGGCGATGGAGGCCGCGGCGGAGCGCGCTTGCCACGCCATCGCCTATCGCAACGCCGGCACGTTCGAGTTCCTGCTCGGCCCCGATCGCTCCTTCTACTTCATCGAGCTGAACGCGCGGCTCCAGGTGGAGCACCCGGTCACCGAGATGGTCACGGGGGTCGACCTCGTGCGCGAGCAGCTGCGCATCGCGGCGGGCCTGCCACTCGCGCGCACCGGTCGTGCCGCGCGGCGCGGGCACGCACTCGAGGTCCGGCTCAACGCCGAGGATCCGGCTCGCGACTTCGCGCCGGCCCCGGGGTGCGTGACGCGTTTCCGCCCGCCGCTCGGGCCGGGCGTGCGGCTGGACACCTACATCGAGGAGGGAAGCGAGGTCCCGCCGCACTACGACTCCCTGCTCGGCAAGCTGATCGTCTGGGACGAGACTCGGCCGGAGGCGATCGCGCGGTCGCTGCGGGCACTCGGCGAGCTCCAGCTCGAAGGCGTGCCGACGACGCGGGAGCTCGGGATGGACATCCTCCGCAGCGAGGAGTTCGGCAGTGGGCGCTACTCGACGAGTTATCTGGCGGAGGCGGGCGAGCGACTGCCCGCGCTCGCAGGCTCGTGACCGACCCGTTGGTCGTGCGCGGGCCGCACGGGGCGGTCACGGTCGCTCCAGCGGCACTCGAGCGCCTGGTCGTGCGAGCGGCGCAGACGGTGGACGGCGCGCGGGTGCGGCGGCCCAAGCGCTCGGTCGAGGTCGCCCACGGCGGCGGCCGCGCTTCGGTCTCGTTCGAGCTGGCGGTCGAGCAAGGCACGCCGGTTCCGGAGCTCGCGCGAACCGTGCAGGCGCGGGTTGCCGGGGCCCTCGCCGCGACCTTGGGGCTCGAGGTCGACCGGGTCGACGTCTCTGTCGAGGAGATCGCGTAATGACCGGACGCCGCGCAGCGCGCCGGACCGCGCTCGTCCTGCTCTACCAGTGGGACGTGACCGGCCAGGAGCTTGCATCGCTCTTCGAGGGCGAGGTCGATCCCTACGCGCGTGCGCTGGCGGAGGCCGTGATCGAGGAGCACGAGCAGCTCGACCGGCGCATTACGGAGGCCTCAGACGACTGGACGGCCGACCGGCTCGGTGCTCTCGAGCGCAACATCCTCCGCATGGCCATCCACGAGCTCGACGAGGGCGAGACGCCGATCGAGGTCGTGATCAACGAGGCGGTCGCACTGGCGAAGCGCTACTCGTCCGAGGACGCGGGGAAGCTCGTGAACGGCATACTCGGGCGCATCGAGAAGGAGGCACACGCGTGAGCGGCGCGGAGGAGCGCCTGAAAAGCGCCGAGGAGCTGCTCGACCGGCTCGAGCGCACGCGTGCCCGCCTCGAGGACACCAAGGACCCGGACGAGGCGATCGAGATCCTCTCGGAGCTGGCGGAGATCGCCAAGCAGGTCGAGGCGCAGCTCCAGCAGGCAAAGCGCGAGGCTGAGTCGTGAGCAGCCCCGGCGAACTGCGGGAGCTCGTCGAGTCGTATCTCGACGACCTCGCGCTGACTCCCGAGCTCGGCGGGCTCGAGGAGCCGATGCGTCACGCGCTTGCGGGTGGCGGCAAGCGCGTCAGGCCGGTGGTCTGCCTCGCGACCGCGGAGGCGGCGGGCGCCGGGGCCGAGGACGCTTTGCCGGCAGCGGCAGCTCTCGAGCTCGTGCACACCTTCTCGCTTGTCCATGACGACCTCCCGGCGCTCGACAACGACGAGCTGCGCCGCGGCCGGCCGAGCACATGGGCCGGCTTCGGCGAGGCGGTGGCGATCCTGGCCGGCGATGCGCTCCTCGCCGAGGCGCTGCGGCTCGCGCTCTCCTATCCCTCGCCCGCGGTCGCGCGCGAGCTCGTCCAGGCGACGCTGGGAATGATCGGCGGCCAGTACCTCGACATCACCGAAGCCCCGGTCGACCTCGCCTCGCTGCACCGGCTCAAGACCGGCTGCCTCTTTTCTGCGTCGGTTGCGTGCGCGCTCTGGGTAGCGGAGGTGCCGGAGCGCGGGCAGGCGCCGTGGCGGGCCTTTGCAGACGAGGTCGGCCTGCTCTTCCAGATCGTGGACGACATCCTCGATGAGGACGGCTACCTGCTCGAGCGCGGTGCGGAGGGTGCGAGGGCGCTCGCCGACGAGGCCGCGGAGCGGGCGCAGGCCCGGCTGACGGAGCTTCCGGGCGACACCTCGGTGCTCGCAAGCATCGTCTCGGGCCTCGCGGCTCGCACCTCGTAGGGAGCCTTCTGACGATGAAGAAACGGCTGGACGTGCTGCTCGTCGAGCGCGGGTTGGCTGAAAGCCGGGCCCAGGCACAGGCCCTCGTCTTGGCGGGCCAGGTGCCGGGCTACGACAAGGCGGGCCAGCAGGTGGACGAGTCGGCGCAGCTCGAAGTGAGCGAAGCCCCCCGCTTTGTCTCTCGCGGCGGCGAGAAGCTGGCGCACGCGCTGGAGGCGTTCCGGGTAGATCCGGCAGGGCGCGACGCACTCGATGTCGGAGCGTCCACGGGCGGGTTTACCGACGTGCTCCTCCAGCAGGGTGCCGCGCGCGTGATCGCGCTCGACGTGGGCTACGGGCAGTTGCACCCGCGCATCCGCGAGGATCCGCGCGTGACCGTGCTCGAGCGCGTGAACGTGCGCGAGCTCAGAGAGCTGCCGTTCGCGCCTGAGCTCGTGGTCTGTGACGTCTCCTTCGTCAGCGTGCGCAAGGCCCTGCCGGCCGCGCTCGGGCTCTCGGCGCCGGGCTGGCAGGCCCTAGTGCTCGTGAAGCCACAGTTCGAGGCCAACCGCGGCGAGGCGCGGCGCGGCGTCGTGCGTGATCGTGAGGTGCACCGGCGCGTGCTGTCGGAGGTGGCGGAGGCGGCGGCGACGTGGCAGGCGCAGGTCGTGGGGGTCGTAGACTCCGGATTGCCCGGCCCGAAGGGAAACCGCGAGTTCTTCCTTCACCTCGTCCACCGCGAGCAGCCGGAGATTCCCGATGAGCTCGAGAGCTGGATCAACAACGCGACGCGCTGAAGTGAAACGGGTAGCCGTCGTCACCCACGGCAGGCCGGAGACGAGCGGCGACGAGCTCACGCGGCTGCGTGTCCTGGCGGAGGAGCGGGGTATCGAGCTGCTGCTCGCAGACGACGAGCTCGAGAAGCACGGGCTCGGGAGCGACGACGGCGATCCGGCCAGGGCCGATCTGGCAGTCGTGCTCGGCGGGGACGGAACCATGCTCCGTGCGCTGAAGCGTTTCCTCGGCACCTCGGTCCCGGTGATCGGCGTCAACCTGGGAAGAGTGGGGTTCCTCGCCTCGATCGAGCGGGACGCGCTCGAGGAGGGGCTGGCCCGCGTGTTTGGGGGCGAGTACGGGGTGGTCGAGCTGCCCGTGCTGGAGGCGGAGGCTGGGGGAGAGCGCTGGACCGCGGTGAACGACGTGGTGGTGGCGAGCTCGACGATCGGCCGCATGATCGAGCTTGCCTGGGCGATCGGCGGCGAGGCCCTCGGCGAGCTGCCCTGTGACGGGTTGATCTGCTCGACACCGTCGGGCTCGACCGCCTACAACCTCTCGAATGGCGGGCCGGTGCTCGTGTGGGGTCTCGACGCGATGGCGGTCAACTTCGTTGCGCCCCACTCGCTGCACGCGCGCCCGATGGTGGTTCCGCGCGGGCTCGACCTGGCCGTCGAGAACCGAACGGCAGACGTCGCCGCGACCGTTCTCGCCGACGGGCACCCGGTGCACGAGTTGGCACCGGGCGAGCAGGTCGCCGCCAGCCTCTCGGAGCAGCGGAGCCTGCTGGCGACCTTGCCGGAGAGCACGTTTTTCAGTCGCTACCGCCGCATCTTCGCCTCCTGAATCGTCACGCTTTCGACACGGTGCATGCACACACTCGTGCGTGCGGGGCCGGTACCGTCCCAAGCCCCCACCCACCCAGGGGCGCGCGTGAACAAGTAAGGGCTGCACGGCATCGTCCGTTTCAGCGGGTCGCCCCACACGCCCGGCGGACGTAGCATCAAGGCGTGCTTCGGCGCCTGCGCATCGAGAACCTCGTCTTGATCCGCGAGGCGGAGCTCACCTTCGCCCCGGGCCTGAACGCGATCACCGGCGAGACGGGCGCGGGCAAGACGATTTTTGCGCAGGCGGTCGGGCTCCTGCTTGGCGCCCGAGGCGACGCCGCCTACGTCGGTCCGGACGGAACCGAGGCCTACGTCGAAGCCGAGCTCGACCTGCCGCCCGGCTTCTTCGACGACGAGGAGCTCTCTGCTCTCGCCGACCTGCGGCCGGAGGACGAGGAAGGGCTCGTGCTCGCGCGTCGCGTCTTCGGTGACGGCCGCACGCGCGCCTACGCATGGGGACGCAGCGCCGCGCGCGAAGATCTCGCCCTCGCGGGGGAACGGCTGATCGCGATGTCGGGGCAATTCGAGCAGCGGCGGCTTGCGCGTCCGTCGTACCAGCTCGGCCTGCTCGATGCCTTCGCAGGCGAGGAGCAGCAGCGCCGGCGCTCGGGGCTCCGATTGGCCTGGCGCGAACTGACGGCGGCGCGCCGGAGACACGATGAGCTCGAGCACGGCGCGGCGGCAGCGGAGTCGCGTCTCGCCGAGCTCCGGGCGCTGGTCGAGGATACAACCGGGCTCGAGCCCGGCGCCGAGGACGCGCTGCGCACGGAGCGGGAGCGGTTGCGCCACGTGACCGAGCTGGCCGAGGGCGTGGCCGCCGCCGGAGAGGCGCTAGCCCCGGACGAAGGCGACGGCGCATCCGGCCTCGTCGCCGTCGCCGAGCGTGCGCTTGCCCCGCTCGAGCGGCTTGCGCCCGAGCTCGAGCGCGCGGGCAACGACCTTCGGGACGCCGAGCTGCGTCTGCGTGAGACAACGTCCGAGCTGCGGGCGTTCCTCGCCTCGCTCGAAGCCGACCCCGACCGCCTCGACCAGGTCGAATCGGAGCTCGAGCGGATCGCGGCGGCCAAGCGTCGCTTTCGCTGCACGAGCTACGGGGAGCTGCTGGCACGCGCCGCCGAGGCGCGCGTCGAGCTGGTAGCAGTCGACGGAGGCGCCGATCCTCTGGCCGCCGCGGCGAGAGCTCTCGGCGAAGCTGAGGAACGGGTCGGCAAGCTCGCCTCGGAGCTGCGTGCCGGGAGAAAGGACGCCGCGGAGCCATTTAGGGTCGCCGTGGCGGAGGAGCTGCGTGGCATCGGTCTGGGCGAAGGGGAATTCCGGGTGGAGCTTGGCGAACGCGAGCTGGCCGCCTCGGGGGCCGACGAGGTGGGCTTTCTGATCCGCCCGAACGCAGGTCTGCCGTTCGCCCCGGCTGCCGAGACCGCTTCCGGCGGGGAGCTCTCCCGCATCGCGCTTGCGATCGCAGTCGTCGGCGGCGGCGAAACGATGGTGTTCGACGAGATCGACGCCGGCATCGGCGGCCAGACCGCTCACACCGTCGGTGAGACGCTCCGCCGCCTAGCGGAACGAGCGCAGGTGGTCACGATCACGCACCTGCCCCAGATCGCCACGCTCGCCGACAGGCATTTCCGGGTCGAGAAGGTTCCCGGCGATCCGACTCACACGACGATCGAGCCGCTCGGCGACGACGAGCGACGTGAGGAGATCCGGCGGATGCTCGGGGGCGAGCGGTTCATCTCGGCGGTGCAGGAGCAATGAGCTTCGTCGAGTTCACCGGGCGCGCTCGACTCGGGCGGCGCACGAAGAACCTGGTGGGCCGGCTCGGCCCCGACGACGTCGCAATCATCGACCATCAGGACCTTGACCGCGTCACAGCGGAAGAGCTGCTCGACTGCGGCGTGCGCGTCGTCGTCAACGTTTCGCGCTCGCAGAGCGGGCGCTTTCCCAACCCGGGCCCGCTGCTCCTCGTCCGCGGTGGCGTTCGGCTGATCGACGCACCGGGTGCGCCGCTCTTCGACGAGGTCAGCGACGGCGAGAACGTCACGGTGCGGGGTGCGAGTCTCTTCCGGAACGGCACGTGTCTCGTCAATGGCCGAACACTCAGCGCGGAAGAGCTCGCGCGAGCACTCGCGGAGCAACGGGGGCGAGTAACGGAAGCGCTTGAGGGGTTCGCGGAGAACACCATGCGCTATCTGCGGGAAGAGGGCCGCTTACTCGCCGAGGGCGTCGACTTCCCGGCGCTCGAGACGCGGTTTCGCGAGCGCCACGCGCTCGTCGTCGCACGCGGGCCTGGCTACAAACGGGATCTGGCGATCGTGCGGTCGTACGTCCGCAACTTCAAGCCGGTCGTGGTCGGGGTGGACGGCGGCGCCGACGCGCTGCTCTCCGCCGGGATGAAACCCCACGTGATCGTCGGCGACATGGACTCGGTCTCCGATTCGGCTCTCGGCTGCGGAGCGGAGCTCATCGTTCATGCGTACCGCGACGGGGCCGCCCCCGGCGCTGCGAGGCTCCAGCGGCTGGGCCTCACCTACGCGACCGTGTCGGCGCCCGGGATCAGCGAGGACATCGCGCTCTTGCTCGCCTTCGAGAAGGGCGCGGAGTTGATCGTCGCCGTCGGGACACACTTCAACTTGACCGAGTTCCTCGAGCGCGACCGGGCCGGAATGTCGTCGACCTTCGTGACGCGCCTGAAGGTGGGGGAGATCCTCATCGACGCGAAAGGCGTCTCCCGCCTCGTGAGCCGGCAAGTCGGGCTCGGGCCGCTGGTGGCCTTCGCCGTCGCCGGGCTCGGTGCGGTGGTGGTCGCGATCGCCGCCTCGCCCGGGCTCCGCCACTTCATCGGGCTCCTGAACCAACGCGTCCGGGACCTGCTCGGCCTCGGGTGAGCGCTGGGACGCGGCCGCTTCGGCCATGTCCTTGCGGCGGTAGCCCAAACCTCCTCCCCGAGTCGATCCTATGACGGGAGTGCGCGCACGTGGCGCGCGGGGCTGTGCCGGAACAGCAACACTTCGCCCGCTATGCCCACTTACACGACCTCCCGGGAGCTCCTCGCGGCACGCGAGGATGTCTGGCGCTTCCTTGCCGAGCCTCATCACTTTTCGGACTGGTGGCCTGGTGTCGCGGGCGTGCACCCCGACCGGCGGGGTCTCGCTCCCGGTGCGCGCTGGACGCTCCACGGCGGGATGCGCCCGAGCCTGATCCGCAAGCCCGAGATGACCGGCACGCTCGTCCTGCTCGTGGTCGAGCCACCGAGTCGCTTGACCTGGCACATGACCGGAGAACGGCTCGACGTGGAGCTGACACTCGCCAGCACAGACAACGATCGCACGACCGCCGAGCTCACCGTCAGCGGGCCGTTTCTCGTCGGGCTGAGACGCTCCCTGCCCCGCAACGCGCTCAGCCGTCTGCACGCCCTGTGCCAGACTGCCGCGGAGCTCTGAGATGTTCGATCTTCGGTACCACGTCGCTTCGCTTGCGGCCGTCTTCCTCGCCCTGATCATCGGCATCCTCGTCGGGGTCGGCATCTCCGATCGCGGGCTCGTCGACAATGCGAACACGCGGCTGCTCGAAAGGCGTGTCGCGAAACTGCAGACGCAACTGGACCAGACATCGCAACAGGCGGGAAACCTCGGGCGCGAGCAGGAAGCGGCGCGCACGTACATCAACCAGACCTATCCGGCACTCGTCCGCAACCGGCTCCGTGGCAAGCGCATCGCGATCGTATTCGTGGGCTCCGTCGACGGTGGCGTGCGCGCGGCAGTGACGCGGGCGCTCACGGATTCGGGCGCGCAGCAGCTTCGGCTCCGAGCGTTGAAGGTCCCGATCGACACGCAGCAGATCGACGCCGCGCTCGCTGCTCACCACGAGAGCAGAATCTTCGCAGGCCAGGGCCGCTTCGAGGCTCTCGGCCGTTCCCTCGGTGGGGAATTGATGCTCGGCGGAGAGACGCCGCTCTGGAACATGCTTACCGACTCGCTCGTCGAGCAGCGGGAGGGCGGGAGCAAGGACTCGGCGGACGGTGTGATCGTGGTGCGGACGGCCAAGCCGCAGCGGGACGGGACGAGCCGGTTCCTGGTTGGCCTCTACTCGGGCCTGAGCTCGGCTGGAGTTCCCGCCATCGGCGTCGAGGCGACCGATGCTCGCAACTCGGCTGTCTCCGTCTATCGCCAGGCCGGCCTCTCGACCGTGGACGACATCGACGCGCCTGCCGGCCGGCTTGCGCTCGTCCTCCTGCTTGGCGGCGCGCCACCGGGACAGTACGGCCTGAAGAAGACAGCCGACGAAGGAGCCCTTCCGCCGCTGCAGACGCCTGCCGTCACGGGTGGCTGAGCCGCTCACCATCCTCGTCGCGGCGCGGGACGAGGAGGCTCGGATCGAGGGAACGCTAGCTGAGTTGCGCGGCGCCTTCCCCGACGCGGAGATCGTCGTGGCGGACGACGGCTCCCGCGATGCCACGGCAGCCACGGCCCATGGTGCCGGCGCTCGTGTCGTCCGGCTCCCGCGCCTCGGCAAGGGGCAGGCCCTGACGCTCGCCGAGCGGGAGGCGCAGCCTGGCCGCCTGCTCCTGGCAGACGCCGACCTCGAGGGCGACCTCGGACCGCTGCTGGAGGGAGAGGGGGATCTGACGGTCGCCGCCTTCGCCGAGCGGCAGGGCGGAGGCTTCGGCATCGCGAAGCGTGCTGCTCGTGCGCTCGTCCGCGCTCGCAGCGGCTTCATCGCCCGCGAGCCGCTCTCCGGCCAGCGCACACTCTCGACCGCGGCACGCGAGGCCTGCTTCCCGCTCGCACCGGGGTTCGGCTGCGAAGTGCGGATGACGATCGACGCCGTGCGCGCTGGTCTCGACGTCCGCGAGCACGAGCTGCCGCTGCGCCACCGCGCCACCGGCCGGAACGCGCGCGGCTTTCTCCATCGCGGCCGCCAGCTGCTGGACGCCGCTCTTGCCTGTGGCCCGACAGCGCTCAACCACCGTGGACTGCGCCTGCCGCTGGTAGGCGCCCTCGTCGCGCTCGGCGGAGCTCGGGCTCCCGCTCGGGTCCGCCTCGGCATCGCCGGCGTCGCGGCGCTCGGCCTCGCGGATGACCTCTGGAGCGGACCCGAACGCGGCTTCCGCGCCCATCTTCGCGCCGGCGGCACCACGGGCGTGCTCAAGGCTGTCGGCATCCCGGCGCTCGCCCTCGCCCTCACGCGGTCGGTGCGCGGGGCCCTGCTCATCTCGCTGTCAGCCAACGCGCTCAACCAGCTCGACACGCGGCCGGGCCGGGCGCTGAAAGCCTTCGTCGCCGGCGCGACGGTCATGCGCGGTCCAGCCCCCGCCTACACGCCGATTGCCGTCCTGCTCGCCCCCTACGATCTCCGCGAGATGACGATGCTCGGAGACGCCGGGTCGAATGCCCTTGGGGCCGTGCTAGGTTATGGATCCGTGGCGACGTTCACGGCTCGGGGTCAACGGTTTGCGATCGCAGCGCTCGCAGGCCTCACCATCATCGGCGAGCTTCGCTCCCTCGGGGAGCTGATCGAGCGCACTCCGGGCCTCTCGCACCTCGACCGCCTCGGGCGGCCCGCCTAGTGGCCAGGCGCCCTCCGAAGTACGTGTTCGTCACGGGCGGGGTCGTCTCGTCCCTCGGCAAGGGGATCACGGCCGCCTCGCTAGGGCGCCTGCTGAAGGCGCGGGGGCTGAAGGTGCAGGTGCAGAAGTTCGACCCGTACATCAACGTCGATCCCGGCACGATGAGCCCGTTTCAGCACGGCGAGGTGTACGTCACCGAGGACGGCGCAGAGACCGACCTCGACATCGGTCATTACGAGCGCTTCATCGACGAGAACCTCTCGCGCAACGCGAATCACACCGCGGGCGCGATCTGGGACCGGGTGATCCGCAAGGAGCGCAAGGGCGAGTACCTCGGCTCGACGGTGCAGGTGATCCCGCACATCACGAACGAGATCAAGGAGCGGATCCGCAGCGCGACCGACGCCAGCGACTGCGACGTGGTCGTCACCGAGATCGGCGGCACGGTGGGCGACATCGAGTCTCTGCCGTTCCTCGAGGCGATCAGGCAGTTTCGACGCGAGGCCGGCCCGGAGAACGTCTGCTACGTCCACGTGACGCTCGTGCCCTTCATCGATACCGCCGGCGAGCTGAAGACCAAGCCGACTCAGCATTCGGTCAACGAGCTGCGCCGCATCGGCGTTCATCCCGACATCGTCGTCGCGCGCTCGCGCGACCCGATCTCCGCGGACATCCGGGAGAAGATCGCGCTCTTCGCCGACCTCGACCCACGGGCGGTGATCGCCAACCACGATGTTGCCGACCTCTACCTCGTCCCCTCGGTGCTCCAGGCCGAGGGCTTCGACGAGCTGGTCTGCGAGAAGCTTGGCCTGGCCCAGGGCGAGGCCCAGCTCGGCGAGTGGCTCGAGCTGGGGGAGCGGATCCGCGCCGAACGCGCCGGCGATGTCGAGATCGCCCTCGTCGGCAAGTACGTGAAGCTTCACGACGCGTACCTCTCGGTGCACGAGGCCCTCAAGCACGCGGGCGTCTATCACGGCTGCACCGTCAAGGTCCGCTGGTTCGACGCGGAGGGGATGTCGCTCGAGGAGGCGCAGGCCGAGCTCGAGAACGTGGACGGCGTGCTCGTCCCGGGCGGCTTCGGCTCACGTGGCTGGGAGGGCAAGATCCTCGCGTGCCGCGTTGCCCGCGAGCGCGAGATCCCGTACCTCGGGATCTGCCTCGGCATGCACGTCGCCGTCTCCGAGTTTGCCCGTCACGCGGTTGGGCTCGACGGCGCGAACTCGACCGAGATGGACCCCGAGACGCCGTACCCGGTGATCGACCTGCTTCCCGAGCAGAAGGAGATCGAGGATCTCGGCGGCACAATGCGCCTGGGCGCCCAGGCAGTCGAGCTCGCCGAGGGGACGCGCGCCCTGGGCGCCTACAACGAGCTCGTCATCCACGAGCGCCACCGGCACCGCTACGAGGTCAACAACCAGTACCGCCAGCAACTGGTGGAAGCCGGGCTCGTCATCTCCGGCACCTTCCAGGAAGGGCGGCTGGTCGAGATCATCGAGTTCCGCGAGCACCCGTGGTTCGTGGCCAGCCAGTTCCACCCGGAGTTCAAGTCGCGCCCGACGCGTCCCGCGCCGCTCTTCCGCGACTTCGTCGGCGCCGCCTTCGAGCGCTCCCGCGAGCGCGTCGGCGCTGCCGTCACCGCCTCGGGCTAGACCTTCGCCCGCGCAGCGCGACTACCATCGCGCCGTGCGACCCGCCTGGGCACCCGATGCGCTCTCGCTCTTCCTCGAGCTGGCCGCGCTGCCGAGCCCGCCCGGCGAGGAGCGGGCGGTTGCCGACCGCGTGCTCGACTACCTGGGCGCGCTCGGCCTCGAGGCCCATGAGGACGACGCGGGTGCCGGGATCGGCTCGACGATGGGAAACATCCTCTGCCGGCTGGAGCCGCGCGGCGACGCCCGGGGCGCGCCCCTTTTCTTCTGTGCTCACCTCGACACCGTGCCGCCCGAGGCGGCGATCGATCCGGTTGTGGGCGAGGACGGCTTCGTCCGCAACCAGGCAGGCACGATCCTCGGCGCCGACGACAAGTCTGCGGTCGCCTCCATGCTCGAGGCGGTCGCACGGCTCGTCGAGGAGGAGCGCCCGCATGCCGGGGTCGAGCTCCTCTTCACGCCGAAGGAGGAGGTTGGACTGGTGGGAGCGGCAGCGTTCGACGAGACGCGTCTCGCGGCGCGGCTCGGCTACGTCTACGACCACGCGGGGCCGATCGGCGAGGTGATCCTGGGCGCGCCGTACCAGCGGAAGCTCGACGCCCGCTTCCATGGGCGGGCCGCTCACGCCGGCATGTACCCAGAGGAGGGGCGCTCGGCGATTGCGGCGGCGGCGCGGGCGATCGCCGATCTGCGCCTGGGCCGGCTCGACGACGAGACCTCGGCGAGCGTAGGCCAGATCGAAGGAGGGACCGCGCGAAACGTCATCCCCGAGCACTGCTGGTTCGCCGCAGAGGCTCGGAGTCAGGACGAGCGGAAGCTCGCCGATGTCGTCCAGGAGATGGTGGACACGATCACGTTCGCAGCAGGGCTCGGCGAGTGCGAGGTCGAGATCCAGGTGGGCGACGCCTCGCCCGGGTACCGCTTCAAGCGAGAGGACGTGCCGGTGCAGCTCGCGGCGACCGCGCTCGAGCGGGCCGGACGGGAGCCTCGCTTCATCCTCTCCGGCGGCGGCGCGGACGCGAATGTCTTCAACGAGCGCGGCCTGGAATGCGTCAATCTCGCCAACGGGATGACCGATATCCACACGCCGGAGGAGCGGATCGCGGCCGACGACCTGGACGAGATGGTCGAGGTCACGCTCGCTCTCGTCGAGGCCGCGCGCGAGGTCGGGGATGCCGCTTAGCCTCAGACGAGGCCGGGTAACGGGGATCCGGGAGCAGCGCGAAAGTCTCGTCCGGCTCGAAGTCGACGGCCTGCCCTGCGTCGCCTACCCGGAGCTGACCGGCCCAGTCGCTCTCAACGACGAGGTGCTCGTGAACGTCCAGGCGCGGGAGCTCGAGCTCGGCTCAGGTGGGTTCGACGTGCTCTATGCGAACCTGACCCGGGGGCTCGGGCTGCCCGCTGCGGAAGGAGCTCATGTGATCAAGCTGCCCTACGCGCCGACGCAGTTCGCGGCCGTCCACGCGGAGGAGCGTGACGAGCTCGCGACCGGCCTGGGCGGCATGCCCGTCGTGTGCTGCTCGCTCCACAGCCAGTTGGCCGCCGCCTGCGCCGGGCTCGGAGAGAACGGTCTCGCAGGGCGCGTGCTTCGGCGGCGAGCTCGAGTGTGTGAACGTCGCATCGGCGCTCGCGTGGGCCGCGGCGGCGGGTCACGAGGCGGTCGTCTGCGCGGTCGGCCCGGGGATCGTCGGCACCGGCTCCAGGCTCGGCCATGGGGGGGTCGCGGCGGCGGCGGCGGCCAACACGGCGGGCGCCCTCGGCGGCTCACCCGTGCTCGCCGTTCGGGTGTCGAGCGCCGACGAGCGCGAGCGCCATCGTGGTGTCTCGCACCACACCCGGGCCGTTGTCGAGCTTTGCCTGGGCGAGGTGAGGGTTGCGTGGCCGCGAGGGCTCGAGGCGCCGGAGTGGCTCGAGCCTCGGGACGAAGTGGACGTCGGAAGCTGGGAGGAAGCCTGTGCCGGCCTGCCGCTCTCGCACATGGGGAGAGGGCCGGCCGAGGAGCCGTGGTTCTTCGCGGCAGCGTTCGCCGCAGGCCGGCTGGCGCGGGAGCTCGTCCGCTGATCGAGGAGCGGCGGCTCGGGCCCGTGGTCGGCCTTGGCACCTGGAACACCTTCGGCGCCGATGCCGAGCTGGCGCGGCGCGTGCTCGAGGCCGCGTTCTGGGCAGGCTGCAGGCTCGTCGACTCCTCGCCAATGTACGGAGAGGCCGAGCAGTCGCTCGCCACTTCGCTCGCAGGGCGACGCGAGGACGCGATCGTCGCCACCAAGATCTGGTCGCCTTCCATGGACGACGGGCGGGCGCATTTTGTCCGGCAGCTCGAATGGTTCGGCCGCGTGGACGTCGAGCAGGTGCACAATCTCGTCTCATGGCAGGAGCACCTGCACTGGCTCGAGACCGAGCGGGAAGCCGGGCGCATAGGCCGCATCGGCGTCACGCACTACGATCCGGGCGCCTTTGGCGAGCTCGAGCGAGCGTTGCGAACGGAGCGCTTCGAGACCGTTCAGGTGCCGCTGAACCCGCTCGAGCGCGAGTGCGAGCAGCGGATTCTCCCGTTGGCCGCGGAGCTCGGCCTCGCCGTGATCGTGATGCGCCCACTCGGACAGGGCGCGCTCCTGCACCGGCAGCCGCCACCGGAGGCTCTGGTCCCGCTGAGCGAGCTCGGCGTCACCACCTGGGCGCAGGCGCTTCTGAAGTGGTCGCTCTCGGATGAGCGTGTCGACGTCGTCATCCCGGCGACCCGCAACCCCGACCACGCGCACGAGAACGCCTCGGCCGGCGAGCCTCCCTGGTTCGGCCCGGACGAGCGGCGCCTGGTCGAACGCCTCGCCGGCGCCTGACTCCGACAACGGTCCCGTAGTTCGGTTCGCCCGGCCTCCTCCCCGAGGCGAGCGTATCGGGCTCGGGTGCGCGTGTCTGTGTCGAACTGCGCCGCAAGTGTCACGGGCCGCCCGGCCGGATCTGGCACGCCTAAACCGGCGGAGAAGCTAGGGTTTCTCGCCCTGATGAAGGTCGGAGTGGTCAAGGAGGTCAAGTCCGACGAGTACCGGGTCGCGCTCACGCCGGCCGGTGCCCGCGAGCTGGTGCGGCGCGGCCACGACGTGCTCGTCGAGGCCGGCGCGGGTGAGGGGAGCTCGTTTGCCGACGAGGCCTATCGCGCCGTCGGCGCCACGCTCGGCTCTGTTGACGAGATCTGGGCCGACGCCGAGCTCCTGCTCAAGGTGAAGGAGCCGCTCCCGTCCGAGTATTCGTTGCTTCGGGAGGGGCTCGTTCTGTTCACGTACCTCCACCTCGCCGCGAGCGAGGGGTTGACCCGCGCCCTCGCCGAGAGCGGCGCAACCTGCGTCGCCTACGAGACCGTCGAGACCGACAACCGGGCGCTTCCGCTACTCGCGCCGATGAGCGAGATCGCCGGGCGCCTCGCCGCCCAGGCGGGCGCCTACTTCCTCGAGAAGCCGCTCGGCGGCAGGGGCTTGCTGCTCAGCGGCGTGCCCGGGGTCGCGCCCGGCCGGGTGCTCGTGATCGGCGGCGGCATCGTGGGCTACAACGCCGCGGTGATCGCACTGGGCCTCGGCGCGAGCGTGACGATCCTCGAGCGCTCGATCGACCGCATGCGCTACCTGGACGAGATCCTCTCGGGTCGCGTCAGCCTCGTGATGTCCTCGACCCTGCAGATCGAGGAGTCGATCGCCGACGCGGACGTCGTCATCGGCGCGGTGCTGATCCCCGGCGCCGTGGCGCCGAAGCTGATCACGCGCGAGATGGTCGGGGCGATGAAGGACGGATCGGTGCTCTGCGACGTGGCGATCGACCAGGGTGGCTCTGCCGAGACGTCGCATCCGACCACGCACAGCGAGCCGGTGTTCGTCGTGAACGGCGTCACCCACTACTGCGTCGCCAACATGCCCGGTGCCGTCCCGATCACCTCGACCAAGGCCCTGACGAACGTGACGCTGCCCTACGTCGAGGAGATCGCCGAGCACGGGCTCGCCGAGGCCGTCGCGCGCGACCCGGCGCTCGCCCGCGGCGTCAACGTGCTCGACGGCAAGGTCACGTACGAAGCGGTCGCAGACGCCCACGGGCTCGAGTACCACCCGCTCGAGGACGTGCTGCCGCTCTCCCCGGTCTAGGTAGCTACGTCTTCTTGCCGCTCGGGCTGATCTTGACCACGAGCCACGTGCACGCCGCCGCGAGCACGATCACGCAGGCGGCGAAGATGATCAGGCCGAGCAATCCGAGGACGGCACCCATGGCCGTCCTAGAATAGCCGTGTGCCGCGCGCTTGCGTGATCGTGCTGGACGCCGTGGGCGCGGGAGCGCTTCCGGATGCCGACGCCTACGGCGACGAGGGCTCGGACACGCTCGGCAACGTCGCCCGCGCGGTCAACGGCCTGGACCTGCCCAACATGGAGGCGCTCGGCCTGGGGAACGTCGAGCCGCTGGCGGGCTGCCCGCCGCAGCCCGGGGCCCCGGCGGTGGCCGGCCGGCTGCTCGAACGGTCGAAGGGCAAGGACACCACCGCAGGCCACTGGGAGCTGATGGGGGTCGTCACCGAGACGGCGTTCCCGACTTATCCGCAGGGCTTCCCGCACGACGTCATCGACCCGTTCATGCACAAGACGGGCCGCGGCGTGCTCGGCAACAAGCCCGCCTCCGGGACGGAGATCATCCAGGAGCTCGGCGAGGAGCACCAGCGCACCGGAAAGTGGATCGTCTACACCTCCGGCGACTCGGTCTTCCAGATCGCTGCCCACGAGGAAACGATCCCGCTCGAGGAGCTATACGAAGCCTCGCGGGCGGCGCGGGAGATTCTCATAGGCAAGCACGGCGTCGGGCGGGTGATCGCGCGGCCGTTCACGGGCGAGCCCGGCAACTACGAGCGGACGCCGAATCGCCACGACTTCTCGCTCGAACCGCGCCGGCCGAACTACCTGACGCTCGTGCGCGAGGCGGGCAACCCCGTGCACGGAGTGGGAAAGATCAGCGACATCTTCGCCGGCTGCGACATCGACGAGTCCCGTCCGACCAAGTCGAACGTGGACGGGATCCAGCAGACCGAGACGCTGCTTCGGGAGCTCGACGAGGGGCTGGTCTTCACAAACCTCGTCGAGACCGACATGCTCTGGGGCCACCGCAACGACCCGGTCAACTTCCACCGCTGCCTGCAGGACTTCGACCGGCGGCTGCCCGATCTCCTGGATGCGCTGCGCGAGCAGGACCTGCTGATCATCACCTCCGATCACGGCTGCGACCCGACGACGCCCTCGACCGACCACTCCCGCGAGTACGCGCTCCTGCTCGCCTACGTCCAGGGTCGCAACGCGGCCGGGAGGATTCACGTAGACGGTGAGTTCGCGGACGTCGGTGCGACCGTCAACGTGTGGCTCGGCGGCAAGACCCCTCGGCGGGGAATTCCGGGACAGCCGATCGTCGACCCATGAGACTGGACGACCCGGAGCTGGTTCGGAACGAGTACGCCACCGAGACGGGGCTGCGGTCGAGAAGATCCGTCTACCGTGGCCAGGCGCTCAGCGGACCAATCGACGCTGCGCTCGCCGCAGTTGCCGAGGTGCGTCCGACGGAGGTGCTGGAGGTCGGTTGCGGCTGGGGCGATTTCTCCGCGCGGCTGCGGGACGAGCTGGACGTTGAGGTCACCGCCACCGATCTCTCGCCGCGGATGGTCGAGCTTGCCCGGGAGCGTGGGCTCGACGCGCACGTCGCCGACGTTCGTGCGCTTCCCTTCCAGGACAGCGAGTTCGACTGCGTGGTCGCGAATTGGATGCTGTACCACGTCGACGACCTGGACCGTGGCCTGAACGAAATCGCCCGCGTCCTGCGCCCCGGGGGGAGGCTCGTGGCGACGACGACCAGCCATGAGCATCTGGCCGAGCTCTGGGGCCTGGTCGGACGGGATCGCGCATCCGAGCCCGCGCGCTTCTTCGCCGAGAACGGCGAGGACGCCTTGCGCCTGCAGTTCGCGAGCGTCGAGTGCCGCGTGCATCGGGCCGAGGTCGTGTTCGCGAACTCCGCCGTGGCCCGCAACTACGTCGCGGCCTCAGTGGCACACAAGCATCTGGCCGAGTCCATGCCGGCCTTCGAAGGGCCTCTTACGGCGCGCTCGGTGAACGCGATCTTCGTTGCAGAGACGGCCGGATGATCCGACCGGCGGAGCTGATCGAGCGCAAGCGGGACGGGGGTGAGCTGACGCCCGAGGAGCTCAATGAGCTCATGCTCGGGTACGCGCGGGACGAGATTCCCGACTACCAGCTGGCCGCCTTTTGCATGGCGGTCTACTTCCGGGGCCTCACCAGCGCCGAGACCTACGCCATGACCCAGGCGATGATCGCGACCGGCGAGACGGTCGATCTGCGCTCCGCGCTCGGCCGCAAGGTCGTCGACAAGCACTCGACCGGCGGGGTGGGGGACAAGACCTCGATTGCGATCGGCCCGATCGTCGCGGCCTGCGGGGTGCCGTTCGCGAAGATGAGCGGCCGCGGCCTCGGACATACCGGCGGCACGCTGGACAAGCTCGAGTCGATACCCGGCTTTCGAGTCGAGCTCTCGACTCAGGAGTTCATCACCCAGGTGCGGGAGGCGGGCATGGCGATCATCGGCGCGAGCGCGAACCTCGTTCCCGCCGACAAGAAGCTCTACGCGCTGCGAGACGTGACCGCGACCGTCGACAACTACTCGCTGATCGCGGCCAGCATCATGTCGAAGAAGATCGCGGGCGGAACCGAGGCGGTCGTGATCGACGCCAAGGTGGGCGGCGGCGCGTTCATGAAGTCGATCGAGGACGCGCGGGCGCTGGCCGAGGCCATGCTCGAGCTCGGGCGGCGCGCCGACCGCGAGGTCGTCTGCCTGCTCACCGACATGGACCGGCCGCTCGGTCGCGCGGTCGGCAACGCGCTCGAGATCCGCGAGGCGATCGCGACGGTGCAGGGCGAAGGCCCGCCCGACTTCCTCGAGCTCGTGCTCGCTGCGTGCTCGCGACTGCTCGCGGTCTCCGACCTCGGCATCGACGAGGAGGAGGGGCGCGCCCGGGCCGTGCAGGCGATCGCCGACGGCTCGGCGTTCGAGGCGTACGAGCGCTGGATTCGTGCCCAGGGGGGAGATCCAGCCGAGAACGCCCTCCCGGCGGCACCCGTTGTCCGTGACCTCCTCGCGGACCGTGACGGCTACGTCGGCGAGCTCGGGGCGGTCGGCGTCGGCCAGGCGGCTCTGCATCTCGGAGCCGGCCGGCGCGTGAAGGACGACGAGATCGACCATTCGGTCGGGATCGTCTGCCTTCTCAAGCCGGGCGATCGCGTCGCCGAAGGCAAGCCGCTCGCGGAGATCCACGCCGCCAGCGAGGCCGACGCCGATGAGGCCGCACGGGAGCTCCGCCAGGCCTACGTGCTCGCCGACGAGCCGCCGCCGCGGCGCTCGGTCATCCTCGACGTGATCGCCTAGCCTCGCGGCCAGGCCGTGTCCCCGCAAGACCCGGCTAGGCTGGCCCCGTGCCTGAGCTACCCGAGGTCGAGACGGTCAGAGCACGGCTCGAGCCGGCGCTCGTCGGCAGGCGCCTGGAACACGTCGAGATTCTCGATTCGCGCCTCACCCGGCCGTTCGACCCCGCTGGGGTGGCCGCCGAGCTGGAAGGCGAGCGCGTCGTCGCCATCGACCGCCGCGGCAAGTATTTGCTGGTTCGCTTCGAGTCGGGTCGTGTTCTCGTGATCCACCTCCGGATGACGGGCAACCTGCTGCATGGGGGCGGCGCCGTGTCAGCCGACCCGCATCGGCGGGCCGTTGTCAGGCTAGACGACGGCTCGGATGTCATCTATCGCGACGTGCGGCGGTTCGGCACGTGGCTTCTCGTCGAGCCGCACGAGCTCGAGCCGTACCTGGGCGACCGTGTCGGCCGTGAGCCGCTCGCGCCCAGCTTCACGACGAAGCGGCTCACGGAAACGCTCGCGAGGCGGCGCACTCCCGTCAAGGCGGCGCTGCTCGACCAGCGGCGGCTAGCGGGTATCGGGAACATCTATGCCGACGAAGCGCTCTGGCGAGCGCACATCCATCCGCAACGCCCCGCCGGCGAGCTCGGGCCCGACGAGCTCAAAGCCCTCCACCGCGGCATTCGCAGCGCCCTCAAGGCCGGCATCGAGCGGCAGGGGGCGACGCTCCGCGACTACCGCACCCCTGACGGGGGCTTCGGGACGATGCAAGACGAGTTCAAGGTCTACGGCCGCGGGGGCGAGCCGTGCGACCGCTGCGGCACGCCGATCGAGAAGATCCGGGCCGCCGGCCGGGGCACCTGGTACTGCCCCGCCTGCCAGCGCCGGGCTTGAGTCTCAGGCCGCGAGCTTCCCGAGCTCGCCGCTGTGGTCGAGCTGCCACAGCTCCGTGTAGCCGCCGATCGGGCGGCCGTCGACGAGGATCTGCGGCACCGTCCAGCTGCCCGTCAGCTCGAGCAGCCGCCGGCGAAAGCCCGGATCGTCGTCGAGCGAGATCTCCTCGAACTCGAGCGCGCGCGACTCCAGCAGCAGCTTCGCGCGGACGCAGTAGCCGCACCAGCGGGTCGTATACATCTGAATCCGGGCCATATTGAAGCGTAGACGCTGCCCGGCGATTCCCGGCCTGTCCCGGATCTACACTTGAGCGCGGTGGCCGGCCGTACCTACAAGACCGAGGCGGTGGTGCTGCGCTCGTTCCGTCTCGGGGAGGCGGACCGCGTGCTCCACCTCTACACGCTCGATCGCGGGCGCGTGGGAGCGGTGGCCAAAGGCGTGCGCAAGACGAAGTCGCGCTTCGGCGCCAGGCTCGAGCCGCTGAGCCACGCCGAGCTGATGTTGCATCAGGGCGGCGGCGAGCTCCAGACGGTCACGGGGGTCCAGCTTCTCGGCTCCCACCACGCCGCACGAGAGCAGCCGTACCGCTTGAACGCCGGCCTCGTCGGCGCCGAGGCGATGCTGCGCCTCTTCCCCGAGCAGGAGGCGAACGAGCGCGCCTTCCGGGCGCTGACGCGCTTCCTCGATCTCCTCGACGAGCTCGAGCCGGGCCCCGGCCGCGCGCCGACCGACCCGCTTGTCCTCTCCTTCCAGTTGAAGCTGCTCTGGCTCTCCGGCTACCTGCCGCACGTCACCTCCTGCGCCGAGTGCGGCGCCGACACCGGCCTCGCCGGCTACTCGCCGCGTGCGGGCGGCGCGGTCTGCCAGAACTGCGCCAGCGCGGCGATCCCGCTTTCGCACGAGGGCCTCCTCGGCATCGAGGGCCTGCTCCGGCGCCCGCTCGCCGAGGCGCACGCCGCCGGCCTGAGCGACCGCGCGGCCCGTGAGGCGCTCGGCGTGATCACCGCCTCCTACGAGTACCACGGCGGCTTCCGGCTGCGGACGCTCGCCTCGTAGAAAGGGCGAGTGGGCCCCGTAGGGCCCACTGCCGGAGGCGCGTCCCTCGGAAAGGACTCGCTCACAGGACGGAAGCGGCGGCCTGCTTCTTCCCTAGGATTGGGCGCCGTGGCAGTTTCAACCTTCCAGGACACGATTCGCGCGCTCGAGGGGTACTGGGCCGACTACGGCTGCGTGCTGATGCAGCCGTACCACACCGAGCTCGCCGCGGGCACGATGAATCCCGCCACCTTCCTGCGAAGCCTCGGACCGAAGCCGTGGAAGACCGGCTACGTCGAGCCTGTGATCCGCCCGCTCGACGGGCGCTACGGCGAGAACCCGTACCGCTTCCAGCACTACTTCCAGTACCAGGTTGTGATCAAACCGGCCCCGGAGGACGTGATCGACCTCTACTTCGGCTCGCTCGAGGCGATCGGAATCGACCTGCGCCGGCACGACGTGCGCCTGGTCGAGGACGACTGGGAGCAGCCGACCCTGGGCGCCTGGGGGCTCGGCTGGGAGGTCTGGTGCGACGGCATGGAGGTCACGCAATGGACGTATTTCCAGCAGCTCGGAGGCTTCGACGTCGAGCTCGTCCCTGCCGAGATCACCTACGGGCTCGAGCGGCTGGCGATGTTCCTGCAGGGGAAGCAGAGCGCCTTCGAGCTCCAGTGGGCGCCCGGGATCACCTGGGGCGAGGTCTACCGCAAGAGCGAGCGCCAGTGGTCGGCGTACAACTTCGAGCTCGCGCCGGTGGACGTCCTCACCCGCCGCTTCGGCGAGCACGAGGCCGAGTGCCGCCTGCTGCTCGAGCGGCGGCTGCCCTTGCCGGCCTACGACCAGGTGCTGAAGGCCTCGCACGCGTTCAACCTGCTGGACGCGCGCGGAGCGATCTCGGTGAGCGAGCGCACCGCCTACATCGGCCGCGTGCGCAAGTTGGCGCGCGAGGTCGCGGAGGTCTATCTCGAGCTGGAGGCCGATGCCGACGCTGCTGCTTGAGATCGGCTGCGAAGAGCTTCCAGCCGGGGCCTGCAAGGAGGCCGAGCAGCAACTGCCCGCTCTGAGCGAGCGCGAGCTCGGCGCCGCGCCGACGCAGGTCTTCGTCGGTCCACGGCGACTGGCGCTGCTCGTGGAAGACCTGGCCGAGCAGACCCCGGACGAGTGGATCAAGGGCCCGCCGGAGTCGCTCGCCGAGAAGGCCGCGGCCGGCTTCGCGAAGAAGCACGGCGTCGAGCCGGAGGAGCTCGTCGTGCGTGACGGCTTCCTCGGCGTCGAGCGGCCGGGGCGCCCCCTGCGAGAGGTGCTGCCGGAGCGGCTCGAGGCAATCGTGCGCGGCCTCTCCTTCTCGAAGTCGATGCGCTGGGATGAGAGCGGCATCCGCTTCGCGCGCCCCGTGCGCTGGCGGCTCGCGAAGCTTGACGGCGAGACCGTCGTCGGGCAGGCGAGCTTTGGGCACCGCTTCACGCACGGCGCCGTCGAGATCCCCCATGCCGCCGAGTACGCAGACCGGCTGCGCGAGGCCGAGGTCGAGCCCGAGGCCTCGGAGCGGCGGCGACATATCGTCGAGGGGCTCGACGCGATCGGGGGCTGGAGCGACCCGGCAGGCGTGCTCGAGGAGGTCGTCTACCTCGTCGAGAAGGCGCTTGTGCTCGAGGGCAGCTTCGACGAGCGCTTCCTGCAGCTCCCCGAGCGCGTGGTCGTGACGGCGATGCAATCGCACCAGCGCTACTTTCCGCTCGGGGGGAACCGCTTCGCCTTCGTTGCCAACGGCGGCGATCCCGAGCTCGTGCGGGCGGGCAACGTGAACGTGCTCGAGGGCCGGCTCGACGACGCAAGCTTCACCTTCGAACGCGACGTGCGGCGCGGAATCGACGAGCTTTCGGAGCAGCTTGGCTCGATCACATTCTTCAAGGGCGCCGGCACCTTCGCGGACAAGACGGACCGTCTGGTCAAGCTCGCGGGCCAGCTCGGCGGAGGCGAGGCCTCGTTCGAGGCGGCGCGGCTGGCGAAGGCCGACCAGGCCTCCGAGCTCGTGCGCGAGTTCCCCGACCTCGAGGGCTACATCGGGGCGGAGTACGCGCGCCTGGCCGGCTACCCGGAGGCGGTCAACGCCGCGATCGAGGAGCAGTACCTGCCGGACGCCGCGCGAGGCCCGCTACCGCAGACCGAGGCGGGGAAGGTGCTCGCGGCCGCCGACAAGCTCGACACTCTCGAGATCTCGTTCTCGCTGGGTCACAAGCCCTCCGGCTCCCGTGATCCCTTCGGCCTGCGTCGGGCGGCGATCGGGCTGAACCGCCTCGCGGTCGAGGGCGGCCTGACCATCCCGCGAGCGCTGCTGGCCGATGAGGTGCGCGAGTTCGTCGAGGAGCGGCTTGAGGGACTGCTGGAGGTTCCGGTCGAGTACACGCGCGCGGCTCGAGCCTCTGCGGCCTCCGACATGGGCGAGGTCGCGCGCCTGGCGAAGACGCTCTACGAGGAGCGCGAGTCCCCGGCTTTCGAGGGTGTCTACACGGCGTACGACCGCGCGCACCGGCTCGCCGGCAAGTCGGCCGAAGAGGCCGCCCCGGAGCTCGACCGCTCGCTCTTGCGGGAGGACGCCGAGCGCTCGCTCGCAGACGGGCTGGCACAGGTCTCGGTCGACGGCGACGTGCGCAAGGCGCTCGAGTCGGGCGCGGCGCTGGCCCCGCTGATGGAGCGTTTCTTCGACGAGGTGCTGGTGATGGAGGAGGACGACGCCGTCCGCGCGAACCGCCTGCGGCTCCTACTCGACGTGCGCGACACCCTCGGCCGCCTGGGTGACTTCTCGCAGATCCCGCGCTGAGCGGAGTAGCCTCCCGCGCGTGGTGACCAAGCAGCCGGTCGAGCTCCACGTCATCTCCGACTCCACGGGCGAGACGGCGGTGCGGCTCGTGCATGCGCTCGAGGCGCAGTTCCCGGAGCAGGAGTTCGAAGAGATCCGCCACCCGCGGGTCGAGACCGTGGACGACCTGCACCTCGCGCTGAACCGGGCGAAGGGCCGGCCGGCCGTGATCGTCTACACCCTTGTCCATCCGGAGCTTCGTGAAGCTGCTCGCACGCTCTGTCGCCGCTACAAGCTCCACTACTGCGACTTGCTCGGCCACCCGATCGACGCGGTCGCCCGCGTCACCGGGGTCGCCGCCAAGATGACCCCCGGCGCGCGGGCGCCGCTCGACTCCTCGTACTTCAAACGGATGGCCGCGATCGAGTTCGCGGTCAAGTACGACGATGGCGTCGGAGCGGGCCTGCACGAGGCCGACCTCGTGCTCGTCGGCGTCTCGCGCACCTCGAAGACGCCGCTCTCGATGTACCTCGGCTACCTCGGCTACAAGACCGCCAACGTTCCTGTGGTGAAGGGGATCGAGCTTCCGGCGGCGCTCTTCAAGATCGACCAGACGAAGATCGTGGGCCTGACGATCGACGCCGAGCGGCTCCAGGAGATCCGCAAGCAGCGCGCACGGCGGCTCGGGGGCAACCAGCGCGCCTACGCCGAGCTCCTCGAGATCTACGGCGAGCTGGAGGAGGCGGAGACCCTCCACCGGCGGCTGGGCTGCCCGGTGATCGAGATCTCCGACCTCTCGATCGAGGAGACCGCGGCCCGCGTGATCAGGCTTGTCGAGCGCCGCCGCGCGGAGGCGGGCACGAAGGAGAAGACGCCGGTCTGATCCCGAAGGAGCGTGTCCCACGCTGGCGCTGGGCGATGTGGCTGGTGATCCTGGCGTTCGCCGACGTCTTCTTCTACGTGGTGTTGACCCCGGTGTGGATGGGCCTGCGCGCCCTGGCCTGGCTCGCGGACTTCCGCGCCCGCAGGCGCCCGGGCTACCGTCCGCCGGTCGCGCGCTCGTAGAGCGCCGAGGCGAGCCAGGGAGCCAGCTCGGTCAGGAAGCCGGGATCGATCGCGTGCGGGAGCGGGTACTCGCGGTAGAGCACCTCGGCGCCGGCTTGCTCGAGAAGGTGCTTCGCCCTGCGGCTCCACTCGACGGAGATGACCGGGTCGTAGCTTCCGTGGCCGATCGCGACCGGCGGCAGCGGCGGCTCGAGGTCGAGCTCGAAGCTCTCGACGGTGGGGACGAAGCCGCTGAGGGCGGCCAGAGCTGCCGGGCGCGGGCGGCCCGGGCCGAGGCCGAGCGCGTAGGTCATCACCGCGCCCTGCGAGAACCCGCCTAGCACCGTGCGCTCCGGGCCGAGCCCCGTCTCCTCGCCCAGCCCTTCGAGCCACTCGGTGACTGCCTGGTAGGTCGGCAGGAAGGTGGCCGGGTCCGGATAGCCGATCTCCTGCACCGCGTACCAGTGAGCGCCAGCGGGCGGGAGCGAGAGCGGCCCGCGCGGCGTGACGCCGAGCAGCTTCCGCTCCGGGTCGAGCAGATCGAGTAGCGGAAAGAGGTCGTGCTCGTCGGCGCCGCGGCCGTGGAAGAGGACGAGCAGGCCCTCGGGCTCGCCCGCCGCCGGGCGCACCCGGTGCTCGAGAACGCTACGCGTCCTGAAGTCTCGGGGCACGCGTTGACGGGAGCGGCGTCAGCACCTGCTCGAGCCGGTCGCGGAGCTCCTCGTAATCGGGCGGCAGCGAGAGATGCTCGCCGAGCGTCTCGAGCGGCTCGTCCGCGGTGAAGCCCGGGCCGATCGTCGCGATCTCGAAGAGGACGCCGCTCGGCTCGCGGAAGTAGATCGACTTGAAGTAGAAGCGGTCGATCACCGGCGTGGGAGAGGCGCCCGCCTCCGCGACGCGCTTCTGCCAGGCCTCGTGTTCGTCCATCGGCGAGGCCCAGGCGACGTGGTGCACCGTGCCCGCGCCAGGAACGCCGCGCTCGCCCTTCCGGTCGTATGAGTAGAAGCCGCCCCGCTGGTCGCCGCGCGCCTCCCAGACGGCCTCGCCCGAGACCTCGAACTCGAGCGCCCGCTCGAGGAACGGTCGGCTCAGCTCCGGATCCGTGGTGTACGCGTGCACGCCGTTGAAGCCCTGCAGCGCGAGCTCTTTGGGAACCTCCGGGTGGTCGGCCGTGAGCGGTTCGTCGCTCGTCTCCACCACAGCCAGCCCGTGCTCGAGCCCTTCAGGGTCGGCGAAGATGAGATAGCCCGGCGCGCGCTCGGTTTCGACGCCCTCGCCTCCGAGCCGTTGCTCCCAGAAGTCGAGCGCCTCCGGCGACGTGACTCGCCACTCGACCCGGTGCACCATCCCGGCGCCGGGGCGGCCGGGCCGTGCGCCTGGGTACTCGAAGAAGGTGATGTCGTTGCCCGGGCGGCCCTCCTTGTCACCGTAGAAGAGGTGGTAGACGGTCGGGTCATCCTGGTTGACGCTCTTCTTGACGAGCCGCAGGCCGAGCGCGCGGGTGTAGAAGTCCACGTTGCCGGGCGCATCGCCGGTGATGGCGGTGACGTGATGGACCCCCTCGAGCTTCATGCGGACAGACTACCCAGCCGGCCTCAGCCGACGCCCGCAGGGCTCCAAGCCGGGTCGAGGACTCCGGCGAACCGGCCGATCCGCAGCGCGCGGCCGCCCGAAGCGGGCATCGTCAGCAGCCACGACCGGTGCCCTTGCTTGCCGAGGACGAAGCCGCTCGCGAAGGCGATCCTCGCCCCGTTGGGGGACCAGGTCGGATGCTCGTCGTCGGCGCGGCTGTGCGTGAGGCGCCGCAGGCCGCTCCCGTCGGCGCCGACCACGTAGATCTCGCCGTTCGGCGGGCAGCTGGAGGCAGGACAGCTGGCACCGTTGTGATCGGCGAGGGAGACGAACGCGAGGCGGCTCCCGTCCGGCGACCAGGCCGGTGAGACGCCCTTCACGCCCGGGGTGAGCGGCCGCACGTTCGAGCCGTCGGCGGCGGCGAGGAAGAGGTCGGCCTCCTCGATCGCGTCCGTGCCGGAGGCGAGGCGCGTGAAGGCGATCGTCGTCCCGTCCGGCGACCAGGCCGGGGAGAGGTCGTAACCGCCGGCCAGCAGCTGCGAGGGGCGCTGCCCGCGCGCATTCACGGTGAAGAGCGAGATCGCCGGCGCGACAACCGAGGCGACCAGGCGTGTGAACGCGATTCGCTTCCCATTCGGCGAAACACTCGGCATCACGTCGAACGGCCCCTGGGTGAGCGGCTTCGCGATCCCGCCCCTCGCAGAAACGGCGTTGAGTCGGAAGCGGTCGCTGCCCCAGTAGGGGAGGTTGCGCTCGAAGACGAGCCGTCGCCCGTCCGGCGACCAGACCGGCCCGGAGTCGCCGCCGAGGTCCTGGCGCGTAGGCGGCACGGTCACGCGGCGCAGGCCGCTGCCGTCGGGTCGAACCGTGTACAGGCTGCTGAGGCTGCCGTGTTCGAGCCCGAAGGCGATCCGCCCCTGCGCCGGGGCGCCGCTTGCGCTTCCTCCTGCGCCTGCAAGGAGCGCGACGGCCGCCGCGGCGAGCACGACTCTCACTCCCCGAGCATATGCGCCGGGTAGCCGGGGTGTGCCCTCGCGGCGCTGTGGGAAGATTCCTCGCAATGCAAGGAACCGGACGCTTCGTCTACGGGTTCGACGAGCCATCCGAGGGCGGGCGCGAGCTCCTCGGCGGCAAGGGCATCGGCCTGGCCGAGATGACACAGCTCGGCGTGCCCGTCCCGGCCGGCTTCACGATCACGACCGACGCCTGCCGCGCCTACATGCAGAACGGGAAGCAGTTCCCGGACGGGCTCGAGCCGGAGATCGAAGAGCACCTGGACGGGCTCGAGCAGCAGACCGGCAAGCGCTTCGGCGACTCCGCCGACCCGCTGCTCGTCTCGGTGCGCTCGGGGGCCGCGGTCTCGATGCCCGGGATGATGGACACGATCCTCAACCTCGGCCTGAACGACGACGCAGTCGAGGGCCTGGCGCGCGTGACCGACAACCCGCGCTTCGCCTTCGACTCCTACCGGCGGCTGATTCAGATGTACGGCGAGGTCGTCGAGGGCATCGACGGGCACCGCTTCGAATCGGCGCTCTCCGACCTGAAGGCCGAGCGCGGCGCCCAGCAGGACGTCGAGCTCGAAGCGAACGACCTCACCGAGCTCGTCGGCACCTACAAGCAAATCTACGAGGAGGAGACGGGCTCGCCGTTTCCGCAGGACGCACGCGAGCAGCTCGGACGCGCGGTGAAGGCGGTTTTCCAGTCGTGGGACACGCCGCGGGCGCAGGTCTACCGGCGCGCCCACCGGATCCCCGACGACCTCGGCACCGCGGTCAACGTCGTCCAGATGGTTTTCGGCAACAAGGGCGCGGCCTCCGGCACGGGCGTCGCGTTCACCCGCGACCCCTCGACGGGCGAGGCCGGCCTCTTCGGCGAGTTCCTCGCCGATGCGCAGGGCGAGGACGTGGTCGCCGGGATCCGCACGCCCGAGCCGATCGAAGCGATGCAGAAGCAGCTGCCGGAAGTCTTCGAACAGCTCGTGGAGACGATGCGCCGGCTGGAAGAGCACTACGGCGACATGCAGGACATCGAGTTCACCGTCGAGGACGGCCGGCTCTACCTGCTCCAGACGCGTTCCGCCAAGCGCACCGCCGCGGCGGCGCTCAAGGCTGCCGTCGCGATGACGGAGGAAGGCCTTATCTCGCGCGAGGAGGCGGTGGCCCGGATCGACCCCGGCCAGCTCGACCAGCTGCTGCACCCGAGGATCGACCCCGGCACCCAGCTCGATGTCGCCGCCCAGGGCCTGAACGCCTCGCCCGGCGCGGCCTCCGGCAAGATCGTGCTCGATGCCGACCTTGCCGAGCAGCGTGGCCTGGCCGGCGAGAGCGTCATCCTCGTCCGCTGGGAGACGACTCCGGACGACATCCACGGCCTGATCCAGGCGAGCGGCATCCTGACCGCCCACGGCGGCATGACCTCGCATGCAGCTGTCGTCGCGCGCGGGATGGGCAAGCCCTGTGTCGCCGGCTGCGAGGGGCTCTCGATCGACCTCGCAGCGCGCACCCTGAACATCGGCGGCCACCAGCTCGCGGAGGGAGACATGCTCACGATCGACGGGGGCAGCGGCCAGGTGATCGTCGGGGAGGTCCCGCTCGTGCCGCCGCAGATCAACGAGGACTTCGAAACGATCCTCGGCTGGGCCGACGAGCTCCGCCGCCTGAAGGTTCGCGCCAACGCCGACACCCCGGCCGACGCCGCGAAAGCGCGCGAGTTCGGCGCGGAGGGGATCGGCCTCTGCCGCACCGAGCACATGTTCATGGCCGAAGACCGTCTGCCGGTCGTGCGCGAGATGATCCTCGCCTCGGGCGAGGACGAGCGGCGAGTCGCGCTCGACCAGCTGCTGCCTCACCAGCAGGCCGATTTCGAGGGCATCTTCGAGGCGATGGCGGGCCTGCCGGTGACGATCCGCCTGCTCGACCCGCCCTTACACGAGTTCCTACCGCCACTCGAGGAGGCGAGGGACGAGCGCATGCGCGAGCGGATCAAGGCCCTGCAGGAGACAAATCCGATGTTGGGCACGCGCGGCTGCCGCCTCGGCCTGCTCTGGCCGGAGATCTACGAGATGCAGGTGCGGGCGATCATCCGCGCCGCCGTGGCCGTCGAGGAGCGCACGGGCGAGGCGCCGCTCGTCGAGATCATGCATCCCCTCGTGGGCTTCGCCGAGGAGCTGCACCGGCTGCGCGCGATCACCGTGGCGACCGCGAACGAGGAAAGCGAGTCCGCCGAGTACCTCGTCGGGACGATGATCGAGCTCCCGCGCGCGTGCATCCGCGCGGACGAGATCGCCGAGTACGCCGACTTCTTCTCCTTCGGCACCAACGACCTGACCCAAACGACGCTCGGCCTCTCGCGCGACGACGCGGAGGGCAAGTTTCTGACGCGCTACCTCGATGACGGCGTGCTCGAGTGCAACCCGTTCGAGACGCTCGACCAGGGTGGCGTGGGCGACCTGATGCGAATCGCGGTCGAGCGAGGGCGCGGCGTCAAGGCGGATCTGAAGCTCGGCATCTGCGGAGAGCACGGCGGCGAGCCCGAGTCGGTCGCCTTCTGCCACCGCCTGGGCCTCGGCTACGTCAGCTGCTCGCCATACCGCGTGCCGCTGGCCCGCCTGGCCGCAGCGCAGGCTGTACTGGCCGAGTCCGGCGTCGAAGCGGTCGTCTCTGGCGGGTAGTTGGTTCTATACTCCCGCGCCGGGGATCCGGAAAGGACGTCAACATGAGGCAGGCGACGTGGTTTGCCGTGCTCGCGGCGACCGTGGTGGTGCTTGCGGGCTGCGGCGGGGGCGGCGACAACAAGTCGGAAGAGGGCGAGCTCAACGAGCAGGCGCAAGCAGCCTGTACTGGCTCGGCGCTCTCGGCGGCGCCGAAGCTCCCGGCGAGCTTCCCGCAGGTCGAGAACGTGACGTTCACGAAGCAGGAGACCCAGGGCCCGACGGAAGTCGTCGAGGGCTACTTCACGGGCAGCCTGCAGGACGCCTACGGCGAGTACAAGAAGGAGCTCCCGGCCGCCGGCTTCAAGGTCCTCTTCGACGAGATCGAGGACCACGACTCCGAAGTCTCGTGGGAAGGAGAGGGCCGAAGCGGGCAGGTCGCTCTGCGCGAAGACTGTGGAGAGAGCGACAAGATCTACGTCCACATCACGAACCGCCCCGAATAGCGCTCGCCGCAGGAATGGCGTCCATACACCAGTCGGGCTCGACCAGCCGGTTGAGCTAGCGAATCCACGGGCCGAAGGATGGTCGCCGGGGGAGCGGTGACCGATTTCCACCGACCGCATCGCGCGGATCGAGGGCTTCGGCTAGCTGCCTACTCTGTGCGGCGCATGGCGCGGTAGACGGCGTCCCAATGGGCGGAGACCTCATCCAGAGCGCGGGCCGTCGTGGCGGCCGCTGCCTCCAGGCGCACGATGATCGTCTCGAGATCGGCGAGACGCGTCTCGAGCTCGCGGACCTTGTCTCCGACGGTCTCCAGCTCCTGCGCGAGGAGCTCGCCTTCGCTGCTTGCGCCCATCTTGAGCGTCGAGTCTAAAGCCCTCCGCTACGCGTAGCCACGAACGCGCCAGTAGGCGACCGCGATGCTGAGCAGCCCCACGCCGAGGACGCCGGCGATCCCCCAGAGCCCGACGCGGCTGTAGGCGGCGTGACCGCGGCCGAACTTCGAGAGCACGAGCGTGCAGAGCATGCCGCCGATCAGGCCGCCGATGTGGCCGCCGATCGAGATGTTGGAGATCGCGAAGCTCAGGATCAGGTTGATCAGGACAAGCCCGAGCGCGGAGCCGCCGAGTACGTAGTTGCGCTGCCGCTCGAGGACGAGCGCCGCGCCGAGGATCCCGAAGATCGCGCCGGAGGCGCCGACCGTCGGCGAGTTCGGCGTGAAGACGAGCGCGCCCGCCGAGCCGGCGAGCCCGGAGACAAGGTAGACGAGCAGGAAGCGGCCCCGCCCGAGTGCCTGCTCGACCGGGGCGCCGACGAACCAGAGGAAGTACATGTTGAAGGCGATATGGATCAGGCTCGCGTGCAGGAAGGCGCTCGTGACCAGCCGCCACCAGTCCCCGTTCGCCACCGCCGGCCCGAAGAGCAGCCACTTCCGGAAGAGCGCCCCTCCCGGCGAGTTGAGGCCGGCCCCCTGGGCGACGGTGATCACGTAGACGAAGATGTTGGCCGCCACGAGCGTCTTCGTGACGAGGGCGCCGGTGCCCTCGAAGACGCCGCGCCTTGCGCCCTTGGTCAGGCGCTGAACCCCCTGCGGCTTGCCCGAGTGATCCGGACAGCGCTGCCCGACCGGCGCCTGCGTCATGCACTCGGTGCAGATCGGCCGGCCACACTCCGAGCAGGAGACGTAGGTCTCGCGGTCCGGGTGGCGGTAGCAAGTCGGGGCAGCGGACACGGCCGCTAGCGTAGTGACCCCGTGCGCTGTCACGTCGCCTTCACGCCCGCAGAGACGGTCGCCGCGCCGCTCGCCATCGTCGTCGATGTGATGCGCGCGACCTCAACGATCGCACAGGCCCTCGCGTCCGGCTACCGCCGCGTCCTCTGCTGCGCGGAGATCGAGGACGCGCTCGAGCTCAAGGCCGAGCTCGGCGACGCGGCGCTCACCGCCGGCGAGCGCGACGCGCAGCGGATCGAGGCGTTCGACGCGGGCGCCTCGCCGCGGGAGTTCCTGGAGCCGCGCGCCGAGACGCTGATCCTCTCGACCACGAACGGCACCCGCTCGATCGTGGCTGCGGCGGCCTCGTGCGGGGAGGTCGTGCTCGGCGCGCTGCTGAACCTGGACGCGGTGGCGACGCGGGCGCGTGGGGACGAGACGGTGATCCTGTGTGCGGGCTACAAGGACGCCTTCGCAATCGACGACGCCTACTGCGCCGGGCGGATCGTGCAGCTGCTCGAGGTGGAGCGCACGGACGCGGCTGCCGCCTCGGCAGTCATCGCCGAGCGCTTCCCGAATGCGGTCGACGGGATCAACGCTCGCACCTACGGGCCGCCCGGCCTCGAGGAGGACATCGCCTGGTGCTCCCAGGTGAGCGCCCTCGAGGTGGTGCCGCGGTTCGTGCGGAAGGTCGGCCCCGCAGCCGAGATCGTCGCCTAGGTGTTCCGACTGTGAAGGGGTGAACTAGGCAGGTCTGACGAGTCGCCGCGCGAAACGGGCGACGCCGTAGCCCGCTGCCATCGCGCCTGCCGTTGCGAGCCCAATCAGGTTGGTCGTCACGCAGGTTCGGCAGACGTTGCAGCAGGCGGCGGCAGTGGGGACGTTCTCGCCGTACTTCCCGGCGGCCTGAGCCACGCGGCCGGTCCAGATCTGCTTCACGTTCCAAGTGTAGGTGCGAGAGCTCTCAGCACGACCCTGTTCTTGCTTCTCCACTTGACAGGGGAACGTGTGTTCGTGTAGAACATACGTTCCCATGATCGCCTGCCTCGTTATCCCTGGGTTCGAACTGCGGGCTACGCTGCGTGAGCGGCCGCGGCTCGCGCTTGAGCCCGCGGCGCTCGCGCCTGAGCCGGGCGCCGAGCCGCTGCTCGGCCCCGTCACGGCTGCCGCCGAGGCGGCCGGAGTCGAGCCCGGAATGCGGCTGGGGGAGGCGCTGGCCACGTGCCCGCCGCTCCAGCTCGTCGATCGCGATCCTGCCGCGGCCGAGGAGGCCTGGGAGAGGATCGTGCGGCGGCTCGAGGACGCGGGCTTCGCGGTCGACCCGGCCGCACCGGGGTGCGCGTACTTCGAGACCCGCGGAGTGGAACGGCTCTACGGGGGGCTCGAGCCGGCGCTGAAGCGGGCGCTGACCGCCGTCGGGGCGGGATGGGATGCTCGCGTGGGCGCCGCAGGTCGTCGGTTTGCCGCGCTCGCCGCCGCCAACGTGGCCCGCTCCGGCCAGGCGCTGATCGTCTCCGACGAACGGGCTCGGGAGTTTCTGGCGCCGCTGCCGCTGAAGCTGCTGCCGATGGAGGCGCGCAGCCGTGGCGAGCTCGAGGAGCTTGGGGTCAAGAGGCTCGGTGAGCTTGCTGGGCTGCCAGGCGGCGCCGTGGCCGAACGTCTGGGGCCGGACGGCCGGCGCGCCTGGGGCCTGGCGAGAGGGGGCTCGAACACGCGCGTGCGCGGCCGCAAGCCCGCGGCGGAGCTGGCAGAGACGCTCGAGTTCCCCGAAGCAGTCGGTAACGAGCTGACGCTGCGGCGCTCGCTGGGGCTCCTTCTCGACCGGCTGCTCGCGCGGCCGGAGCGGGGCGGCCGGGCGCCACGGAAGCTCGCGCTCTCGGCGCGCCTGGTGGGCGGCGGCTCCTGGCGGCGGACGATCACGCTCCGTAACGCGACCGCCGAACCGACCCGACTGCGTGCGGCCCTGGCGCCGAAGCTCCTCGAGCTGCCGTCTCCCGCGGTCATGCTGAGGCTGGAGGCGCTGGTCCTGGCCGAGTCCACCGGCCAGCAGCTCGAGCTCGTGCGGCCGGAAGGCGACGAGCTCAGAGCACACCTGAGCGAGGGCCTGCGTCAGGTCCGCGTCGGCACGGGCTCGGGATCCGTTTGCACCGTCGTCGAGGTCGCGCCGTGGTCGCGTCTGCCAGAGCAGCGAGCGCTTCTGGTTCCGCGAGACGACTAACGCCGACCAGAGGAGTCGTGCCGGCTCTGCCGGTACGACGTTTCGAGCGGTCGCTTGCGACGCCGACCAGAGGAGTCGTGCCGGCTTTGCCGGTGCGACGTATAAACGAGCCGCAGCCGGCGCTCGTCTACGTGCACGTCGACGGTACGCCGCGCGCGGTCAACCGCGCTGCGGTCGCCCTGGTGCGCGAGGAGTGGCGCGTGGTCGACCGCTGGTGGACGGAGGAGCCGGTCAGCCGTCGCTACTTCGACGTCGTGCTTGCAGGCGGCGAGCGCGCGGTCGTGTTTCGCGACGAGGAGGTGGGCCGCTGGTTCAGCCAGCGGGGGACGTGAGCGCGCGCTCGGCCCAGGCGGGCCAGTCGGCCTCGTGAGCGGGCGGAAGAGCCACCCACTCCTTGAACGGCCGACCCTTGCCGCCTGGATCGAACAGACGGGCGCCTTCAAGGGCCAGGGCTTGCTCACGCGTGCTCTGATCAGGGAGCTTGAAGACCATCGAGCCCTGCCAGAGGCCGACGAGAAGCTTCCCGTTCAGCTTCACCGAGGGCATGCCCATCATCTGTGTCCGCTCGGCGTCGCCGTGGCGGTGGAGGAGGTCGTCGACGATCTCGTCGAAACGGGCCTGAGCGTCCATTCAGCCTCCTTGGAGAACGGTGTCGTGGCGGGCGCCAAGGGCGGTGAGATCTGCGGGATTCGCCGGCAGCGCCTCGCGGATGAACTCCTCGACGCCGGCGGGGCCGGCAACGGTGAGGCAGCGGGCCTCGGTCTCGCCGTCGTTAGCGAAGGTATGGGTGAGGCCGGGCGGAACGAGTGCAAAGAAACCGGGCTCGAGCACTGCGCGCTCCTCGCCGAGGGTGAACTCGAAGGTTCCGTCGAGAACGAAGAACGTCTCGGCAGTCCGGCGGTGCAGGTGCAGCGGGGGACCGGTGTTGCCGACCGGGAGGACGGTTTCGTACACCGACAACTGCCCGTCGCAGTCGTTTCCGCCGGCCTTCACGATTGTGGTCGACCGGCCCTCGATCCGCACGCCCTCGCCGGGGCGGCTGAGGACCGCGTCGTCCAGCGGGCGGCCGCCGTCGTCCGGTGGCTCGAACTGGTCGAAATCCTTGCCCCGGCCGCGGATGTGGTCGCCGAAGCCCAGCGAGGGCGCATGGACGTTGAGGAAGATCGCGGTGGCCTCGCTCGCGTTCCGGAAGGTGTGGACGACGTTGGGTGGAGCCGCGGCAAGCGTTCCCGGCAGCGCGGTGACCGTCTTCCGGTCAGGTCCAAGCGTGAGCTCGAGCTCGCCCTCGAGCACGTAGAACCCGTCGGTATGCAGCCGGTGGATATGTGCCTCGGGACCAACCTCGCCGGGCGCGTAGCGGAACCACGTGACGATCAGCTGGTCGAGCTCGGCGAGGATCCGCAGCGTCTTCGCAGGGCGATCGGTGACGATCTCGCCCTCACCGGGCGCAAGCGTCCCTCCCAGCAATGAACGCCCGTCTCTCACCCGCTATCACGCTGCGCCAGAGTCCACCCTCGCCCTTGCGCAGGCTGCCAGCCTGCGCAGCGGTCGAGTGCGGCCTCTGGCTTGGTGCTAGCGACCGAGAACCTGGGCACCATTGCCGGAAGGGACGCTAGGAGCAGCGGGCGGTGTACGTCGAGCTCCACGCGCATTCAGCCTATTCGTTTCTCGACGGCGCATCGTTGCCCGAGGAGCTAGCTGCCCGCGCGGCCGAACTCGGCTACGAGGCCCTGGCTCTGACCGACCACGACGGGGTCTACGGCTCGCTCGAGTTCGCGTACGCGGCGAAGGCCTTCGGCGTGCGGCCGCTCACCGGCGCGGAGGTGACGCTCGGCGACGGCTCGCACGTGACGCTGCTCGTGGAGACCGCGCAGGGGTACGCGAACCTGTGCCGGCTGCTGACCGCCGCGCATGCGCAGACGCGGACCGGGCCCGACCTGTCGCAGCCTGCTCTGGATCCCGCACTGCTGGCGGAGCTGAACGGGGGGCTCGTCTGCCTTTCCGGCTGCGCGCGGCACGGTCTCGCGGTCAGGAACCCCAACGGCACGGTGGCGCTGGCGCAGGCGTTCGGGCCGGAGCGCTTCTTCGTCGAGCTCCAGCGCCCGTACGAGCGGGGCGACGAGCGCCGCAATGCCGCGCTGCGCGACCTTGCGGAGACCCTCGGCGTCCGCACCGTCGCGACCGGCGACGTCCATGCACACCACCCACGGCGGACGGCGCTCCAGGATGTGCTCGTTGCGATCCGCCACCGCACCTCGCTGGACGGCTGCGAGCCCGAGCGCCGCGGAAACCGCGAGAGCGTCCTCGCCTCACCCGGGGAGCTGGCGGAACGCTTCCCGCTCGACCGCGACGCCGTCGAGCGCGCCGGCGAGCTCGCGGCGCGCCTCGAGTTCGACCTGACCGATGACCTGGGCTACCGCTACCCAGATTTCTCCGACACCGGCGAGCCGGCCATCCGGCAGCTCGCCCGCGTCTGCGACCGCGCCTTCGAGGAGCGCTACGGCACGCTACGCGTCCCAGGATCACGTTCACGAATAGCTCGCCAAGCGCGTGACCGCCTTCACGAAGAGCTGAGGCTGATCGGCGAGCTCGGCCTCGCCGGCTTCTTCCTCCTGCACTGGGAGGTGCTCGAGCTGGCGCGTGAGTGCGCGCTCGAGATCCGCGGCGGCTCGGTCGCGCGCAACGTCCTCCCGCCCGGCCGTGGCCGCGGAAGCTCGGTCGGCTCGATCGTCTGCTACCTGACCGGCCTCTCGCACGTCGACCCGGTGCAGGCCGGCCTGTCGCTGGGCCGCTTCCTCAACCGTGAGCTCGTCTCGGTGCCCGACATCGACCTCGACTTCCCGCGCGACATCCGCGAGAAGCTGATCGTCGCGGTCTGCGAGCGCTACGGGAGCGAACACTCCGCGCTGGTTGCCACCTTCTCGACCTATCGTGCGCGCGGCGCGATCCGCGACGTCGGCAAGGCCCTCGGGCTGCCGTTTGCGGAGCTCGAGCGGCTGGCGCGGCTCACCGACGGGAGTCCCCGCCGGGTGCGGGAGGAGCTGGCGAAGCTCCCCGACGGCGAGGCGAAGCTCGACTCGCCGCGGTGGCGGGCCTTCACCGAGCTCTGCGGCGAGATCGGCGGGCTGCCGCGCCACCTCTCGCAGCACCCGGGGGGGATGGTCATCTCGACGCGCCCGCTGGTCGAGCTCGTCCCGGTGCAGCCGGCGGCAATGGCCGGCCGGCAGCTGTGCCAGTGGGACAAGGACTCGTGCGCCGACGCGGGCTTCCTGAAGATCGACCTCCTCGGCCTGGGGATGCTCTCGGCGGTCGAGGACTGCGTCGAGCAGATTGCGCGCCGTCACCCCGGGACGCGTAGCGTAGACCTCTCGCGGGTCTCGCTGCAGGACGAGGCCGTCTACGACGAGATCCAGAGCGCGGACACCGTGGGCGTCTTTCAGATCGAAAGCCGGGCACAGATGCAGTCGCTCCTGCGTACCCGGCCCGAAAACCTCGACGATCTGACGATCCAGGTCGCGCTCGTGCGCCCGGGCCCGATCCAGGGCGGCGCCGTACACCCGTTCATCGACAACCGCCAGAAGCTGCGCGAGAACCCGGAGTTCGCGCCGCCCTATGACCACCCGCTGCTGGAGGAGCCGCTGCGCGAGACGCTCGGAGTCGTGGTCTTCCAGGAGCAGGTGCTGGCGGTCGCGATCGCGCTCGCGGGCTTCTCCGTCGGCGAGGCGGAGGGGCTGCGGCGAGCGATGAGCCGCAAGCGCAGCCGGGAGGCGGTCGAGGCGTTCCACGAGCGCTTCGTCGAGGGCGCGCTCGGGCGCGGGGTCGACCGCGAGACGGCGGAGGCGGTCTTCCTGAAGCTGAACGGGTTCGCCGCGTTCGGCTTCCCGAAGTCGCACGCGGCCGCGTTCGCGCTGCTCGCGTACCAGTCGGCGTGGCTGCGGCACCACTACCCGGCCGAGTTCCTGTGCGCGCTCCTGAACGCGCAGCCGATGGGCTTCTACCCGCCCGCCTCGCTCGTGCGCGACGCGCAGCGGCGTGGGGTGGAGGTGCGGCCTCCCGAGGTGAACCTCAGTGCCGCCGAGTGCGGGCTAGAGGGCAAAGCGGTGCGAGTCGGCCTGGAATACGTACGCTCGCTGGGCGAGGAGGAGGCTAAGGCGCTCGTGGCCGAGCGGGAACGGCGAGGGCCGTTCGGCGGAATCCGCGAGCTCGCCCAGCGAAGCGCGCTCGACCGCCCGCGGCTGGAGGCGCTCGTGGCCTCAGGCGCCTGCGACTCGTTCAACGGCGCGCGACGAGCGCTTCTCTGGGAGCTCGGGCTGGTGCCGCGGGCGCAGACCGTGCCCGGCAGCGGCGGCACGGAACAGCAGCTCGCGTTGCCTCTCGATCCCACCGCCGAGACCCCGGCCCTGCGGGACCACACGGCGTGGGAGCGGATGCTCGCCGACTACCGAACGACGAGCCTCTCGGTGGACGTGCATCCACTGGAGCTCCTCCGGCCGCACCTGCCGGAGGGGACGCTCTCGAGCCGGGAGTTGGAGGAGGAGCGCTCGGGCCGCTCGGTGGCGGTGGCCGGAATGGCCGTGGCCCGGCAGCGGCCGGCGACTGCGAACGGCGTCGTCTTCATGCTGCTCGAGGACGAGCTCGGCCAGGTCAACCTGATCGTGCCGCCGACGGTGTACGAGCGGTTCAGGGCGCTGGTGCGGGCGGAGCCGCTGCTGCTGGCACGGGGTCGGTTCGAGCGGTACGGACGCAATCGCAACGTCCTCGTCCGCGAGCTCGTCTCGCTGAGCCCGCTCGCTCGGCGCTGCGCCGACGAGGCGGATGTCTTCGGCTCTCTGCCGGCGGCGCACCACTTCGGCCACCGCTGACCAGCCCGCGGCGGCAGAATCGCGGCAGTGGAGCGCATCGACGGCTACGCGCCGATCCGCGACTACGCCCTCGTCGGGGACGGCCGCACCGGCGCCCTGATCGCTCGCGACGGCTCGGTGGACTGGCTCTGCCTGCCGAACTTCGACTCGCCGTCGGTCTTCGCGCGCGTCCTCGACGCCGAGCGCGGCGGCTCCTTCCGCCTCGAGCCCGCGGTGCCGTTCGAGAGCGAGCGCCGCTACCTCGAGGACTCCAACGTGCTCGAGACAACGTTCACGACGGCGCAGGGAACCGTGCGTCTGACCGACGCGATGACGCTCTCGGACGACCAGGCCATCTCGCCGATGCGCGAGCTGGTGCGCAAGGCGGAGGGGATGGCAGGCACCGTGCCGCTGCGCTGGAGCCTCGATCCGCGCTTCGGCTACGGCGCGCGGCGGACGCGGATCGAGCGCCGCTCAGGGCATTGGTTCGCTGACGGCGGCTGCGATGCCCTCGCGCTCGGGATCTGCGATGCGCCTGATGGTGTCCTCGCGAACGGCATCGTTTCCGGCGAGGTCGAGCTCGAGCAGGGACGCGGGGCGCTCTGGTCGGTCGCGGCCGCACACAACGAGCCGCTGGTGATCCCGGGGCGCAACGACGCGGAGCGTCGGCTCGCCCGCACCGTTGCCTTCTGGCCGACGTGGGCAGGCCGGATCCAGTACCAGGGGCCCTGGCGGGACGCCGTCGTCCGCAGCGCGCTCGTGCTGAAGCTGCTCGCCTTCGCGCCGTCGGGCGCGCTCGTGGCCGCGCCGACGGCCTCATTCCCCGAGTGGATCGGCGGCACCCGCAACTGGGACTATCGCTACACCTGGCTCCGCGACGCGAGCTGGGCCCTCGACGCCGGGATCCGGCTCGGCTTCCACGACGAGGCGCATGCGTTCTTCTGGTGGCTGATGCAAGCGTCGCGGCTGACGCAGCCCGAGCTCCAGATCCTTTACCGCCTGGACGGCTCGACGCACGCCCCCGAGCAGGAGCTGCCTTGGCTCGAGGGCTATCGCGGCTCCCGGCCGGTCCGGATCGGCAACGGCGCGGCGAAGCAACTCCAGCTGGACGTCTACGGCGGCGTGCTCGAGTCGATGTGGCTCTATGTCCAGCAGGTCGGGCACACCGACGGCGATACCGGCAAGGAGATCGCGCGCATCGCCGACTGGGTGGCGAAGCACTGGCGTGACCGCGACTCGGGGATCTGGGAGGTCAGGCGCGAGCCGACGCACTTCATCCAATCGAAGGCGTTCTGCTGGATCGCGCTCGACCGGGCGTGCCGGCTCGCCGAGCGCGGGGCGATCCCTGACCGCGGCGAGCGCTGGCGTGCAGCCGCCGACGAGGTGCGCGAGTTCATCGAGACGCAGGGCTGGGACGAGGAGCTGGGCAGTTACGTACGGGCAACCGACCTGCGCGAGCCGGACGCCAGCCTGCTGACGCTGCCGTTGCTCGGCTACGGCGACCCGAAGGGCGAGCGGATCTGCTCCACCATCGACACGATCGAGCGAGAGCTGCGAAAAGGGCCGTTCGTCTACCGCTACCTGGGCGAAGACGGCGTCGGTGGCGACGAGGGCGCGTTCCTCACCTGCTCGTTCTGGCTCGCCGAGGCGCTCGCGCACGCCGGCCGGCTCGACCGCGCGCGCTCGCTGATGGACGAGCTGGTCGCGCTCGCGAACGAGCTTGGGCTCTACTCGGAGGAAGTCGACCCGCGCACCGGCGAGTTCCTGGGCAACTTTCCACAGGCGCTCACGCACCTGGCACTCGTCAACGCCGCCGTCGGGATCGCGGATGAAGAAGCGGCCGAGAGGCGGGTTGCGTGACGCTCTGGGGCGCGCTCGCCGGCGGCTTCGTCGGCACGATCGTCCTCACGAGCAGCCTGCGGGTGGCGCAGGAGCTGGGTTGGACGCGGATGGACATCCCGCTCCTGCTCGGGACCGTGTTCAGCGACAACCGCAGCCGCGCCAGCGTGATCGGCGTGGCGATCCACTTCACGAACGGTCTCGTGTTCGCGGTCGGCTACTACGCGATCTTCCGCGCGGTCGGCCAGGCAGGCTGGGCCTTCGGCGCCGCCCTGGGCGTGGCGCACGCGGCATTCGCGGCAGGCGTGCTCGTGTCACTCTTCCTGCCAGCGGTGCACCCGCGTATGGGAACCCCCTGGTCCGACGCCGAGGAGACGCCGCTGCTCGAGGCACCCGGGTTCCTGCTGGTGAACTACGGGCGGCGGACCGCGCTCTGGACGCTGCTCGCTCACGTCGCCTACGGGACGATCGTCGGCGGTTTCGCCGCCGGCTTCTAGCGGTTCTCGATCTCGAGGGCGAAGCGGGGGAGGCGCTTGGCGACGGTGCGGTTGAACTCGGCTTCGTACTCCTCACCGGTCTCTTCGTCCAGCGTTGCCGCGAAGCTGTCGCGAAGGTCGGCCAGGATCTCCGTGCCGGTCTCGACGAGATCCTGGTAGTCGCCGTAGAGCTCCTCGGCTTGGTCGCGATCGGCGCGGTCGTACGCACGCTCCGCCTCATCGCAGGCCTCGAGCAGCTTGAGCTCGTCGCGGACGAAGACGTCGAGCTGGCGGGCAATCAGGTCGGCGAAGCGACGTCTGCGAAGCACGGACTTAGACTAGCCCGGCCCTTGGCGCTGCTCGTCCGCACCTGGAATCTCTTTCACGGGAACGCACTGCCGCCGGAGCGGCGCGCTTTCCTCGAGGAGATGGTGCGGCTGGCGAGCGCCGACCGGCCTGACGTGCTCTGCCTGCAGGAACTGCCGGTGTGGGCCCTGGACCGGCTCGACGGTTGGAGTGGGATGCGCTCATTCGGCGCCGTCGCGGCGAGGCCGCTGCTCGGAAGCGCCGAGCTTGGCCGGCTGATCGCCGATCTCCATCACGGGCTCTTCCGCTCGGCCTTCACGGGCCAGGCCAACGCGATCCTGCTGGCCCCGGAGCTGCGGCCGCTCGGCACGGACTCGATCGTGCTCAACCCGACGAGCTTCCGGCGGGCCCAGGCGCGGGCTCTCGGGCTCGACCCGCGGCTGCAACTCACCTGGGCAAGGGAACGGCGCGTCTGCCATGCGGTACGGGCGAGCGCGGGGGAGCGGCCGCTCACGGTGGCGAACCTGCACGCCTCGAGCGTGCGTGACCGGCGCGTCCCGGACGCCGAGCTGCTGCGGGCGGCGGTCTTCGCGGACAGCTTCGCCGAGCCGGGCGACGCGCTCGTGCTGGCCGGCGACTTCAACGTCATCCGGGAGCGCTCGAAGACGCTCGAGCAGCTGACCAGCCCGGACTGGGGGTTCTCGCGTCCGATCTCCGGCATCGACCAGGTCCTCGTCCGCGGCGCACGCGCGGGGAACGCGAAGCGCTGGCCGGACGAGCGCCGCCGGCTAAACGGCAGGCTCCTTTCGGACCATGCACCCGTGGAGGTGACGATCGAATGACCATCGAGGAGGCCCGACGGCACTTCCCCGTCCTGGAGCGGTTCGCCTACCTGAACGCGGGCACGAACGGCCCGCTCTCGCGCGCCACGGTCGACGCGATGGTCGCCCAGGAGCAGGCGGACCTCGAGCAGGGCAGGGGCGGCGCCGAGTACTTCAAACGCACGCTCGAGCTGCGCGAGCAGGTGCGGGCGAAGCTCGCCGCCGCGGTCGGCGTCCCGGAGGCGAACCTCTCGCTGGCCACCTCGACGACGAACGGCTGCAACATCGTCCTCGCGGGACTGGGCCTCGCGCCGGAGGACCAGGTCGTCACGACCGACGGCGAGCACTTCGGCCTGCTCGGCGCGCTCGCCATCTCCCCGGCGCAGGTGCGCGTTGCGGCGGTGCGCGAGCTCTCGCCCGAGCAGGCGCTCGAGGTGCTGCTCGCCGAGGTGACGCCGAAAACACGCCTGCTCGCCCTCTCGCACGTATGCTGGATGAGCGGCAACCGCCTGCCTGTGAGCGAGCTGAAGGAGGCGACGGGCCTGCCGGTGCTCGTTGACGGGGCGCAGTCGGTCGGCGCAATCCCCGTCGAGGCCGGGCAGGTGGACTTCTATGCGTTTTCGTGCCAGAAGTGGCTCTGCGGGCCGGACAGCACCGGCGGCCTAGCGGTGCGCGAGCCGGAGGCGCTCGCCGTCGCCGCGCCGAGCTACCTCTCGCAGGCGAGCTACGAGCCGACGGGCGCCTTCGCGCCTCGGCCTGGCGCCGCCCGCTTCGACTCGGGCTGGACGCCGTCGCCGTCGCTGGCGGGGCTGGACGCCGCACTCGACCTCACACCAGACGGCCGCTTCGAGCGCGCCGCGGAGCTGGCCGCCCGCTGCCGCGAGCTCGTCGCCGAGCGGGCCGACGTCGTGACGGCGCCGGGGCAGGGGACGCTCGTCTCGTTCCGCGTCGAGGGCGACTCCGGCGAGCTCGTCTCGTGGCTCTACGGGCAGGGCATCGTCGTGCGCGACATCCCCACGCTCGGCTGGCTCAGGGTCTCGTGCGGCTGGTGGAACACGGACGAGGAGATCGAGCACCTCGTGGGAGCCTTGCCGTAGTAGGAGGGCTTGACGAAACATCGGCTGTGCCCTCGGGCCGCCCTGCTCGCCCCGATGCTGCGTCCTCAGTCGCACCGATAGCTGTGGCTATCGGCACTCCCTGCGTCCTTGCCTCGGAACGAGCAGCGCACCCCGAGGACGAGCGACGTTCCGCCAAACCCTCCTAGGCGCGGCGGAGTCCCAGCTCACCTGCGATCGGGCGCATCGCAGCCACGACGAAGGCGATGTGCTCGTCGAGCTCGACCCCGAGCGCCTCGGCCCCCTGGTAGACATCCTGCCGGTTCACGCCGGCCGCGAACGAGGGCTGCTTCAGCTTCTTCTTGACCGACTTCGGCTCGAGCGTCTCGATCCCGTCGGGTCGTACGAGGCCGCAGGCCTGGACGAAGCCGGCGAGCTCGTCGCAGGCGAAGAGCGTCTTCTTCAGCGGCGTCTCGCGCGGGAGGTCGAGGTGCGAGCCGTGCGAGAGGACGCTCTCGATCACCTCCTCGGGGTAGCCCTCGTCGCGCAGGATCGGCGCCCCGTCCGCGGGGTGCTTGTCCAGCGTGGGGTGCATCTCGTAGTCGAAGTCGTGCAGCAGCGCGGTCACCCGCCAGAGCTCCTCGTCCTCGCCGAAGCGTTGCGCGTAGGCACCGACGGAGGCCTCGACGGCGAGCGCGTGCCGCAAGAGCGCCTCGCTCTTGGTGTAGCGGTTGAGGGTCTCCCAGGCGCGCTCTCGGGTCGGCTCCACTGCGACGCTAGGATAGCCCCCCGGCATGGCCCAAACCGCCGTCACAGACGCTCTCGCCGAGTCCTTCGTGATCGAGGGCGCCCAGCCGCTCAACGGCCGCATCCGCGCGGCCGGCAACAAGAACGGCGTCCTGCCGATCCTCGCGGCCTGCCTGCTGACGGCCGAGCCGGTGCTGCTCTCCAACGTCCCGCGCATCCGCGACGTCGAGACGATGCTGGAGCTGCTGACCGACGTCGGCGCCGAGAGCGAGTGGCTGGGATCGAACGAGCTGCGGGTGCACGCCGCCGACGTCCAGAAGGTCGAGCTCGACGAGGAGCTCTGCCGCCGGATCCGCGCCTCGATCCTCCTCGCCGGACCGCTGCTGGCCCGCTGTGGCCGCGCCGTCGTCCCGCCGCCGGGCGGAGACGTGATCGGCCGGCGGCGGGTGGACGTGCACATCGACGCTCTCCGCCGTCTCGGCGCCCACATCGAGGCCGAGCGCCGCTACACGATGAGCGCGGAGACGCTCGTCGGCACTCACCTGTTCCTCGACGAGGCGAGCGTCACGGGAACGGAGAACACGATCATGGCCGCCGTGCTGGCGCGGGGCGAGACCGTGATCGGCAACGCGGCCTGCGAGCCGCACATCCAGGATCTCTGCCGCTTCCTTGGCGGCCTCGGGGCCCGCATCCAGGGGATCGGCTCCAACGTGCTGCGAATCGAGGGCGTCGAGCGGCTCTCCGGGGGCGAGTTCACGATCAGCCCCGACCACATCGAGGTTGCGAGCTTCATCGGGCTCGGCGCGATCACGCCGGGCGAGATCGTGATCGAGGGCGTCAACATGGACGACCTCGTCGCGATCCGGCCGATGCTCGACCGGCTCGGGATCGAGGCCGAGATCGAGGGGGCGAGCGTGCGCGTGCCCGAGCAGCAGCACCTGGTGGTGCGCGACGACCTCGGCGGCCAGATCCCGAAGATCGAAGACGGCCCCTGGCCGGCGTTCCCGGCCGATCTCACCTCGATAGCCGTTGCGGTCGCCACGCAGGCGCAGGGTACGGTCCTGATCTTCGAGAAGATGTTCGAAAACCGGCTTTTCTTCGTCGACAAGCTTGTCGGAATGGGCGCACGCATCATCCTCTGCGACCCACATCGGGCCGTCGTCACCGGGCCCGCACAGCTGTACGGCGAGCGGATGGCGAGCCCGGACATCCGGGCCGGGATGGCGATGCTGATCGCAAGCCTCTGCGCCGAAGGCACCTCGACGATCGGCAACATCGGCGAGATCGACCGCGGCTACGAGCGCATCGACGAGCGTCTCCGCTCGCTCGGCGCCCGGATCGACCGCGTCGAGACCTAGCGGCCCAGACGGACGCCGCTCCGGGGGTGTCCCTGGCGGGGGCAGCGCGACCAGCAGGTAGGCGGTCGGCCTCGTACCCTGCGGTACCCTGCTTCGAGGGATGGCTCGCACCGGTCAGGCCGACGAAGCCGGCAGGCTTCATGCGCGCGTCGACGTCGCCGGCTCCGGCAAGTCGAGCGTCGCGACCGGCGTGCCCGTGCTTGACCACCTGCTCGGACTCTTCGCGCAGTACGCCTCGTTCGACCTCGTTCTTGAGATCGCACCCGGTGAGGCCGAGGCCGAGGTTGCCGCCGCGGGACGTGCGCTCGGCCAGGCGCTGGCCGACGCCTTGCGCGCCGAGCGCAGCCGAGGCCACGGGTCGGCCGCGGTGCCGGCGGACGAGGCCCTCGCGGACGTCGTCGTCGAAGCCTCCGGCCGCCCGCTCGTCGTCTCGAATGTCGATCTCAGCGATGCTCGCGTCGCCGGCCTCGCGAGCGACATCGTCGCCACCTTCCTGCGAGAGCTGGCAGAAGGCGCCGGGCTGACGCTGCACGTCCGCCTAATCGAGGGCTCCGATCCCGAGCACGTCCTCGAGGCGATCTTCAAGGCGCTGGGCGTCGCTCTGGCGCAGAGCTGCCGGCCCCGCCGGAAGGAGGAGTGATAAGCAAGACCGCCGTTCGTACGGAGGAGGCGCCGGCGCCGTTTCAGGGCGCGCCCTACTCTCAGGCCATCGTCGCCGGGGGCTTCGCGTTCGTGTCCGGTCAGCTGGCGCTGCTACCGGATCACGCAGAGATCGTCGGCGACTCGATCGGAGAGCAGACCGAGCAGGTATTCGCCAACCTCCGGGCGATCCTCGAAGCGGCGGGAAGCGGCCTCGACCGGCTCGTCAAGACGACGGTCTACCTGGCCGATCTCGGTGACTTCGCCGGCATGAACGAGGTCTATGCGCGACACGTCGGCGAGGCGCCGCCGGCTCGCGCGACGATCGAGGTCTCCGCGCTCCCGTCGGGAGCCAAGGTCGAGATCGAGGCCATCGCAACCGTCTAAAACGCCGCTTGTGGTCTGAGTACGGTTCGCCCGGCCTCCTCCCCGAGGCGATCGTACTCAGGAACTTCGCGCCTGTGACTCACGCGAATGTGTTGGAATTGCACCGCTTTCGGAGCGGCGCCGAGGCAGAATGGGACGAATGCAGGCCGACACCGTCATCGCGACCCACGGGAACACCGACTTCGACGCCTTCGCGGCGATGCTGGCCGCTCGACGCCTCTATCCGGAGGCCGTCGCCTGCCTGGCCGGCTCGCTCAACCGGAACGTGCGCGAGTTCTACCGGTTGCACGCGGACGAGCTAGGCCTCGTGGAGGCCACCCGGCTCGATTCCGGCGCGATCCGTCGCCTGATCGTGGTCGAGACGACGCACGCCGGCCGGCTGGGCGAGCTCGAGCCGGTCGCGCTCGACCCGCAGGTCGAGAAGATCGTCTTCGACCACCACTCGGGCGAGCCGCCGGAGTGGGCGAGCCCAGAGCACACCGTTCTCTCCGAGGACGGCGCACTCACGACGACGCTCGTGGGGATCCTCGCCGAGCGCGAGCTGGCGGTGACCCCGGTCGAGGCGACCGCGTTCGCGCTCGGGATCCACGAGGACACGGGCTCGCTCACCTATCCCACGGCGACCCAACGCGATGCCGAGGCGCTCGCCTGGTGCCTGCGCCACGGCGCGCGTCAGGAGCTGCTCGCCGAGTTCCTGCGCACGCCGCTGACCGAGGACGAGCGTGAGCTCCTCTCGGCCCTGTTGGCCGAGCTGCGCCCGCACGAGCTCGCCGGGGTGGAGGTGCTCGTCGCTGCGCTGGCGTGGCCCAGCTACGTCGACGGCGTCTCGAACCTCGCGCACAAGGTCGTCGAGCTGACCGACACAAAGGCGCTCGTGCTGCTCGTCGAGATGGACGAACGGGTGTTCTGCGTCACGCGCAGCCGCACGCCGGAGGTCGACGCAGCGGCGATTGCGGGCCTGCTCGGCGGCGGCGGTCACCGCGAGGCGGCCTCGGCCATCTTCAAGGGTGAGCTCGACGAGGCGCGCGAGCGACTGCTGGAGGGATTGCCGAGCACGGTTCGGGAGCCACTCGCCGCCGCACAGGTCATGTCGAGCCCGGCGCGCACCCTCGCCCCGGACGAGACCGTCGCGCACGCCCTCGTCACGTGCCAGCGCTACGGCCAGAGCGGCATCCTCGTGACCGAGGACGGCCACCTGGTGGGCGTGGTCGGCCGCGAAGACCTGGACCGTGCGGTGGGGCACGGCCTCTCGCACGCGCCCGTCAAGGGAATCATGAGCTCACGGGTCGCGACCTGCGACGAGGCCACGCCGCTCGCGGAGCTGCAGCGTCTGCTCGCAGGCGGCGATGAGCGCATCGCCGTCGTACAGGACGAGCGCCTCGCCGGCGTCGTCACCCGCAGTGATCTGCTCAGGGCTCTCGGGGAGCAGGCGGCCGCGCCCGAGCGGCCCGGCCCGATGCTGACCGACCAGCTGGCGCGGCTGGAGCGTCTCCAGCCCGTCTTCGAGGTTGTGGCCGCGGTCTCCGAGCCGTTCGAGGGCGTCTACCTCGTCGGCGGCACCGTGCGCGACATCCTGCTCGGTGAGCGCAGCTTCGACGTGGACATCGCGGTCGAGGGCGACGCGATCGCGCTGGCGCAGGCGCTCGCCGACGCGCTCGGGGGTCGTGTGCGCGCGCACGAGAAGTTCGGCACTGCGGTCGTGATCTACGGCGATCACGAGCGGGTGGACGTGGTGACCGCCCGCACCGAGTTCTACGACGCGCCGGCCGCCCTGCCGACGGTCGAGCACGCCTCGATCCGGGAGGACCTCTTCCGCCGCGACTTCACGATCAATGCGATGGCCGTGTCGCTCAAGGGCGCCGACCTCGGCCGGCTCGTCGACCCCTTCGGCGGCCGGCGCGACCTCGAGGCGAAGACCGTCCGCGTCCTGCACAACCTCTCGTTCATCGACGACCCTACGCGGATCTTCCGCGCGATCCGCTACGAGAACCGCTACGGCTTCTGCATGGACGAGCACACGCTGCGGCTCGCCCGGGGGACGATCGAGATGGGGCTCGTCGGTGACCTCTCCTCCGCCCGCCTGCGCGACGAGCTGACGGCGCTCCTGGAGGAGGGCGAGCTCGAGCACTCGATCCTGCGGCTGGCCGAGCTCGCCGCCGACCGAGCTATTCATCCGCACCTGGCGGCAGACGAGGCGGCGGTCGTGCTGCTGCGCCGCCTGACTGCCCTGCGCGACCGCTACGGCCTCGCGATCCCCGCCTGGCGCCTCGGCCTCGCGGTGCTGGCCAGGCGGCTGCCGCCGGACGAGGTCTATGAATGGCTCCAGCGGCTGAAGGTGCGCCGCCGCGACGCGGAGCGGATCGCGGCGGCGGTCACAGTCGGCCCACGGCTCGTCGAGCGGTTGGACAAGGGCGCCGAGCCGGCCGAGGTGGTCGCCCTCGCGGAGCCATACGCTCCCGACGCGCCACTCTTCGCGCTGGCTCTTGCCGACCTGCCACCGTTGCATGCGTACTTCGAGCGCCTGCGTGGTGTTCGCCTCGAGGTGAGCGGCGCCGACCTCGCCGAGCTCGGCCTGGACGAGTCGCCGCGGGTGGGGGAGATCCTGGCCGAGCTCCGCCGGCGCAAGTTGAACGGCGAGCTCGACGGACGGGACTCCGAGCTCGCCGCCGCGCGGGAGCTCATCGCGCAGTGATCCGCTGGGAGCACGGCCCGTACGTCGCCGCCTTCACCACCCGCGCGGGTGGTGTCAGCGGCGGCGCGTTCGAGTCGCTCAACCTCGGTGCCCTCACCGACGACGACCCCATGAACGTGGTCGAAAACCGGCGGCGGACCTGCGAGGCCGTGAGCGCCGATGCGACCACGGCCACGATGGCCTGGCAGCATCACGGTGCCGAGGTGAGGCGGGCCGAGCCGCGCGGGATCGTCACTCCGGGCACGCAGTTCGACCGCTGCGACGGGCTCTGGAGCGAGGAGCCCGGCCAGGCGATGATGCTGTTGAGCGCCGACTGCCTGCCGGTCGCCCTCGGTCGTGATCATGGGAGCCGGAGGCTGCCGGCGCTCGGCATCCTCCACGTGGGCTGGCGCGGCCTGCTCGCCGGGATCGTCGCCCAGGGCGCGAACGCCATGGGAGGAGGTCGTCTCGCCGCCGCGATCGGCCCCGGAATCGGCCCCTGCTGCTACGAGGTCGGCGCTGAAGTGGCCGAGCCGTTTCGCGCCGCCTTTGGCGACGAGGTGGTCACGGACGGCAGGCTCGACCTCTGGAGCGCGGCCGAGCGAGCTCTCCGCGCGGCCGGGTGCGAGGAGGTCGAGCGCACGGACCTCTGCACCTACTGCCATCCCGAGCTCTTCTTCTCGCATCGGCGCGATCACGGCCGCACCGGCCGCCAGGGAGTCGTTGCTTACATTGGCTGACCACGGGCATAGCGAGAGGTCGGAGGCGCCCGCCCAGCGAAATCGGTCCTATCCAAGCTGGACGCGTAGCGTATCGGCTGAGACGGTTCGCGCAAACTACGAGCGGATCCGCACCGAGCTCGGCCCCACAGTGACGATCGTGGCAGCGACGAAGTACGTGCCCGTGGACGAGCTCGCAGCCCTCGCCGAGGCCGGCATCGAGATGGTGGGCGAGAATCGCGCGCAGGATCTCGAGGCCAAACACGCCCGCTACGCCGAGGCGTTCCGCTGGCACTTCATCGGCCACCTCCAGAGCCGCAAGGCGAAGGCGGTCAACGAGCTCTGCGAGCTCTGCCATTCGCTCTCGAGCGAGTCGGCCGCGAAGCGGCTCGAGATCCCGGCCCTCGTCGAGGTCAACCTCTCCGGCGAAGAGACGAAGTCGGGCGTGCCGGAAGGCGACCTGGAGCGGTTCCTCGAGCTCTATGGGCAGGTGCGCGGCTTGATGACGATGCCCCCCGAGACCGGCGACGCCGAGGCCTCACGACCCTACTTCCGGCGCCTGCGCGAGCTGGCCGAGCGCTACGGCCTGTCCGAGCTATCCATGGGAACGAGCCAGGACTATCGCGTGGCCGCCGACGAGGGTGCGACGATGGTGCGGCTCGGATCCGTGCTCTACCACGGTTAACATTCGCGAATCATGGGATTTGCAGACGCTTGGAACCGAACCCTCGTCTACTTCGGCATCGCCGAGGAGGAGGACGACTGGGACGAGGACGGCTACCTCACCGAAGAGGACCTCGAGCGCACCTACAGCGAGCGCCCGAACGTGCGCCGGCTCACGCCGCGCGGCCGCCAGCAGGACTTCGACGACTGGACCGACCCTGACCCCGAGGAGGCAGCGCCTCGAACCGCGGTCCTGCGGCCTCGCAGCAGCAGCGGCAGCAACCGCAGCCGGCGGCGGCCCGACGAGGCGATGCCGATGCGGGCGGTGCCGTCTGTGCAGGTACACCTGGTCGTCCCGCGCAGCTTCAACGACGCCCAGCAGATCGCGGACAAGTTCAAGGACGCGATCCCCGTGATCCTCAACCTTCAGGGGGCCGACCAGGAGCTCTCGAAGCGCCTGATCGACTTCACGAGCGGCCTCACGTACGCCCTCGACGGCGGAATGCAGCGGGTGGCCGACAAGGTGTTCCTGCTCACGCCGCGAAACGTTGAGGTCTCGGCGGAGGAGCGGGCGCGCCTGATCGAGCGCGGCTTCTTCAATCAGGCGTAACGGCCAGGACTTCGGCGTGCTGAGCCGAATCCAAGCCTGATGGTCACGCTTGCGCTGCTCGCCGACACCACCACGTCGGCCAACCACTTCATCGACGTCTTCATCTACGTCTATGTCCTGCTGATCTTCGCGTACGTGCTGACCTCATGGGTGCGGCTGCCCTACAACGTCTGGGTGCGGCGAATCGCGGACTTCCTGCGAGACGTCTGCGAGCCGTACCTGCGGCTCTTCCGGCGGATCCTGCCGCCGCTCGGGCCACTGGATCTCTCGCCGGTCGTAGCCATCTTCTCCTTGTTCGTGCTCATGCGCGTGATCGACGAGCTCTTCAACCGCTTCTCCTGAGGAAGGAACCAGCCATGACCATTTCACCAGTCGAGCTCCACCACGTAAGCCTCAGGCGGGGCTTCTTCGGCTACCGGCGCCAACCGGTCGACCGCCTGATCGACGAAATCGCGCAGTCCTTCGAGGAGGTCTGGCGCCAGCGGGCGGACTTCGCCGACCGGATCGAGCAACTCGAGTCGGAGCTCGCGCGGCACCGCGACCTGGAGACGCTCCTGCGGACGACGCTCGTCTCCGCCGAGCGCTCGGCGCACGACCTCAAAGACCAGGCCAAGCGCGAGGCCGGGCTCGTGGTCGACGAGGCGCACGCGGAAGCCCGCGCCGTGACCCGGGCAGCCGCGGCCGAGCGGGAGCGCCTCTTCGCCGAGGCGCGCAAGGTGCGTGCCCTGCTGGAGGCCGCGCTCGACGCCGTCGAGGATGGCCTGAGCCAAGACGGGCCGGAGGCAGAGGCCGCCTGACGGCCCGGGTGCCGAACCTATACTTGGTTCATGGCAGAGCCCTCGACGCGGCTGCGGTTTCGCGTCTCGCCCGGCGCCCGCCGCAGTGAGCTCGTCGGCCGTCATGGTGACGGCTGGAAGGTGCGAGTGACGGCGCCGCCCGAAGACGGGCGCGCCAACGACGCCGTGCTCGACCTGCTCGCGGAGCGACTCGAGCTGCCGCGGCGGTCGCTCTCGATCGTTTCCGGCCACACGGCGCGGGAAAAGGTCGTCCGGATGGAGGGCATCGACCGGGCCGAGAGCGAGCGGCGGCTGGAAGGGGCGCTGGCGTGAGCACGACCGTCGACATCGATCGCTTTCGCAAGCGGCTCCTCGACGAGCGCCAGCGTGTCCAGGAGGCGATCGACTACCTCCACGAGGAGAACCCCGGCTCGGCCCAGGACGAGACCCAGGACAGTACCGCCGACAATCATCCGGGCGACATGGCCACGGTGACCTTCGACCGCGAGCTCGACTACACGCTCGAGGAGAACGAGGGGCGGCTGCTCAAGGCGATCGACGCAGCGCTCGCGCGGATCGATGACGGCACCTACGGCATCTGCCGCACGTGCGGGCAGGCGATCGACGCCGAGCGGTTGGAGGCGCTTCCGTGGACGACCCAGGGCATCGACTGCAAGCGCAAGGAGGAGCGGGGGTGACGGAGCCCGCCTCGCGGACCATCGACGTCCGCGTCGGCTCCAGCACGGATGCGCTGACCCCGATGTCGGTGGCAGAGCGCTCGCTTGCAGCGAGGGCCCGGCAGTGGGCGGGTCTTGGCGCAGTCGTGCTGGCCGCGATCGCCGCGGACCAGCTGACGAAGCTGATCGTCGCCTCGGAGCTCTCGCTCGACGACGGGCTCCACGTGCTCGGGCCGTTCTCGATCCATCACGTCCAGAACTCCGGGATCGCGTTTGGGCTCTTCGCGAGCGCCACGCCGGTGGTGACGGCGCTTACAGCGATTGCGGTGGGCTGGATGCTGGTCTTCTTCGCCCGCTCAGGATCGCGGCACCCGGTGCTGCCGGTCGCCCTCGGCCTGCTGATCGGCGGCTCGACCTCGAACCTGATCGACCGGATCCGGCTGGGGCACGTGACCGACTTCCTCGACCTGCGCTACTGGCCGGCGTTCAACCTCGCGGACAGCTTCATCGTGGTCGGCGTCGGGATCCTGTTCGTGGCGCTCCTGCTGGGCGAGACCCGGCAGCGCTGACGACGGTCTTCGTCGCCGTTCCCGCAGAGGCTGCGGGCGAGCGGCTCGATCGCTTCCTTGCCTCGCTGCCTGAGGTCGGCTCGCGCGCGGCGGCCGAACGGCTGCTGGAGGAAGGCGCGGCGCTGGTTGACGGCAACCGGCGGTCCAAGAGCCACCGCCTCGAGGGCGGGGAGGAGGTCCAGGTCGAGGTGCGTGATTCCGGGACGCGTAGCGTGCTCCAGGCGGAGGAGCTGCCCCTGCGCATCGCTCTCGAGGACGAGCACCTGCTCGTCGTCGACAAGCCGGCCGGAATCGTCGTGCACCCGTCGCCGGGCCACACCACCGGGACGATGGTGCACGGTCTGCTGGGCCGCACCGCCGGCGGCGACAAGGAGCGGCCCGGAATCGTGCACCGGCTCGACAGCGACACTTCGGGCCTGCTCGTCGTGGCGCGGACGGAGCAGGCCTACGAGCGGCTGCAGCAGCTCGTGCGAGACCGTGAGCTCGAGCGCCGCTACAAGGCTCTCGTGCGCGGCCGGCCGCGCTCCTGGCGGGGCCGCATCGAGGCGCCGATCGGCCGTGACCGTCACGAGCCGACGCGCCACTCGCTCGACACTGATACCCCCAGGGAGGCCGTCACGCACTTCGAGGTGGAGCGGCTCTTCGAAAAACACGCCCTGCTCGACGTCCGCCTCGAGACGGGCAGGACGCACCAGATCCGCGTCCACCTGGCCGCGATCGAGCTGCCGATCGTCGGCGACCCGGTCTACGGAGTCCCGGACGAGCAGCTCAGGCGCCAGTTCCTGCACGCCTGGCGGCTGTCGTTTCCGCACCCGGTGAGCGGCGAGCCGGTCGAGGTCGAGTCGCCGCTGCCGCCCGAGCTTCAGGCGGCGCTGGCGCGCTTCGCCTCGTAGAGGCGGCGATCGGCCAGCCGGAGGAGCGCGTCCGCGTCGGGGGCCTCGCCCGGGAACGTCGCGAGCCCGGCGCTGAACGTGCAGGCAGCCGGGAGCTCGCCGGCGGCGACCAGCTCGTCTACCCGGTCGTTCAGGCGCGCGAGCAATCGCGCTCCGGCCTCTTCATCGGCCTCGACGAGGTAGGCGGTGAACTCGTCTCCGCCCATGCGCCCGGCGAGGTCGGAGCCGCGCAGGGACTCGCGCAGGAGCCCCGCGAGCCGCCGGAGCGCGCGGTCGCCCTCCTGGTGCCCGTACGTGTCGTTGATCTCCTTGAAGCGGTCGAGGTCGAGGAAGACGAGCGCGAGGCCGTGGCCGTAGCGAGCCCCGCGCTCGAGCTCCTGCTCGAGTTCCCGCAGGAAGGCCTGGTGGTGTAGGAGCCCGGTCAGCTGGTCGTGCCGCGCCTGGTGGGCCAGCTCGGAGGTGGCCCGGTCGAAATAGGCGACCACGCACTCGGTGACGAGCTGGTCGATCGTGTCGTTGAGCCGGCGCTCACAGGTGAGCACCTCGTCGGCGCCAAGCTCGGCGACGCGATCGGAGACGAAGCGCCACAGCACGCGTCGCAAGATCAGGAACTCGGTGACGATCTCGCGCGGGGCGAAGCCGTACGCCTCGCGCTGGCGTGCGTGGTCGCGAGCCTGCGCGGCAAGCGGGCTCCCGCGGCGGAGCCGCTCCGGCTGCGGGTCGACGAGCTCCCGCGCCAGCTCGATGATGAAGGTCGGCAGGTCACCGAGCTGGCCGAGGCGCCCGAGGCGCTGAAGCGACGGGATCTGGTCGTCGACGAACCCCTCGTCCACGGCTGCCAGGGCCAGGTCCCAAGCCGCCGCCTGGATCTCGGCGGCGAGCTCTTCGAGCGCAGGTGCCGATTCGCGCGTGCTCACCATCCTCATGATGGATCGACGCGCGGACGCCGGAACCTGAGCGCTTGGCTACAATCCCCGTGCTTTTCCCCCAACCCGGCGGAACAGGCGGGTGGCGGTGCCGGCGCATTGACGCGCCGGTTCCACCCGACTCCACCGGCGCACGACACCCAAACCGACAGAAAGGAACACCTTGCCCGTCAGCATGCGAGAGCTCCTGGAGGCCGGAGTCCATTTCGGCCACCAGACACGGCGCTGGAACCCGAAGATGAAGCGGTTCATCTTCGGCGAGCGCGGCGGCATCTACATCATCGACCTGCAGAAGACCGCCCAGAGCCTCGAGGAGGCCGAGTCGTTCGTGCGCAACCTCGCCGAGCGCGGCGGCACCGTGCTCTTCGTCGGCACGAAGAAACAGGCTCAGGACGGCATCGAAGGCGACGCCAAGCGCGTCGGCATGCCGTACGTCAACCACCGCTGGCTCGGCGGCCTGCTCACGAACTGGCGCACGATCTCCGAGCGGATCGAGCACCTGCACGAGCTGCGGCGCCTGCGCGACGAAGGGCAGCTCGCGCTGCTCCCGCCGAAGGAGCGCATCTCGATGCAGGGCGAGCTGGAGAAGCTCGAGGCGAACCTCGGCGGCGTCGCCGACATGCGCAAGCAGCCCGACGCCGTCTTCATCGTCGACCTGCGCAAGGAGCAACTCGCCGTGCGCGAGGCGCGACGGCTCGGCCTGCCGGTGATCGCGCTCGTGGACACCAACTGCGATCCCGACGAGGCCGACTTCGTGATCCCCGGCAACGACGACGCGATTCGCTCGTGCAGCCTGATCATCCGCGCGGTCGCCGACGGGATCGCCGCCGGCAAGGCGAAGGCGACCCCGGCCGACTTCGCGCAGCCCAGCGAAAACGGCGAGCCGGCGCAGGAGCAGGAGCAGCCCGCGGCCGAGCCGGCAGCGGAGGCCGAGCCCCAGGAAGAGGCGCCCGCGCCCGCGGAGGTTGCGCCCGAAACCGAGGTCGCGCCGCCCGCCGAAGAGGCACCGGTGGCCGGGGCCGCGCCGGCACCGGAGCCCGAGTGAGCCAGGTGCAGATCTCAGCAGGGCTCGTCAAGGAGCTTCGCGACCTGACCGGCGCGGGCATGATGGCCGCCAAGCGCGCACTCGAGGAGACCGGGGGAGACGTCGAGGCGGCACAACGGCTGCTGCGCGAGCAAGGTATGGTCGCGGCCGGCAAGAAGGCAGGGCGCGAGACCACCGAGGGCGAGGTGCTGGCGACGGTGTCAGGCAACGTCGGCGCGGTCGTCGCGATCGGCTGTGAGAGCGAACCCGTCTCGAAGAACGAGGAGTTCCTCCGCTTCGCCGAGGCCGTGCTGGAGGCGGTCGAGGCGGAGGGCACCGACGCGCTCGCCGGGCTCGAGGAACAGCGGCTCGAGCTGATCGGCCGGCTGGGCGAGAACCTCGAGGTCCGCGGCGCGACCCGGATGCAGGCGGGCGACGGCGAGCTCCTGGCGGAGTACGTCCATCCGCCCGCCAACAAAATCGGCGTCCTGCTGAGGGCCTGCGGGAGCGATCCCGCCGCTGCCCGGCGCCTGGCGATGCACATCTCCTTCGCAGCGCCGCGCTTTCGCAGCGTGGACGAGGTGCCGGCGGAGGATGTTGCTTCGGAGCGTGCGATCTACGAGCAGCAGCCGGACGTCCAGTCCAAGCCGGAGGAGGTTCGCGCGAAAATCGTCGAGGGCCGCCTGCGCAAGGAGTACCTGGCGGCGATCGCGCTGAGCGAGCAGGCCTGGATCCACGATCCTTCGCAGACGGCGGCCAAGGCGCTCGAGGAGGCGGGGCTCGAGGTGCTCGAGTTCGTCCGCTACGCCCTGGCCGAGTGACCGAAGCGATTCCCGCCGAGGACGCCGGGCCGAGCGCAGCGCCGGCGTTCCACCGGCTGCTGCTCAAGCTCTCGGGCGAGGCGATGATGGGCGAGAAGCAGTACGGGCTCGACCCGGACCGCATGGCAGCGCTCGCCGCCGAGATCGTCGAGGTCCATCGCGCCGGGCTCGAGCTGGCGATCGTGGTCGGCGCCGGCAACATCTACCGCGGCATCGAGGCCGCCGCGGAGGGGATGGACCGGGCCACGGCCGACTATGCAGGCATGCTCGCGACGCTGCTGAACGCGCTCGCGCTCCAGGACGCACTCGAGCGCCGCGGCGCGCAGACGCGCATCCTCTCGGCGCTCGCAGCGGCCGAGGTCGCCGAGCCGTACATTCGCCGCCGGGCGATCCGCCACCTCGAGAAGCAACGCATCGTGATCTTCGCGGCGGGCACCGGCAACCCGTATTTCACGACCGACACCGCAGCAGCTCTGCGCGCGCTCGAGATCGGCGCCGAGGCCATCCTGATGGCCAAGCATGCGGTCGAGGGCGTTCTCGACGGCGACCCCCGGGTCGATCCGGATGCCGAGCTCGTTCCCGAGCTGACCCACCTGCAAGTGATCGAGCGCGGCCTGCGGGTGATGGACACGACCGCGCTCTCCCTCTGCATGGACAACCGGCTGCCGATCTATGTCTTCGCCCTCGAGGACGGAAACATCCGTAAAGTCGCCCAGGGAGAGCGGGTCGGCACCATCGTCTCGACCCCTTGAGGAGGCCAGATGGCGATCGATGACCTGATTCAGGATGCAACCCGGCGGATGCACAAGTCCGTCGAGGCCGCTCAGGCGGAGTTCGCGACGCTGCGTACGGGCCGCGCCTCGCCGGGCCTGCTCGACCGCGTGCAGATCGACTACTACGGTCAGAAGACGCCCCTCAAGCAGCTGGCGACGGTGAACTCGCCGGAGCCACGCCTGCTCACGATCCAGCCGTTCGATCCGAACTCGGTCTCGGCGATCGAGCGCGCGATCCAAGAGTCGGACCTGGGCTTGACCCCTTCGAACGACGGCAAGCTGATCCGCCTGCCGATCCCCCAGCTGACCGAGGAGCGGCGCAAGGAGCTCGTCAAGATCGTGCGCCAGATGGCGGAGGACGGCCGAATCGCCGTGCGCAACGTGCGCCGCGACGTCATGCACCATCTGAAGGAGCTCGTCGACAAGGGGGAGGTCGGCAGCGACGAGGAGCACCGTGCCGAGGAGCGGGTGCAGAAGCTCACCGACGAGAACACGCACACGATCGACGAGCTGCTGAAGAAGAAAGAGGCCGAGATCCTCGAAGTTTGAAGTGCCCCTTCCAGTGATGGTGCCCAGGTTGTCGATCGCTAGCACCAAGCCAGAGGCCGCACTCGACCGCGGCACAGGCTGGCAGCCTGCGCAAGGGCGAGGGTGGACTCTGGCGCAGCGTGATAGCGGGCGAGAGACGGGCATTCATTGCTGGGAGGGGCACTTGACCTCGGCATGAAGCTGCTCACCCGGATCCGTAGCCTTCGCGGCGTCAAGCTCGCCGGCGATCCTGAGCTGCCCGAGGTCGCCCGCGCCGTGGCGATCATCATGGACGGCAACGGACGCTGGGCGAGACGGCGCGGCCTCCCGGTCGCTGCAGGCCACCGCGCGGGCACGAAGGCGCTGCGACGGACAGTCGAGGCGGGCATCGACCTCGGGGTCGAGACGCTCGTCGTCTACGCCTTCTCGACCGAGAACTGGTCGCGGCCGCCGGTCGAGGTGGACTCGCTGATGGACATCTTCGGCGAGACGATCGAGCGCGAGCTGCCCGACCTGGCGCGGCAAGGCGTCCGCACCCGCTTCATCGGGCGGCGTGACCGGGCACCGGCCGGGCTTCAGGCGCAGATGGCCCGGTTGGAGGAGGAAACGGCGCACAACGAGCGGCTCAACCTCTGGATCGCCTTCGACTACGGGGGGCGAGCCGAGCTGGTGGAGGCGGCTCGCCGGCTCGTCGAAGCGGGCGTCGAGCCGGCCGAGATCGACGAGAACCTCCTGCGGGCGAACCTCTACGCGCCCGAGCTGCCCGACCCGGACCTGCTGATCCGAACCTCCGGCGAGCTGCGGATCTCGAACTTTCTGCTCTGGCAGCTCGCCTACTCGGAGCTCGTGTTTCTCGACCGGCTCTGGCCCGATTTCGGCCGCCGGGAGCTCGAGCACGCACTCGCCGCCTACGCGCGGCGACGGCGGCGCTTCGGCGGCCGGTGACCCGGTGAGCTCCTTCTGGTCGCGCGTCGTCGTCGCGGTCGTCGCGCTGCCGGTCGTGCTCTACCTCGTCTGGCTCGGCGACTGGTGGCTGTTCGGCCTGACCGCAGTGGCCGCGACGCTCGCACTGCACGAGCTCTTCTGGATCGCGCGGCCGCTGCGCCCGCTCGTGCTGGCCGGTTACGCCGGGGCCCTGCTCGCACTCCTTGGCGCCTGGCTGGGTGGCGCCGTGTGGATGGCGGCCGGCTTTCTCACCACGTTCGCGCTCGCGTTCGTGCTCAAGGGGATCTCGCAGACACGGCAGTCGATCACGGTCGCCGTAGGCGCCACGGTCCTCGGCGCCGGCTGGGTCGGGCTCGGCCTGAGTTACGTGGTGCTGCTGCGCGCGATTCCGCCGACCGAGGACGGGCAGCTCGCGGTGTTCACGGTGCTGCTCGCCGTCTTCGCCTCAGACACGGTTGCTTATTTCACGGGCGTGCTCGTCGGACGACACCGCCTCGCACCGACGATCTCGCCCGGCAAGACGTGGGAAGGGCTGATCGGGGGCACGGTGACCGCCATCCTGGTGCCCTTCTTCGCCCTCTATCGCTCCGACTTCCTCAACGTTTGGCAATCGCTCGTCCTCGGCGGGGTGATCGCGGTGGCGGCTCCACTCGGCGATCTCTTCGAGTCGGCGATCAAACGCGACCTGCAGGTGAAGGACACGGGCAGGCTGCTCGCCGGCCACGGTGGCGTGCTCGACCGGATCGACTCGCTGCTCTTCGCCGCAATCGCCGCGTACTACACGATTCTGACGCTCACCTAGGGCGATCCGCGCAGGCGCTGCCGCCGTACACTTGGACGGGATGAAGCGCATCGCCCTGCTCGGCGCCACAGGGTCGATCGGCCGTCAGGCCGTCGAAATCATCCGAGATCATGCCCAGTTGGAGCTCGTGGCCGCTGCGTCCGGCTCACAGCCCGTGGACGGGCTCGCGCCGTTGACCCAGGTCGGAGGCGACCTGACCGAGCTGCTCGATCGGGCTCGCCCGGATGTCGTCCTCAACGCGGTCGTCGGCTTTGCCGGGCTGCCCGCGACGCTCTGGGCGCTCGAGCACGGCGTCACGCTCGCACTCGCGAACAAGGAGAGCCTCGTGGCCGCCGGGGAGCTCGCCCTGGCAGCGCAAGAGCGTGGCGGGGGCCTCCTGCTCCCCGTCGACAGCGAGCACTCGGCGGCGTTCCAATGCCTCGAGGGGCACGGCGCCTACGAGGTCGATTCGCTCGTCCTGACTGGCTCCGGTGGCCCCTTCCGCGGACGCAGCCGCGAGGAGCTCGGGGAGGTCACGCCGGAGGAGGCCCTGGCGCACCCGACGTGGCAGATGGGCCCGAAGATCACCGTCGACTCGGCGACGCTCGCGAACAAAGGCCTCGAGCTGATCGAGGCGCACTTCCTCTTCGGGCTGCCCTACGAGCGGATCGAGGTGGTGCTCCAGCCGACCTCGGTCGTGCACGCGCTCGTGCGCTTCCGCGACGGCGCCTCCCTCGCCCACCTGGGCTATCCCGACATGCGAGTGCCGATCTCGTTCGCCTTGACCTACCCGGAGCGCTCGGCGACGCCGGTACCGCCGCTCGACTTCTCCCAGGGCCTCGTGCTCGAGTTCGAGCGCCCCGACCTCGAGACGTTCCCGCTCCTCTCGCTCGCACGGCGCGCGGGGGAGGAGGGAGGCACCTACCCGTGTGCGTTCAACGCCGCGAACGAGGTCGCGGTGGCCGCCTTCCTCGAAGGCCGGCTGCCGTTCCTCGGGATCGCGAGCACCGTGGAGGAAACACTGGCCGGGATTGACGGCACGGCCGCGAACGACCTAGATGAGCTGATGGGTGCCGACGCCGCGGCCCGCGGGCTCGCCGAGAGAGGCCTCCCAGTCGCGTGAGCGCGCCACGAGCCCGCATAGAGCTGGGATGCCGGGTATGAGCGTTTTCGTCTCGGTCGCGGGGCTCGCGTTCCTGATCCTGATTCACGAGGCGGGCCACTTCTTCACCGCCCGGGCCGTCGGCATGCGTCCCCGTCGCTTCTACATCGGTTTCCCGCCGGCCCTCTTCAAGACGACGCGGAACGGGATCGAATACGGCCTCGGTGTGATCCCGCTGGGCGGCTACGTGAAGATCCCCGGGATGCACCGGCCGGCGCCGGCAGACCTCGACGCGCATTTCGGCCCGGCGCTCTACGAGTCGCCACGCCTGCTGCCGGAAGTCGAGCGCGTGAAGCGTTCCGTCGCGCAGGGCGACTTCGAGGGGGCTCACGCCTCACTCGGGGAGCTCGAGCGCGCGGTCGAGCAGGCCCCGCTCTCGGCGAACGCGCGCCGAGCGGCCGAGCGCGGCCTGGACGAGCTCTCGGACGCACTCGGCTCCGATGCCTACTGGCGCCAGCGCACCTGGAAGCGCCTGGTCGTGATCGCAGCCGGGCCGGGGGCGAACCTGCTCTTCGCGATCGCGCTCCTGGCTTCCGTCTACATGATCGGCGTCCCGTCCGACGCCTCGCGGCGGGTCAGCGACGTCATTCCGCGCTCACCGGCAGCGGCAGCGGGCCTGCGGCCCGGGGACGTGATCGTCGGAGTCAACCGCGTACCGACCTACGACTTCAAGGACGTCCGCGACGCGATCCACAAGAGCGGCGGCAAGCCGCTCGTCATCTCCCTAGTACGCAATGGCAAGTACGTCGAGCTTCGCTCGGCGCGGCCGGAGAAGACCGACGGCGTCTACACCCTGGGCTTCCACCCCTCGGCGGTGAAGTACAAACGCTACGGCCCGATCCACGCGGTTGGCCTCGCGGGCAAGGACACGTGGCTCGTGACGAAGGCGATGGGCTCCTGGCTGACCCACGTCGTCAGCGGCTCAGGGCGCAAGGAGGTCTCGACCCCGGTCGGGATCGTGCGCCAGTCGAGCAAGGCCGTGGAAGTCGGCTACCGCGAGTACTTGCAGGTGCTGGCACTGATCAGCCTCTCGCTGGCGCTGTTGAACCTCTTGCCCCTGCTGCCCCTCGACGGCGGACACATGGCCTTCTCGATCATCGAAGGACTGCGCGGCCGGGCGGTCGGGCGGGTCGTCTACGAGCGCGTCTCGGCGGTCGGCATCGCGCTGGTGCTGCTGCTCTTCTTCGTCGGCCTTTCGAACGACATAGGCAATATTCGCGGGGGCTAGACTCCCCGCGTGGCCAGCGAACGCCAGATTCGTGTAGATGGCGTCCCGATCGGCGGCGGGTCCCCCGTCGTCGTGCAGTCGATGACGCTGACGAAGACCCACGACGTCGAGGCGACGACCGCCCAGATCGCTGCTCTCGCGTCGGCCGGGTGCGAGATCGTCCGGGTGGCGGTGCCGAAAGGCAAGGACGCCGACGCGCTGCCGAAGATCGTCCGGCTGTCGCCGCTCCCCGTGATCGCGGACATCCACTTCAACGCGAGCCTCGCGCTTCGCGCGATCGAAGCCGGGGTCGCCGCGGTGCGGATCAACCCCGGCAACATCGGCGGCCCGGACAAGGTCGCCGAGGTCGTGCGCGCCGCCAAGCACGCGGGGCTGCCGATGCGGATCGGCGCCAACTCGGGCTCACTGCCCAAGCACCTCGCCGAGCTGGCGCAGGCCGACCAGGCCGAGGCGCTCGTCGAGGCGGCCCTCGAGGAGGTGCGCCTGCTCGAGAGCCTCGGTTTCTACGACTTCAAGATCTCCGTCAAGTCGAGCCACGTGCCGACGATGATCCGCGCCTACCGGCTACTCGCCTCGAAGGTGCCCTACCCGCTGCATCTGGGCGTGACCGAGGCCGGCACCCCGTACTCGGGCTCGATCAAGAGCGCCGTCGGCATGGGTGCGCTGCTGGTGGACGGGATCGGCGACACGATCCGGGTCTCCCTGACGGCCGACCCGGTCGAGGAGGTCAAGACTGCGTACGAGATCCTGAAGGCGCTCGGACTGCGCGAGCGGGGGCCGATCATGATCGCGTGCCCCTCGTGCGGCCGGGACAACGTCGGCGTACAGACGCTGGCGGAGGTCGTCGAGGAGCGGCTGCGCGAGTACCCGCAGCACTTCGAGGTGGCAGTCCTCGGCTGCGCGGTCAACGGGCCCGGCGAGGCGGGCGACGCCGACTTCGGGATCGCCGGAGGCCGCGACGTCGGTTTCGTCTACGCGCACGGCCGCGTGCTGAAGAAGGTCTCCTCGGACATCCTCGTCGACGAACTCTTCCACGAGATCGACAGGTGGATCGCCGACGGCATGCACAGGCCGAAGCGCTTGAAGATGGCGAAGCCTGCGGCCCTGGCCATGGCCGAGGCTTCGTTGATTCCACTTGGGGATGGGTCCGAGTGAGCCGGGTTAGCGGCCGCGCGGATGAACCGCGCGGCCTCTTACGCATCGCAAGCGACGCCTCGGCCGAGGCGAGCATGATCCCGCTGGAGTAGCCTGCCCGGGCAACGATGATCGCCCGAGCGTCACAGCTCTTCCTGCCGACGCTGCGCGAGGATCCGGCGGACGCCGAAGCGGCGAGCCACAAGCTGCTCGTGCGCGGCGGCTTCATCCGCCAGGTGAGCGCCGGCGTCTGGACCTACCTGCCGCTGGGCTGGCGCGTGCACGAGAAGGTTGTCCAGATCATTCGCGAGGAGATGAACGCGATCGGCGGCCAGGAGATGTTGATGCCCGTGCTGACGCCGGCGGAGCTCTGGGAGACGTCGGGGCGGATTCGCATCCCGGAGGTGTTCAAGCTCAAGGACCGCGCCGGTCGGGACTTCGTCCTGCCGATGACGCACGAGGAGACCGTCACCTTCCATGCGCGCGAGCTCCAGAGCTACAAGCAGCTGCCGCAGATCCTCTATCACTTCTCCGTCAAGCTCCGCGACGAGGCCCGCGCACGCAGCGGGCTGATCCGCACGCGCGAGTTCATCATGAAGGACGCGTACTCGTTCGACCGCGACGATACCGGCCTCGACGGGAGCTTTCGCAAGCACTCCGAGGCCTACAAGCGCATGTTCGAGCGCTGCGGGCTCGAGGTCATGGAGGTGGCCGCCGAGTCGGGGATCATGGGCGGCAGCGGCAGCCAGGATTTCCTCGCGCCCGCGGGCGCAGGGGAGAACACGCTCGTCATCTGCGAGAACGGCGACTACGCGGCCGACCTCGAGATCGCCGAGGGCGTTCCCTCGGCTCCCGATTTTCCCGAGGAGCTCGACGAGCCGGAGGAGGTCGAAACCCCCGGGCAGCGCACGATCGAGGCGGTCTCGCATTTCCTGGGCGTCGACGAGCGCGCGACGGCCAAGGCGATGCCTGTGGTCACCGACGACGGGCCTTTGCTCGCCCTCGTGCGCGGCGACGACCGGCTCAACGAGATGAAGCTCCTGGCGGCGCTCGGCCGCACCTTTCGGCCGGCGGACCCCGAGGAGATTCGAGAGACCTTCGGCGCCGATGGGGGCTCGATCGGACCGGTCGGAGCGCCGGTCGAGGTGCTGGCCGACGAGACGCTGCGCGAGGGCCAGTATGTCGTCGGCGCCAATCACGACGACCGGCACCTGCGCGGGGTGCAGGCGGGCCGCGACTTCGAGGCCCGCTTCGCCGACCTGCGAGAAGTTCATGCCGGAGACGCATGTCCTTGCTGCGGCGGGCATCTACGTTTGCAGGTGGCGATCGAAGTCGGGCACATCTTCAAGCTGGAGACGCAGTTCTCGGCACCGCTCGGTGCCCGTTTCGTCGATGAGGACGGCAGCGAGCGCCCGTTGATCATGGGCAGCTACGGGATCGGCCCCGGGCGTGTCATGGCCGCGGTGGTCGAGCAGCGCCACGACGAGCGGGGAATCGCGTGGCCGAGGTCGATCGCCCCGTACGATGTGCACGTGGTAGTTCTGCCGGGCGTCGAAGAGCAGGCGGAGCAGGGGGCCCAGGCGCTGGCGGAGGCAGGCGCGGACGTCCTGCTCGACGACCGCGAGGCCCGCGCCGGCGAAAAGTTCGCCGACGCCGACCTGATCGGGTGCCCCCTGCGCGTGACCGTGGGCAAGAAGACCGCGGAGGACGGCGCGGTCGACGTGCGCGAGCGCGAGAGCGGGGAGGAGCGCCGCGTTGCGCTCGCCGAGGTCGGGAGCATCGTCTGATGGCCCGGCGGCGCAAGTTCAGCGAGGAACCGTTCGGGCCGACCATCGAGCGCCTGATGGGCGAGACCGGCGCCACCTACCGCTCCCTCGCGGACAAGACGAGGCTCTCGGCCGGCTACCTGAACCATCTCGTCCACGGGAACCGGCCGGTGCCCTCGAACAAGGTTGTCGCCCAACTCGCGAAGGCGCTCGGCGTCGAGCCCGAGCATTTCCGCGAATACCGTCTGCGCGTGATCACCCGCAAGCTCGAGGCAATGCCCGAGCTGATCGACCGGCTCTACAAGCGGCTCGACTAGGCGACCGCGCCTGGACAGGGGCGGTATCGTGTTGCGCAACGGGGCGTGGCGCAGCCTGGTTAGCGCGCTAGTCTGGGGGACTAGAGGTCCCGAGTTCAAATCTCGGCGCCCCGATGAGGAAAAGGCCCTGCAGAGAGGGCCTTTTCTCGTTTAGGTGGACCCGCGTCCCGGCGCCGTTGCCCGATAGTTGCCTAACGCCGTCAAGCTCCGCCTGGATCTCCGTCGCATCGCGGAAAGGCGATCGCGCTCGCGCTCGGGCTGGAGAGGTCGATGAACGGCTCCAACAACTCTCTCGGTCCTGCGAGGTCGACGCTTCTCCTCTCCGGGGCCGAGACAGCGTAACGACTCTAGCCGTCCGCCTCCCAGTAATAGACCTCGTGGGCCAGTGCCGGGGTAGCCGCGAGGAGCGGTGTCCAGGCCGCGAACGCCGCCGAGCGGACCGGGTCGTTGATGAGCGCGCCGACCCGCTCCTCGACGTCCTTCCCTTCGAATGCGAAAATCACGAGGCCGTCGCCGAGGTAAACCGCATGCCGCGCGAGGCCGAGATCCGCCAGGTCGAACGGCGGGCCCGCAGCGATGAGCTCGGCGGCTCGCTTCTGCGTGCCGTCCCGCAGCTTCAGCGTGACGACCAGCCGCTCCACGGACCCATTATCCCCGTTCCTCTAGCGTGCCGAGAAACCTAGACTGGCTCGGCGCTGGTCTGGGCAAGCGCGATCGCTCCCAGAACGCCGGAGAGGGAGCCGAGCCTTGGCATCGTCACGTAGCCGGCGATTCCAGCGCCCACGGATGCGTTGTCCAGGTATCCGTTCATGAGGCCGTTCACCTCGCGATGGATGAGCGGCAGCAGGCTCGGTTCACTCATCACGCCGCCGCCGAGCACGATCCGCTCCGGCGAGAGCACGCAGATCACGCAGACGAGGCCGAGAGCGAGGTACCGCGCCTCGAGCTCCCAGACCGCCTCGTCGTGGGCCAGCTCGGCGGCACGGCGTCCCCAGCGCGCCTCGATCGCGCGACCCGACGCCAGTCCTTCCCAGCAGTCGCCGTGGTACGGGCAGACGCCGGGGAACGGATCCTTCTCGCGGTCGTGCGGGATCCGCATGTGCCCGAACTCCGGATGCACGAGGCCGTGGAGCAGCTTGCCGCGAGCCATCCCGCCGCCGCCGATCCCGGTGCCGACGGTGATGTAGCAAAAGGTGTCGAGCCCCTGGGCTGCCCCCCAGACGTGCTCGCCGAGGGCGGCTGCGTTGACGTCCGTGTCGAAGACGACAGGGACGGAGAGCCGCCGGCGGATCTCCTGGCCGACGTCGGTGTGCGACCACCCCGGCTTCGGCGTCGTCGTAATGTGGCCCCAGGTCGGGGACGAGACCTTGCCGTCCAGCGGGCCGAACGAGCCGATCCCGATCGCGTCGACCGGCCCCTCACGCTCGAAGAACGCGACGACCCGGTCGATCGTCTCCTCCGGGGTCGTCGTCGGCAACGTCTCCGTCGCGCGCAGGTCGTCGGGACCGACCCCGACCGCGCACTCCCACTTCGAGCCGCCGGTCTCGATCCCGCCGTAGACGCTCACGACTCTTCCGAGCGACCCGAGGCGCCGCAGGACCTGCGGACGACGAACTCGCCCGGAAGCACGACCGCGTGCCTCCGCGCCGGGCCACGCCCCTGGATGCGCTCGAGCAGGAGCTGCGTCGCCACGGTCCCGAACGTCTCCGCGGGCTGCTCCAGCGCGGTGAGGAACGGATACAGGCGCGAGGCGTACTCGATGTCGTCGAAGCACACGAGCGCGACGTCATCCGGAACCTCCAGACCGGCGCCCCGCACGGCCTCGATGGCGCCCAGGGCGACGAGATTGTTGACCGTGAAGACCGCGGTCGGCCGATCGTCGAGCTCGAGCAGCCGGCGCATGCCTTCGGCGCCTCCGGCCGGGTCGACCGCCGTCTCGACGACGAGGCTCGGATCGAGCGGGATGTCGGCCGCTTCGAGCGCCGCCTCGTAACCCCGCCGTCGATCACGCGCCGTCGAGACCTCATCCGACTCGACTACGAGTCCTATCCGCCGGTGACCGAGTGAGATGAGGTGCTCGACGAGTCGACGGGCACCGGCCACGCTGTCGCCCAGGACCGCGTCGCTCTCCACGCCCGGCAGCGTACGGTCGACCAGCACGCAGGGGACTCCGAACTTGTCCAGCCGTCGCACGTGCGTTGCCGACCGGTCGCTGACCGGCGCGATCACGATTCCCTCGACCCTGTGGGCGATCAGCTCCTCGACGACATCGCGCTCGACCGTCAGGTCGGCGCGGGTATCGCAGAGGATGACGCGGTAGCCGCCGCGGCGCGCCACCTCCTCCGCGGCGCGGACGACCATCGTGAAGAAGGGATTGGCCACGTCGGGCACGATCACGGCAAGCGTCCCGGTGCGCTGACGGCTCAGACCTCGTGCCAATCGACTCGGCACGTAGCCCAGCTCGGCGATCGCCTGCTCGACCCGTTGTCGCGTCTCCGGCCTCACTCGCTCGCTCTCATTGATCACCCGCGAGACCGTCATCGACGAGACGCCGGACAGGCGTGCGACGTCCTTGATGGTCACGTTTGCCGAGGTAGTGCTCATCGTCGAATATCTGTTATCGATACCACAGTTTTACGCCGGAATTGCGTCGCTCCCATCCCCTTCTGGCTTGACTCTGGGAGTCGGAACGTGTTATCGGTAACTAAACCACCGCCCGTAACGCGGGGCAAGTGAAGGGAGCACGACATGGGTCATCCGCAGGGACGTACTCGATCGAGTTCCAGGCGCCGCACGCTGAGGCTGGCGCTGGCGCTCCTCCTTCTCATCGGGGGCACCGCAGCCATCGTCGCGGCGGCGTCGGCCACGACCGGATCGAAAGCCGCCACGATCAAGGTCGGGCTGATCACGAAGGACGTCACGAACCCGTTCTTCGTCAAGATGAAACAGGGGGCGAAGGCTCAGGCGAAGAAGCTCGGGGCCCAGCTCAAATACGCCGCCGGCAAGAGCAGCTCCGACAACGCGAGCCAGATCACGGCGATCGAGAACATGACCACCCAGGGAGTCAAGGGGATCCTGATCACCGTCGCCGACGCAAAGGCGGAGAACGCGGCAATCAAGAAGGCGCGGAAGGCGGGCGTCCTCGTGATCGCCCTCGATTCGCCGACCAACCCGAAGAACGCGACCGACGCGCTCTTTGCGACCAACAACTTCAACGCAGGCGTCCTGATCGGGAAGTACGCGCGCGCGGCCACCAAGGGCAAGGCGGTGACGATCGGGATGCTCGACGAGCATGCCGGCTCCTCGGTCGGCGCGCTCCGTCACAACGGCTTCCTGAAGGGCTTCGGGATCAAGAGCAGTAGCAAGCTGATCGCCTGTGTGGGCAACGGCCAGGGCCAGACGGCTCCTTCGCAGACGGCCATGGAGAACTGCCTGCAGAAGAACCCGAACATCAACGTCGTCTACACCATCAACGAGCCGAGCGCGGCCGGGGCCTGGAACGCTTTGAAGAACGCCGGCAAGAAGCAGAGCGGCGTGACCGTCGTCTCTGTCGACGGCGGCTGCGCCGGCGTGCGCAACGTGAAGGCCGGGATCATCGACGCGACCTCTCAGCAGTACCCGCTGAAGATGGCCGCTCTCGGAGTGAAGGCGGTCGTCACGTACGCGAAGACCGGCAAGAAGGCCAAGGGCTACACCGACACCGGCGTCAATCTGATCGCGAAGAAGGCCCTGACAGGCGTCAAGTCCAAGACGGTCGCCTACGGGCTCAGGAACTGCTGGGGCTAGAACAAGCGTCTCTCACGCCCGCGACCGGGGCTTGCCCGCTCCGGTCGCGGGATCCTTCGGGCAGGTCTAGGATCGCTCCGATTCCGGCGACCCAACCTTGAGCACAGCCGACACGACCTCAGCGGAGCAGCCGCGGCCGACGCCGCTCGAGCTCCTCCGCAAGATCGCCACCGCGCCGGCGGTCGGGCCGCTGATCGCGCTCATTCTGACGATGGCGTTCTTCTCGCTGAAGAGCGAGCAGTTCCTGCAGACGCAAAACCTCTCGCTCGTGCTCCAGCAGGTGATGGTCGTGGGAGTGCTGGCGATCGGTCAGACGTTCGTGATCCTGACCGCGGGGATCGATCTCTCTTGCGGGACGGTCATGGCCTTCGGCCAGATAGTGATGACGAAGCTGGCCGTGAGCAGCGGAGTTCCGCCACTCCAGGCACTGCTGCTGGGCATCCTCGCCTGCGTGGGTTTCGGCATGCTGAACGGGAGCCTTGTTGCGGGCCTGCGGTTGCCGGCGTTCATCGTCACGCTCGGCACGCTGAACATCGCGTTCGCCCTGACCCACATCGTTTCCAACGACTTGACGTTCTCGGAGCTACCGAGCGAGCTCCTCTTCTTCGGCAGGACCTTCTCTGTTGCCGGCGCCGACTTCACTTATGGCGTGGTCGTGATGCTCGCTCTATACGCACTGGCCTGGTTCGGCTTGACCCAGACCGCCTGGGGCCGGCACGTCTACGCGGTGGGCGACAACCCGGAGGCGGCCCGACTGACGGGCATCAACACCAACCGCGTCCTGTTCAGCGTCTACGCGCTCGCCGGCCTCACGTACGGGATCGCCGCGTTGCTGCTCGTCGGCCGCACTGAGCTGGGAGATCCAAATGCAGGACAGACCACCGAGAACCTCGATGCGATCACCGCCGTCGTCCTCGGCGGCACGAGCCTCTTCGGCGGCCGCGGGACCGTGATTGGCACACTGATCGGGGCGGTGATCGTGGGCGTCTTCCGCAACGGCCTGACGCTGATCGGCGTCGAGGTGATCTACCAGTACCTCGTCACGGGCATTCTCGTCATCCTGGCGGTGGCGGTCGACCAGCTGACCCACCGGAGGCGGCTGTGAGCGAGCGCCGTCCGCTTCTCGAGGCACAGGGGCTCGTCAAGCGGTACGGCCAGGTCGTGGCTCTGGACGGCGCCGATTTCGAGCTCTATCCCGGCGAGATCCTGGCGATCATCGGTGACAACGGCGCGGGCAAGTCCACGCTGATCAAGGCACTCTCGGGAGCCCTTCAGCCGGACGCAGGCGAGATCCGGCTCGACGGCGACCCAGTGCATTTCCGCTCCCCCCGTGACGCGCGCCGAGCCGGGATCGAGACGGTTTACCAGGATCTCGCGGTATCCCCGGCGCTGGACATCGCCGCCAACATCTTCCTCGGGCGCGAGGCCCGGCGGCGAGGACCGCTGGGACTCCTGGTTCGCGTGCTCGACAAGCGCGCGATGCGCAGGGAGGCGGCGCGGCATTTCGCGGAGCTCAAGATCGGCGTCCAGTCGATGGCACAGCCGGTCGAGAATCTTTCCGGGGGCCAGCGTCAAGGCGTCGCGGTGGCGCGTGCCGCCAAATGGGCCCAGCGCCTGGCCATCATGGACGAGCCCACCGCGGCCCTCGGAGTCAAGGAGACGCGCCAGGTGCTCGACCTGATCCGGCGGGTCCGCGATCGCGGTCTGCCCGTGATCCTGATCAGCCACGACATGCCTCACGTCTTCGAGCTCGCGGACCGGATCCAGATCATGAGGCTCGGCCGTCGAGTCGCCGTGGTGACGCCGCACACACACACGATGCCGGAGGCGGTGGCGATCATGACCGGCGCCACCCAGAGCGAAGTCGACCGGACGCTGGTCAAAGACGAGCCCTCGGAGGACATGTGACGGTCAAATGGGGCCTGCTCTCGACGGCGCGCATAAACCGCCGTGTACTCAGGGGCGCGGCCGAGACCGATCGAGCAGAGGTGGTCGCTGTGGCGAGCCGTGACGCGCGGCGGGCCGAGACGTATGCGCGTGAGCACGCGATCCCGAAGGCGTACGGGAGCTACGAAGCGCTGCTCGAGGACCCCGACGTCGGGGCCGTCTACATCTCGCTGCCCAACGCTCTGCACGTGGATTGGACCCTGGGGGCGCTCGAGGCGGGCAAGCACGTGCTCTGCGAGAAGCCGTTCTCGCGAGAGCCCACGGATGTCGAGCGGGCCTTCGAGCTCGCCGAGTCGGAGCGGCTCGTCCTGTCGGAGGCCTTCATGTGGAGACACCACCCCCAGACGAAGGTGCTCGCCACTCTCGTTGGCGAGGGCGCCGTCGGCCGGCTGAGGCTCGTCCGCGCCGCCTTCAGCTTTCAGCTCGCCTCTACCCACGGCGCCGGCGACGCTCGCTTCAGCCCAGAGCTCGACGGCGGCTCGCTGATGGACGTCGGCTCCTACTGCGTGAACGCAATTCGCCTTCTGGCCGGCGAGCCGGAGCGGGTCCAGGCGGAAAAGGTGGTCGGCGAGAGTGGCGTCGACGTCTGCTTCGCCGGGACGCTTCGCTGCGCCGACGGCGTCCTCGCGCAGTTCGACTGCGGGTTCGTCTTGCCCGATCGCGCCGCGCTCGAGGTCGTGGGCGAAGACGGGAGCCTCGTCGTCGACGATCCCTGGCACGTCCGTTCGCCGGGCATCGAGCTGCGTCGGGAAGGCGAGTCGAAGGCCGAGCCGATCGCGATCGAGCCGGCGAACTCGTATCGGCTCGAGCTCGACGATCTCTGCGCCGCCATCAGAGGCGAGGCGGCCCCTCTGCTCGGGCGCGACGACGCGCTCGGCCAGGCGCGGACGATCGACGCGCTCTACCGCTCGGCCGCCGGCGCAGGGCCGGTCGAGTTGCCGACCCCTTCGAACCGTGGGAGCGCCTCATGACCTATGTCCCCGCCCCCGACCGATACGAGCGGATGATCTACAACCGCTCCGGCCGCAATGGCCTCCTGCTTCCTGCCGTCTCGTTCGGCCTCTGGAACAACTTCGGCCACGACCATCCGCTCGAGAAGGGCCGCGCCATCGTGCGGCGGGCATTCGACCTCGGCATCACGCACTTCGACCTCGCCAACAACTACGGCCCGCCGTACGGCTCGGCGGAGGAGAACTTCGGGCGCATCTTCGCGAGTGACCTGGCCCCTTACCGGGACGAGCTCGTGATCTCGACCAAGGCCGGCTACGACATGTGGCCCGGCCCCTACGGCGAGTGGGGGTCGCGCAAGTACCTGCTCTCGAGCCTCGACCAGAGCCTCGGCCGCATGGGGCTCGAGTACGTCGACCTCTTCTACTCGCACCGGTTCGATCCCGAGACGCCGCTCGAGGAGACGATGGGCGCGCTCGACACCGCGGTGCGGCAGGGAAAGGCGATCTACGTCGGCATCTCCTCGTACTCGGCGGAGAAGACGCGCGAGGCGGCGGAGATCCTGCGCGGTCTCGGGACCCCGTTCGTGATCCATCAGCCGTCCTACTCGATGCTCAACCGCTGGATCGAGCCCGAGCTCCTCGACACGCTCGGCGAGCTCGGGATCGGCTGCATCGTCTTCTCTCCGCTTGCCCAGGGGATGTTGAGCGACAGGTACCTCGGCGGGATCCCAGAGGGCTCGCGCGCGAGCCGGGAGAGCACGCTCTCGCCCGACCTGCTCACCGATGAGGCGCTCGACAAGGTCCGTTCGCTGAACGAGATCGCGGCCCGGCGGGGACAGAGCCTCGCCCAGATGGCGCTGGCCTGGGTGCTGCGCGATCCACGCGTCACCTCGGCACTCGTCGGAGCGAGCAGCGTGGAGCAGCTCGAAGCGAACGTCGCGGCGCTCGAGCACCGTGATTTCAGGCCCGAGGAGCTGGCCGAGATCGACCGGTACGCCACCGACAGCGGAATCAACCTCTGGGCCGCTTCGAGCAGCGAGTAGCGGTCTGGCGGACGACGTGCTCCGCCCTGGCCGACAGGGTCGTGCGGCTGTGACCGCCCGCGAGCGGATGCTGGCCGGGGAGCTGTACGACGCCTCCGATCCCGAGCTGGTCGCCTCCCGCGACCGGGCGCGAGAGCTCGTGCAGCGGTACAACGCCGAGCGTGAGACGGCGGTGCTCGGCACGTTGTTCGGGCGGCTCGGCGAAGGTGCCGTCGTCGAGGCCCCGTTCCACTGCGACTACGGCTGGAACATCGCCGTCGGCGAGCGCTTCTACGCCAACGCGTTCTGCGTCTTCCTCGACTGCGCCCCGATCCAGATCGGCGACCGGGTCCTGCTCGGTCCGGGCGTCCACCTCTACACGGCGACGCACCCGCTCGATGCCGCCCAGCGCCGGAAGGGTCTCGAGTACGCGAGGCCAATCGCGATCGGAGACGACGCCTGGCTCGTCGGCGGCTCGATCGTCCTGCCGGACGTCTCCGTCGGCGAAGCAGCCGTCGTTGGAGCCGGCAGCGTCGTCACCCGCGACGTCGCACCGGGCGAGGCGGTGGCCGGAAACCCGGCTCGCCCGATCGGCCTGTGAGTGAGCTGCGGGCCTCGTGCGCCTTGTGGATCGCCACGCTGCCGCCCGCGATCGCCTGCGGATCGGCGCTCCGACACTGACCCCCAGCTGCTTGACACCATCGGCCTCGGTTCGTAGCGTCGAGCGCGTGTCGAGCAGAGTCGTGTGCATCTCCCATGCAACGGGCGCGGGCGGCGAAGAGGTCGGCCGACTCGTCGCCGAGCGCCTTGGTTTCCTCTACGTCGACGACGAAATCGTCGCTCGGGCGGCGGCGAAGGGAGGGCTCGGTCCGAAAGAGGTGGCGGACGAAGAGCGACGAAAGTCGCTGGTCGCCCGCGTGCTCGAGGCGATTGCTCAGGGCGGCAGCGAGCTGGGTAGCAGCATTCCGCTTGACGGTGACGAGCTGAACAGTGACGACCTGCGCGCATTGATCCGCGATACGATCGAGCGGACGGCGGCGCGCGGGAACGCGGTGATCGTCGCGCACGCTGCCTCGTATGCCGTTCCACAAGGGCGAGAGGCACTCCGCGTTCTCGTCACGGCCTCGCCCCAGATTCGCGCTGCCCGCGTCGGTGGTGCAGAGGGGCTTGATCAGGCGAAGGCTGAGCGTGCTGTGAAGGATTCGGATGCGGGCCGCCGTGATTACCTGAGGCGCTTCTACGAGGTCGACGACGAGTTGCCGACGCACTACGACCTCGTTGTCAACACAGACGTTCTCTCGGTCGAACAGGCGGCCGAGCTGGTCTCACAGGCCGCCTCGAGCTAGCAGACTGCGGCGATCGTGACCTGGTCGACAAAGGGAGCGCAAAAGGGGCCGCCTCTGCGAGACGGCCCCTTGAAAGAGAGCGAACTGCCGAGCGCCTTACTTCACCTTCGCCTGCGCCGACACGCACTTGGCGAAGGCATTCGGGCGTGCACCATACTTCTGTCGGAAGCCGGTCGGATCCGAGCGGCGCATCGCCTTGCAGCTCTTCGACGCATTCGTGAGCGCCTGCGCAAGCTTTGCATTGCTTGCCTGCAGTTTCTTCAGAACGCAGTTGCCAAAGGCGTTGCTGAGGTCGGCATTGGTCCCGTAGAACTGCTGGAAGGACTGGTTGTTGTGGGTCGAGGCGAAGCTTGCGTCGCTCGCTTCGGCAAGACAGGCCTGGGCGGCCGCAACAGCGTCGCCCGCCTGCGCCCGAGCGACGATCGAGACGCACTTCCCGAAGGCGTTGCTGTGATTGGCATTCGTCCCGAAGGACTGCTTGAAGACTGCCTTCGTCATACGGACGCGCAGCGCCGCACAGGCGCGAGCGGGATTCAATCCCGACTGCGCCGCAGCGGAGGAACTGCGGGCCTTGAGCGAGACACAGTTGCCGAAGGCGTTCTTGTGTTTGGCGCCTGTGCCGTAGAACTGCGCAAAGCTCTTCCCGTCGTGGCTGGAGGCGAAGTTCGGATCCGCCTGCTCCGCCCGGCAAAGCGCGTCGGCGCTGCTCAGGTTCGCCTGCTCGAGCCGCGCGAGTTTCGCGACGCAACTGCCAAAGGCATTCGAGCCTCCGCCGAAGGCCTGGTCGAAGGCAGCGCTGCCGATCTTCGCCCGCAAGGCAGCGCAGTCCTTGCTAGCCGCTCGAGCCGGTGCCGTCGTAGCGAGCGCCGCCAGGGGCGCGAGCGCAAACGTCACCACTGCGCAGATGATCAGCTTTCGCACCGGACACCTCCCTTGTAGTCGTCCCAGGAAAAGACGCTTGCAGGGGGGTGTCCTGGCGTCTTGCTAACAGAAACCTAACCATGCTTACGTCGCATTGACTGTGCCTCGAAGCCCTCAACATGAGCGCGAGCGCTGCGTCCGGTGACGCGGGCGGGCACACTGTTCCAGCCAGGATCATGTTTGCGCTCGGGAGCAGTCTTCGCGAGACACGAGTTCGACGCGGGGTCGAGCTCGCTCAGGTCGCGGCCGAGACGCACATCCGAACGCGCTACCTGCAGGCCCTGGAGGAGGAGCGCTTCGAGCTCATACCCGGCTCGGTCTACGTCAAGGGGTTCCTCCGCACCTACGCCGACTATCTCGGCCTCGACAGCCAGTTCTTCGTCGACGAGTACGACGCTCGCTTCAGAGCCGAAGAGGCGCCGCCTGCGCCGCCCCAGCTCGAGCTGCGACCTCGGTCCCTGCGGTCGTATGGCGTGGCCGCCATCGTTCTCCTCCTGGCGCTTGGGGGCGCGCTGCTTGCTTGGCAGCTGAGCGGCTCCTCACCCCGCCGCGCGCATTCGCACGGGACCCCGGCCGAAGCGGCCCGAGCTCCGGCCCCCGGCCCGCCGCTGCCGGCTGCACGCCTCGCCGGTCGGGCGGGCAAGCGGGCTGGCGTGGCCCTCGTTCTCCGCGCCACTCAAGGGTCTTGCTGGCTGTCGGTTCGCGAGCGAAGCGAGCAGGGCAGGCACCTCTTCGAGGGGACGCTCGAGCCGGGCGAGTCGCGTCGCTTTGCGGACCGGCAGCTCTGGATGCGCATCGGCGCGCCCTGGAACCTGGTCGCACGCCGTGGCGGCCGCCGGCTCTCCCTCCCGCAGACGGTCGCAAGCGTGCTTGTGACCGCTGACCGAATTCGCACGCTCTCGCTCGGATAGTGCGCCGACTCCGGGAGCGCGGTCGCCCAGCGCCGTGCTGGTCGTCAGGCTTCCTAGACTCCAAGCGTGAGGTTTCGCTACGTCGTTGAGCGTGCGCCGGTTTCAAGGGGCGGCGCGTGAGCACGGCCTTCGAGGCGTCCCTGGAGGTCAGGAACGCGGCAGACTACGCTGACTTTCTGCTTCCGCACCTGGACGACGATTTCCGTGTTCTCGATGTCGGCTGCGGACGAGGGACGATCACGCTCGGTCTGGGGGAGGCGGTGGCTCACGTCGTGGGTGTCGATCCGAGCGAGGAGGAGTTCGCAGACGCACGGCGCCACGCCGCGGCACATCAGATCGAGAACGTCGAGTTCCGAGTCGGCAGCGTGTGCGCCCTCGACCTTCCGGTCGACCACTTCGATGCCTGCCTTTGTCACTCGATGCTCGAGACCCTCGAACACCCGCTCGACGGGCTCATCGAGATGAAGCGAACCCTCAAGCCGGGCGGCATCCTCGGCGTCGCCTGTGTCGACTACGGTGGCTTGATCCTCGCGGGGCCCAACGTCGAGCTTCTGAGACGCTTCTACGCCATTCGCGAAAGTGTGTGGCAGCTCGACAACCTTGCCGACCCCTATCGCGGCCGACAGCTCCGCGGCCTCCTGGCACGCGCCGGCTTCGACCACGTCGTCGCAACGTCCAAGTACATCTGCTACAGCACCGGAGACACCGTGAAGGCGTTCGGCCTGGCGCGGGCCGAAAACTGCAGCGACAGCTGGTCCGGGCGCTCGGCGAGAAAGCACGGACTCGCAACGGCGAGCGACCTCGATGCAATGAGTCAGGCTTGGCTCGACTGGTCGCAGTCACCCGACTCGTACCTGGCCTTTGCCTGGTGCCGAGCCCTGGGATGGAAGCCGAGCTAGAGGACCGGCTCGCGCAGGAGGGCGGCGTAGGGGATGCTCGTCGCCGGGTCGACGTAGACCGCGCGGTAGAGCAACGGCCGGGCCTGCGGCCTGTCGACAAGCGAGAACGAGCCGTCCGCGCCAAGCCGCGCGCTGCCGGCGCTTCCACGGGGCGCGCCCGGCCGCTCGCGGTAAATCGTGACCGTGCCTCCGGCGACGCCGCGGACCCGTCCGCTGACGCGCACCGCGCCGGTGCCGTTCTCGGCTGCGTCGATGCTCAACCGGAGCTGGGGCGGCCGCGGGGAGCGGAACCAGGAGAGCCCTCCCGGCCCGGCCAGCAGCAGGTCGCGAGCGCCGTGTGGCGCGCGGTCGATGTCGGCGAGCCAGCCGTCGAGCTCGATGGTGCGGCCGTGACCCACCACCGTTCCCGCCCAGGCGACCGCACTGCCGGGCAGACCCGCCTCTTCGGCAGTGACCCACTCGTCGGCCGCCACCTCGGGACCGCCCGCGGGCACCGCCAGGCCGGTCGTGACCGCCCGGTCGAGGACGAAGTCCGAATGGATCGAGCGCCCGCGCACCGCAAGTGTCACCGGCGACTCGCCGGTACCGAGCAACGCCTGCGTCCAGGCTGCGTAGACCGTTCCGCCCGTGCCGGTGGCGGCCAGGAGCGGCCCGACCGGATAGTCGCCGACTCCGCCGTCGATGAACTGACCGGTCCAGGCGTGGCGTTGCGGGCGCCACTCGATCGTCCCGACCGCACCCTCGTAACCGTAGGACTCGAACACATGCACGCGCCCGCCGACGAAGAGTGGGGTGGCCGGCGGCGCGACATAGCTCTTCGGGAACCCCGCCGAGGTCACGTTCTGCTGGCTGAGGCGGCCTCGCCGCCCGACCCGCGCCAGCACCAGGACCGTCTCGTGCGTGGAGCGGCGCCAGCGGGTGTAGGCGATCACCGGCAATCCCTTTGCGTCGAGCGCGAGACCCGGCCAGCCGAGGCTGACGCCCGCTGGAAGGCCTGCGGCGAGCTGTCTCCTCCGCCGCGCCTGGACGAGGACGAGGCTCCGCTCGTCCGGCCCGAGCAGGACCGCGACCGGCCCGGCTCTGCCCGCATCGAAGGCGACGAGCGCCGAGCCCGGCGCGACCGAGGCGGCCCGGCGCGTCCGCCAGCGGCCGTTGCCAGCCCGTGAGGCGATCCGCAGTGTGGAGGCCCGCACGTAGGCGACGAACGGCGTCCCGTCAGGCGCGACGGCGAGCTCGCCGTCCTGCACGTGCGGCGCGACGACCTGAGCCGACGCGCCGCCGGCGAGGACGAGCGCGACGGCAGCGACGAGGCCGGCGCTCCTCATACCGCGAGCCTAGATCAGACGAACACATCCGCGCCACACCCGAAGACGAGGGCGGCGTGCACGTGCGCGGGCTCGACGCCTGCAAGTGACGGGTGCTCCAGGTCGACCTCGACGTCCGCCCAGCGCTCGAGGCCCAGCGAAGCTGCTCCTTCGTCGGCCCCGCAGCAGAGAAGCGTCGAGACCGAGAGCACGTTTCGGCGCAGGGTTCGCCGGCGCGCGACCCCCTCGAGCTCTCGCAGCTCCTCGAGGGGATCGATGCGCATGTTCGAATCGGAGCCGATGCAGATTCCGATCCCGCGCTCGCAGATCAGCTCTGCCGGCGCGAAGCCGTCGCCGAGATTTGCCTCGGTCGTGGGGCAGATGCACACGCGGGCGCCGGCATCGGCGAGGAGGTCGAGCTCGCGCCCGCTCGCGTGCGTGGCGTGCACGACCGTCGCGTGCGGCCCGAGGCAGCCGCTCGCCGCCAACAGCTCGATCGGCCGCAGCCCGTGCTCGGCGAGGCACTCGTCGATCTCGCCCGGCTGCTCATCCGCGTGCACGTGCAGCGGCAGCCCTTCGCGGGCCGCGTAGGCGCCGAGCTCCTCGAGCCAGCCGCGCGGGCAGGCGCGCACGGAGTGGGGGGCAAGGCCGACCCGCACGCCCGTCGCCCGCACGGACTCGAGCTGGTTCAGGTAGTCGGCCGGCGAGTCTTGCCGGAAGCGCTCGAGACCGCCGCGACCGTAGGCGGCCAGCAGGAGCACCAGCTCGATCCCGGCCTCGGCGGCGCCCCCGACGGCCGCGTGGGCCTCGGCCAGCCCGAGGTAGTGGAACTCGCCCACGGCCGTGTAGCCGGCGCCGAGCATCTCGCGGTACACCTGCGCGTAGCCAGAACGAACCTCTTCCGGGGTCAGTCGCTCTGCGAGCGCGAGCATCGACTCGCGCCAGCCCCAGAAGTCCTCGCCCTCCACCCGGCCGCGCAGGGCCCGCTGAAAGGCATGGCTGTGGACGTTCACGAAGCCCGGCAGCGAGAGCGTTTCCGCCACCCCCGTATCCTGTCAGCATGGCTGCACGCGCGGTCCCGGCGCCCTTGGCGCAGATCCCGAACGCGCTGACCGTTTTCAGGCTCGCCCTGATCCCCGTCTTCGTGGCGCTCCTGCTCGCCTCCGACGGGGGGCACAGCTGGCCGGCGGCGATCGTCTTCGGCGTCGCCGGCGTGACCGACCAGATCGACGGCTGGCTCGCCCGGCGCTGGCGCGTGGAGTCGAGCTTCGGCAAGCTCGCCGACCCGCTCGCCGACCGCTTGCTGATCGACGCGGCGGTGATCCTCCTCTGGCACGCCGACCGCTTGCCGTGGGTGGCGCTCGCGATCCCCGTACGTGACGTGGCGCTCCTCGCCGGGTACAAGCTCGTCGTGGGGCGCGGTTACGACTTCTCCGTCAACATCGCCGGAAGGGCCGCGACGTGGCTGCTCTACGCCTCGCTCGCCTTCGTGATGGCGACGCGTAAGGGCACCGAGTGGCCGCTCTGGATCTTCTGGGCCGGCGTCGCCCTCGCAGCCGTCGCGCTCGTCGGCTACGTGCTCAAGGCCCGCCGGGAGGTGGAGACGGCATGAAGGCCGTCGTGATGGCCGGCGGCGAGGGTACGCGCCTGCGCCCCCTGACCTCCAATCAGCCGAAGCCGATGGTGCCGATCGTCGGCAAGCCCTGCATGGAGCACATCCTCGAACTGCTCAAAGAGCACGGCCTGGAGGACGTGATCGTGACCGTGGCGTTCATGCCGCAGGCAATCCGCAGCTACTTCGGCGACGGAGACTCTCTCGGCATGTCGATCGAGTACTCGGTCGAGGAGTCGCCCCTAGGGACCGCGGGCTCCGTACGCCTCGCCAGCGACCGCCTCGACGAGAGCTTCCTCATCATCTCCGGCGACGCCCTTTGCGACGTCGACCTGACCGAGCTGGTCCGCGGCCACCGCGAGAAGCAGGCTGCGGTCACGATCGGGCTCAAGTCGGTCGAGAACCCGCTCGAGTTCGGCATCGTCGTCACCGACGAGGAGGACCGGGTCGAGCGCTTCCTCGAGAAACCCTCCTGGAGCCAGGTCTTCTCGGACACCATCAACACCGGCATCTACGTGCTCGAGCCGGAGGTGCTGCGCCACATCCCGACCGACCGGCCGTTCGACTTCTCGAAGGAGCTCTTCCCGCTGCTGCTGGAAATGGGGCGACCGCTGTACGGGCACGTCTTCGAGGGTTACTGGCAGGACATCGGAAACCTCGACCAGTTCCGCCAGGCGAACTTCGACGCCCTCGACGAGCGCGTGCGTCTGAACATCCCGGGGATCCGCTTGCGCGGCAACATCTGGCTGGGGGAGGGGGTGGAGGTCGACGACCTCGCGGCAATCGAGGCGCCCGCCTTCCTCGGCAACTACTGCCGCATCGCCCCGGACGCCTCGGTCGGCCCCTACTCGGTGCTCGGCTCGAGCGTGACGCTGCTCGAGCGCGCCCGCACCGAGCGCTCCGTGATCGACGCGGCCACGCACATCGGCCGAAGCGCTCGCGTCGAGGGAGCGGTCGTTGGGAAGGCCTGTGACATCCGCGCCCACGCGCACGTCCAGGAGGGCGCCGCAATCGGCGACGAAGCGACGCTCGGTGCTCAGAGCGCGGTGCTCCCAGGGGTCCGGATCTACCCCTACAAGGAGGTCGAGACAGGCGCGCAGATCCACGAGAGCCTGATCTGGGAAACGCGCGCCTCGTCGAACCTGTTCGGCAAGGAGGGCGTCTCCGGCCTCGTCAACGTGGACCTCACGCCGGAGACGGCGGTGCGCCTCGCAGCAGCCCTCGGCACGGCGCTCAAGCGCGGGGCGCGCGTCGTCGCGAGCCGTGAGTCGCCGGCTGCCTGCCGGATGATCAAGCGGGCGATGATCTCCGGCCTCAACTCGACCGGTGTGGACGTCGCCGACCTGCGCGTCCTGCCCGCCTCGGTCAGCCGCCACCTGCTCAAGACGCAGGGCTACGACGCCGGGTTCCATGTCGGAGTCAGCTACACAGATCCCGAGACGCTCGAGATCCGCTTCTACGAGCAGCCCGGCATCGCGCTGACGCCCGGCCTGCAGAAGGAGATCGAGAAGCACTTCACACGCCACGAGCTGCGGCGGTCGGCGTTCAACGCCGTCGGCGCGGTGAGCTATCCCGCGCGGGTACGGGAGGGCTACTCGCAGGACCTGCTCTCGGGCCTGGACGCGAAGGCGATCCGCGCCCGCAGCTATCGGCTCGTCGTCGACTACGGCTACTCCGCAACCTCCTTCGTGCTGCCGCTGCTGCTCGGGCCGCTCGGGATCGAGGCGGTCAGCGCCCACGGTTTCGCGGCCGACTCGTCGGAGCCGAGCACGAGCCTGCGCGAGGCCGTCGGCCAGACCAAGAGCCTCGTGACGGCGATCGGCGCCGACCTCGGCGTGGTCTTCGACCGGGCAGGGGAGCGGCTCTTTCTGATCGACGAGCAGGCCCGGGAGATCCCGGTCGAGCAAACGCTGCTGCTCTTCCTGCGCCTGATGAGCTCGAACGGCCGCGACGGCAAGCTCGCCTTCCCGATCACCGTCACGAGCCAGGTCGAGGAGATGGTCAAGGGCAGCAAGCTCGAGGTGGTCCGCACGCCTGCCTCGCTCGCCGAGCTGACCAAGGCCGCAGCCGGCGACGGCGTCATCTTCGCGGGAGCGGTCGGCGGCGGCTACGTCTTCCCCGAGTTCCTGCCCGCCTACGACGCAGTGGCCAGTCTGTGCAAGCTGCTCGAGCTGCTCGCGCCCGTCGGGAAGCCGCTCTCGGAGCTCGTCTCCGAGCTCCCCGCGAGCACGCTCGTGCATCGGCAGGTGGCCTGCCCGTGGTCGCTGAAAGGCACGGTCATGCGGGTCGTCACCGAGCGCCTGCGCGACCGCGAGGTCGACCTGCTCGACGGAATCAAGGTCTTCGACGAGCGCGGCTGGGCTCAGGTGCTCCCGGATCCGGACGAGCCACTCGTGCACCTGTACGCCGAGGGGAGGACGGAGGAAGAGTCGGTCGAGCTGGAGAGCGAGTTGCGCGAGCTCGTCGAGGAGATCATGCAGACCGAGGGGGCCGAGGCCGCGGCCAGAACCTCAAGTTGAGGTTGACCCTTGGATCGCCTTCTGCTTGACTAGAAGCGCTCTCGCCTCCGGACGAAAGGCTCTCGTGGAACCGTTTCCCGATCTCGGCTCGATCTCGGACGACGACCTCAAGCAGCTCATCGACGAGCTGACGAAGGAGGAGCTGGAGGTTTCGTACCGGCGGCGAATCCTGCACGGCAAGATCGACCTGCTCCGCGCCGAGCTCCAGGCGCGGCTCAAGGAGACCGGAGGCAAGAGCGTGCTCGAGGAAGTGGACGTCGACCGGCTCGCGGCGATCCTCGCCGGCAAGGCAGCCCCGCCGTCCGAGGGCTGACTTGAGCCACACGCTACGCGTCCGGTTTCGCCGAAGTGACGCCTGCGCCGCGACCGGCCGCAGCTCCGCCCGCGCATTGGAACCGAGCGGATGAGTCACATTTACTGCCCCGAGTGCGGGTTCCAGAACCCGGAGGCCGCCAACTACTGCTCCAAGTGCGGTGCGCTCCTGGTGAAAGAGGAGCCCGGCTCGGAGACGACGATGAGCTTCACTCCGGAGGAGGGGGAGGAGGACGCGGTGCCGACGCTGGAGGAGCTCGGCGCCGAGGGCCCGGCGCTCGTCGTGCGCTCGGGCGGCGGGCGCGCGGGAGAGCACTTCGTGCCACAGGGTGAGCGCACGACCATCGGCCGCTCGCCCGACTGCGACATCTTCCTGGACGACGTCACGGTCTCCCGCACGCATGCCGTGCTCGTGGAGAGGGACGGCGGCTACTTCATCGAGGACCAGGGGAGCCTGAACGGCACCTTTCTCAACAGGCGCCGCATCGAGTCCGGCCGGCTGGAGAACGGCGACGAGCTCCAGATCGGCAAGTACAAGCTGAGCTTCCTCGAGAAATGAGCACGCTACGCGTCCAGCAACACCCCTTCAGCTCGCTCCCGTGCGGACCAGAGCGAGCCGGCACAAAGCAAGGGCGCAGGCCGTGAGCGCAGCGCAGGCACCCGAGCGGGAACGGTTGCTCACGATCGGCACGGTCTGCCGACGGCTGCAGCTGGAGTTCCCCGACATCTCGATCTCGAAGATCCGCTACCTCGAGGATCAGGGCCTGCTCGCGCCGCGGCGGACGCAGAGCGGCTACCGGCTCTTCAGCGATGACGACGTCGAAAGACTGGAGACGATCTTGCGGCTGCAGCGCGACGAGTTCCTGCCGCTGCGCGTAATCCGCCAGGAGCTCGCCTCGCCGTCCGGAGCAGGCAAGGAGCGGCGCCGGCGCCGTGCCGTCGGCCTGGCCGATCCCGACGACGAGCTCGATCTCGGCGAGCTCTGTGAGCGGGCCGCGATCACGCCCGAGCTGGCGCGGGAGCTCGAGGAATACGGGCTGCTGCAGCCGCGTCGGGCAGGGAACGACAAGCTCTACCCTGCCGGGGACGTCGACGTCGCCGTCGCGTGCGCCAAGCTCTCGCGCTTCGGCATCTCCGCGCGGCACCTGCGCACGTTCCGAACCGCAGCCGACCGGGAGGCAGGCTTGCTTCAGCAGCTGATCGCGCCCTCGCTACGCTCGCGCAACCCCGAGCGGCGGGAGGCGGCGGTGCAGCAGCTCCAGACGCTGGCCGAGCTGGCACAAGAGCTTTCCCAGCTGCTGTTCTGGCGCGACCTCAGGCAGCTCGCGGGGAACTAGTGGGGGTCGAAGCCCTGAAGGCCAAGATTCGTGACGTGCCCGACTTTCCGGAGCCGGGAATCGTCTTCAAGGACATCATGCCGCTGCTCGCCGACTCGCCCTCGCTACGAGAAGGGGTCGACTTGCTGGCGGAGTGGGCAGAACCGCGCCACCCGGACGTGATCCTCGGCGCGGAAGCCCGCGGCTTCATCCTTGGCGCGGCGCTCGCGTACAAGCTGGGCTGCGGCTTCGTCGCGGCCCGGCGCCCGGGCAAGCTGCCCTGGAAGACCGTCAGCGCCACCTACGCGCTCGAGTACGGCGAGAACTCGCTCGAGCTGCACGCGGACGCGATCGCCGACGGCGCGCGCGTGCTCGTGCACGACGACGTGCTCGCCACTGGCGGCACGGCACGGGCGATCTGCGATCTCGCCACCCAGCTAGGCGGCGAGATCGTCGGGGTCGAATTTGTGATCGAACTGGCGTTCCTCGACGGCCGCAAGCACCTCGAGGGCTACGACGTCCACTCGCTGATCACCTACTAGCGCTCGCGCGCGCCGTCCGCAGTGCCGATTACAAGAGAAGGATGTACGACGTCCTCACGACCCGGTACACGTTCGCCTGCCCCGAGCGGGGCGAGGCGACGGTGGCGCTCTCGTCGTTCCGGCGAGTCGAGCAACTGCCCGGCCCGTTGCACCCGGCCGTCTTCGGCGTCTCCTTCGACTGCGGGTGCGGTACCGAGCATCCGGGGCTCGTCTCCCACGACGAGCTCGACTGGGCGCCGCTGGGGCTGCGCGAGGGTGTCTTTCACAACCTGATGACCTCGCGCCTCGACCCGATCGAGGACGAGCTCGCCGACCTCGCCGCCCGGCGGATCCAGGCGGGGGACTGGCCCTGGAGCTTCTTCTGTTATCCGGAGGAGCGCCCGCGGCCGATCTTCCCGTCCTCGTTCTTCCTGATCGCGCCCGCCGAGGGCGGCGGCGAGGTCGGGATCGCAGTCCGTTGCCCTTCCTGCTCGAGCGTCTCGATCAACCTCGTCTCGCCGCAGCACCTCGACGTCCCGTTCCACAACGACCGCGAGATCGGGGTCGTCGAGCATGTCTTCGGTGCGGACGCCGACCGGGTGGTCGAGAACTTCGCATCGGAGCTGTACTCCGCGCAGTTCGATTCGCGCCGCCTCGACCTCCACTAGTCAGGTTCCACTTCTGCGGAAGGGGGTAGTAAACCCCACGGAGGTGATGGCATGTACGGCTTGACACGTGGAACGATCACGCTCCTGGGGGCAGCCGCGGCAGGCGCGCTGATCTGGCTGGCCACCCAGGTGGACGGTGGCACCACCGGCGGGTACTGGAGCGCCTACGGCCTGCTGGCTGCGGCGGGTCTGACGATGGCGTTCTCGCAGATCCTCGGCGGCTGGACGAAGTGGGGCTGGCCGCGGCTCTCGCTGAACGTCTTCCTGCTTGCATTCATCCCGGTGCTGATCGTAGCCGGCTGGGTGATCGTCGGTGCGCAGCCGCACGGGAACTGGTTCCGCGACCAGGCCCAGAGCTGGTCGGACGACCTCTCGATCGGCGGCCTCGTGCGTGACCTGACCGAGTACGCAGGCGTGCTCGCCTTCGGAATCGGGCTCGTGTTCGGCTTCACCTTCGACACGTCCGGACCCGCGGCGTACGGCCCGTTCGGCCGCCGCCGGCGCGCGGCGTCGATCCCGGCCGGGGGAGCCGCTCCTCCGCTTCGGGCCACCGGCGGCAACGGTGACGTGGCCGACGATGAGCGTGAGCCCGCGACCGCCGGGGCTCCCGCTGACCGGCTCGACTAGCGCCTCAAACGAGCTCCCGCTGAGTCCCTCACTCCCGGGAGGGATGAAGCGGGCTGGGCGGGAACCGATAGACCGAGAGTGATCGCCGCCCTCCACAGCCACGATCCGAAGCCTCTCGACCTGCTGCTTTCTCACTGCGCGGAACTGCCGCGGGCCGGAGGACGCAAGCCCGTGCTCGAGCGGCTGCGCGACAAGATCGGCGGAGAGCTAACCCGGCTGCTGCTCTTCGCCCTGGCCGGGAATCAGCGCCCGCGCCCGGCGCGCCGGCCCACCTGACGCCGCGGCACGTCGGCACCGTAGACGAGCACGTAGAGGAAGATCAAGAAGCCCGCGACAGCCCCGAAGACGAACGCCGTCGCACCGGTGACGCCGACGGCAAGGCCTCCGAGCCAAATGTAGAGGCCGAACACGAGACCCCAGACGAAGGACACGGCACCGTGTGACCTCGCCGGCTGTCGCAGGTGCGCCACGGGCGGACTCTAACGTCTCGAGGCGGGGAGGGTTATCCACAAGCTGCACGCTCTGCTGTGGAAATGTGGAAAATTGAATTTCCGCAAATTGCGGCCTCGACGTGTTTCTAGGCCCTTGAAGCGGGCATGTCCAGCCCCTAGATTCCCTCTTGCGCCGAGCACGGAACCGGAGTAGGTCGAAGCCGAGTTCGAAGGCGGTACCCGCAAGGGGAAGGTCATCGAAAGCGGTGGACGAAACGGAGACCGGCTCGGCGAATTTTTTTGGTCCCGCGCGGGATGCCGGGGGTGAGGACGTTCAATGAGCCTCGAAGCTCAACTTGACATAACGCCCGTTATCGTGCATTCGGCTTTCAACGCAGGTGCTAGCACCGGCGACACCCTGAGGATATGGTGGTCGCAGCATCATTTCTCGTCCAGGAGGGGGTTTCGGAGGCGCCTGTTCGTGGCAGGACTGTCCTAGTCAGGATGACCGCGGTCGAAATCGAGAATGTCCTGGCGACCCCCGAGTTGCATGAGCTGTTCGAATCGGCTGAGCAGACGGGGTCGCTCCGGTACGTGGACCTCGTAGAGGTGCTCGAGCCCTTGCGGCTCGACCCGCTCGAGACCGATGCCCTCTACCGCGAGCTCGAACAGCGTGGAATCGACGTCCTGGAGCACGAGGCCGAGCAGCAGCGCGAACAGCAGCCACCGCCTCCGCCGCCAGCGCCACAGCCGATCGTCCAGGAAACCACGACCGACGCGCTCCAGCTCTTCCTCCGCGACGCAGGCCGGCACCCGCTGCTGACCGCCGCACAAGAGGTCGAGCTCGCCAAGCGCATCGAGCGCGGCGACCCACAGGCGAAGCAGACGATGATCCAGTCGAACCTGCGCCTGGTCGTCTCGATCGCCAAGAACTACCGCAACCAGGGCCTGCCGTTCCTCGATCTGATCCAGGAAGGGACGCTGGGCCTGATCCGTGCCGTCGAGAAGTTCGACTGGCGCCGGGGCTACAAGTTCTCGACCTATGCGACCTGGTGGATCCGCCAGGCCGTGGCGCGGGCACTCGCCGACAAGGCACGCACCATCCGGATGCCGGTCCACATCGTCGAGCGAATGCAGAAGCTCAACCGCGCCGAGCGGACGCTCTGGACGCAACTCGGCCGCGAGCCCTCGCTGGACGAGATCGCCGAGGAGGCGAACCTCCCGATCGCGCAGGCGCACGAGGTGAAGGCCGCCGCGCGCGCTTCCACGAGCCTCGATCAGCCCGTCGGCGAGACCGAGGATGCGGTCTTCGGCGATTTCGTGGCCGGCGACGGGCCGCTCCCAGACGAGGAGGTCGAGGTCTCGCTCCGCTGCCAGGCTCTCGGCGAAGCGCTGGCGGCGCTGGGCGAGCGCGAGCGCAAGGTCCTGGTCCTCCGCTACGGCCTCAACGATGCGGAGCCCAAGACCCTCGAAGAGATCGGCCGCCGCCTCGGACTGACCCGCGAGCGCGTGCGTCAGATCGAAACCGAAGCGCTCAAGCGCCTCGCGCGGCTGCGCGAGATGGAATCGGTCGCGCACTGATTCCCAGCGCCGAACCGTCGAACAACGGCAGCGCTGCTTCCTCCCCCACTCTGGCCCTCACGAGCTCGTAGGCCTCGTCGATCCGCGCCGGCCGCGTGAGCCGGTGCCCGTCCGAGGCGACCGCCGCGACGTCGCCGGCCTCGAGCAGCCGCCACACGAGCTCCTCGGACTCCGGGCCGTGCCGCCCCAGGATGCTCGTCGCGTTCACCTGCAGCGGCCAGCGCTCGGCCAGCTCGTGCGCAAGCTCCGGGCGCTTACGCACGGCTGCTGTGCGCTCGGGATGCGCAACGAGCGGCACGAGCCCTGCGTCTTCGACGTGTTGCGCCAGCGCGAGGAGCTCACCCGCGGGCCCCGCGAACGGCACCTCCATCAGCACGTGCTGCGTCCCGTCGAGTACGTAGCGCGCCGGGTCCTCTCGCAGGAGAGGCGGAGCCGGGGTCAGCTCGAAGCCTAGGCGCAGGTCGAGGCTCGCCCGGGCACGGAGCCGCCGGAAGGCACGGCGAACGCCCAGCTCGCGCTCGGCCGTCAACGGCAAGTGCGGCCAGACGTGTGGTGTGCCAAAGAGGATCGCCGTGCCAGCCTCGGCGGCCAGGTCGCAGAGCTCGAGCCCTTCCCCGACCGTTCCCGCGCCGTCGTCGCCGGAAGGCACGACATGCGAATGGCAGTCGACGAAGCGGGGCTCCATTCTGGGCAGGCTACCCGCCTACCCTGCGGCCGAGACTTACTCTCCGCGCAGGTAGAGCTGGAGTGCAGGAGCGACCGAGCGCAGCTCGCGCAGGGCGCGCGACTCGAGCTGTCGCACGCGCTCGCGGGTGATGCCGAGGTCGGAACCGACCTCCTCGAGCGTCTGCGGAGGCTCGCCGTCGAGCCCGAAGCGGCGGGAGAGCACGTGCCGCATGCGCGGCGCGAGCCGCAGGAGCGCCGCTGCGAGCTCGGCGGAACGAAGGCGGTCGGCGGTGGCCTTGTCGGGCCGGTCGGTCTTCGTGTCCTCGATCAGGTCGCCGTAGAGGCTCTCGCCGTCGCCGACGGGAGTCTCCAGGCTGACGGGATCCTCGACGAGCTCCAGCAGCGTCCGCACGCGTTCGATCGGAAAACCGCTCTCCTTGGCGATCTCCGGCAGAAGGGGCTCGCGGTTCAGCTTCTGGGCGAGCACGCGCCGCGCGCGCATCACGCGCCGCACCTGCTCCGCCACGTGGACGGGCAGGCGAATCGTCCGGCCCTGGTCGGCCAGTGCGCGCGTGATCGCCTGGCGGATCCACCAGGTCGCATAGGTCGAGAGCTTGAACCCGAGCGTGTAGTCGAACTTCTCCACCGCCCGGATCAGGCCGAGGTTGCCCTCCTGGATCAGGTCGAGGAGCGGGACGCCGGCCTTCGTGTAGTTCCTGGTGATCGACATCACGAGCCGGAGGTTCGACTCGATCAGCTTGCGCTTGGCGGCCTCGTCGCCCAGGTCTTTGAGCCGTGCGAGCTCGCGCTCCTGGGCCGGCGTCAAGAGTGGGCCGTCGCCGATCTGGCGGACGTAGAGCTTGAGCGGGTCGGCCGTCTGGGGCTCGACCTCTTCGACCTCTTCGACCTCTTCGACCTCTTCGACTTCTTCGGCCTCTTCGGGCGCTTCCGGCTCGGCCGGAACCACCTCGAGCCGAGGCTCAATGGCTTCGGTCTCGGGGAGTGCCTCTGGGAGCGGCCGCTGCTCCATAACGCAGGCTGTATCGGTTCGTCCCCTCCCCTGCTTGAGGCGCGCGTACCCGCACGAGGGATCTCGGATCCCGGCGTCGAACCGAGACGCTAGGAGCGATGCCTAACTCTCAGCCGACCCCGTCGTCAGACTCAGTGGCGACCGAATGCGTGGTCGCCGCTTCCGTTGAAGGGGTTTTCTGAGAAATGTGTGGAATCGCCGGATACAGCCTGAGCGCGTCGAGCAGCGTCGAGCGGACGCTGGCGGCACAGGCGCTGCTCGCCGGAATCGCCGAGCGGGGCGCCGACGCGGTCGGGTATGCCTACACGGCACCGGCCGGCGGCATCGCGATTCACAAGCAGCGCTCCGGGGCCAGCGCCCTGCTCGAGGAGGTCGTGCTACCGGCGAGTGCCAGCGAAGTAATTGTCCACGTCCGCGACTACACCAAGGGCCACCCGCGGATCGAGGCGAACAACCACCCGATCCGCCACGGCACTGTCGTCGGCGTCCACAACGGGATCATCTTCAACGACGACGAGCTGATGGCCTCGTACGGCTTCGAGCGCGCCGAGCCGCAGATGACCGTCGATTCGGAGGCGATCTTCGCGCTGGCCGAGTCGTCGGGAAGCCGCGCAGAGGCTCTGGAAGAGCTGCGCGGATCGATGGCGACCTCCTGGCTGGACGAGCGCCGCCCCGGCACCCTCTTCCTCGCCCGAGGCGTCGGCCGGCCGCTCTGGATCGGCTCAAGCCGCGAGGAGACGTTCTTCGCCTCGACCAAGCAGGCTCTCGAGGTCGTCGAGCGCTTCCTTCGGCTCAAGCTGCGCAAACGGGAGCTTGCGGAGGGCACATTGGTCGTGGTCGCCGCTGGCCGCGTGCTCGAGCGCGAGCGCTTCAAGCCCGACCGGAACTTCGAGGAGAGCTCGCTTCCCGCCGTACGCGCACCGCACGAGCGCGCATTCTGCCTCCAGCGTCTCGCCGCGCTCGCGTCGCTCTAGCCGATCAGCCCGTCGCTGCCGACCTCGGCTCCGGATGCCGCCAGGCGCTGCCCGATCAGGAACTGGAAGGTCGACCAGGCGCCTTTACGGCCCTCGAACATGCGGTAGATCTGCCACTCGGTGAGCATCGCCTCGTCCTCGCGGCGCGCGTCGGCCCAGTCGGCGAACTTCGGCAGGCGCCCGAGCTTGCGGGCTAGCTCGATCCCTTGTTCCAGGGCCCGCTCGAGCTTCTCCTCGCCGACCGGCACGTCGAAGCCCGCCTCGCGCAGCGCGTTCGCAAGCGAGCCGAAGGTGTGCCAGTAGAGAGACTTCGAGGGCATGCGGCCTCGGTGCTCCTCGATGTCTCGTGCCGTCGGGATTCGCTCCAGCTCCGCTCCGAGCTCACGGAGGAGCTCCAGCAGCTCCTCGCGCGTGGCGAAGCGGCGGGGAACCAGGCCTGCCTTGCGCTTCGCCTCGTTCCAGCTGCCGAAGTGCTCGATCACGGTCTGCGGATGGACGCTCGTCTCCGGGTCGGCCGCGAACTCGCGCATCGTCGGCGAGCGCCCGAGCCGCTTCGCGGACGCGGTGAGCTCGGCGAGGATCTGCTCGTCCGAATAGCGCTTGCGGATGCCGGCCTGGAAGGCCTCGAGCGCCTTCCGGTCAATGCCCGCGAGCGCTCGGTACTGGGGCCGGCGAGACATCGGATCTGAAAGGAGGATAGAGCAATTGCGCCCGAATGCAACTTCCAGGCTAGCGTTTGCGCGTTTTTGCTAGAGGAGCCGTGCTACGAGGCGACGAGCACGCGAGGGCGCCTGCCCTCGTCGTCGAGGCCCTCGAGCGGCAGGATCCGCTCCAGCCCCGCCACGCAGCGCGGGCAGAACTGGGTGTACCCGGTGCCGTCGAAGCGCTCGTGGTGGTAGCGGATCGCCGGCACTGCGTCGTTGAGAAACCCGAGGCGGTCGATGATCCGCGCGCCTTCGTCGGCGTGGCGCTGCATCAGCTCCCACTCATCCGCGGCCAGGCTCGCCGGCTTGAGCAGGATCGCATCGGGGAGCGCCAGCTTGCCGATGTCGTGGAAGAGCGCCGCATGACCCAGGAGGTCGAGCTTCGCCTGCGAGAGCCGTCAGGCCGATCCAGTCGGTACTGGTGCCGATGCAATCAGCCTGCCCTGCCGCTTCTCGGGCAGAAGCAGCGGCACCGAGCTGGCATCGAGAACCCGGTTGCGTCCCTGCAGCTTCGCGCGGTAGACAGCGAGGTCGGCCTGGTGGATCAACTCGTTCGCATCCGCGCCGTCCCGGGGGAAGGCGGCGACACCGATCGAGATGGTTGCCCGGATCGGATCGCGCGAGGTCTCGACGTCGAACGTGCGGCCGGCGACGGTGCGCCGGATCCGCTCGGCGATCTCGAAGGCCTGCTCCGGGGACGTTTCCGGAAGCAGGATCGCGAACTCCTCGCCGCCGAACCTGGCGGGAACGTCGTAGTGGCGCAAGTGCGCGCGGAAGACCTCGGCGATGCCCTGGAGAACGGCGTCGCCCGCGAGGTGGCCGTAGGTGTTGTTGATATCGCGCAGGAGATCGAGATCGGCCATGACCAGCGAGAGAGGGCGCTCGAAACGCTCTGCCCGCACCAGCTCCTCGTTCAGCGCGGCCGCGAAGTGCCGGGCGTTGAAGAGGCCTGTCTTGGGGTCGACGCGCGCCTCCTCCTGGAGCTGCGGGACCGAGAGCGAGCGGTGGATCAGCAGGAGCGGCGCGACTGCGAAAGGGATCAGCCACGGGTTCCCGTGCCAGAAGGTCGCCATTGCGACGCCCAGCATCGCGAGGACAAAGTCGGTCGAGAGGCTCGGGAAGGAGAAGAGCCCCGACTCGCGGATGGAGTGACCGCGGGCGAGGTGAAGCATTGGAGCCATCAGCACGTGGTTGACGGCCACGATCGCGCCTGCCGCGCCGAGGCCGGCGAGCGCATAGTCGATGTTGCTCCCGGTGCCGAGCTGGAGGATGCCGTGGAAGGTGGCCGAGGCGGCGAGAATGGCCAGCGTCCAGTTGCAGATGTTGAAGATCTGGATGTACCAGGCGTTTCGGTTCTTGAGCCATTCGGGGATGTGCTGGATCAGGCCCATGAGCGCGACGAGCTCCGGTGGGAGCAACATCGCGGCGGGGATCAGGAAGACGATCGTCGTGTGGTACGACTGGTTCCGGGGCGTGCGCACGACGAAGAGCTGCGCCACGGCGGCGATCACGCCGAGAATGACGAATGTCGTCCAGCCCCGGGCGTCGGGCTTCAGGCGCGTGAGTAGCGGCACGGCCGCCATGGCGGTCGCCAACGCCACCACCACAAAGTACGCCGCCGCCTTCCCGGCGAGCTTCGGCGGGCCAGGCCCTACGGAGGTTTCGACGTCCTGAAGAATCGGGCTCGGGACCGCGCTCAAGCCTGCCCCTCCCCCGCTCGCCTCAGGCTGAGCTCAAAGCTCGTCATCGCCTGCTTCCCGTCTCCTTATCTCCGCACCGCCGCGGGGCCGCGAGAACAGAAGCGCTACTCCGTGGCGGGGCACGCCGAATGGGTGACCACACAGGGAAGCTACGCCGCGCAGGTGGGGGTCACATCACCCTTTTTCGGTACGCCCCGAATATCCCCCAAACGAGTCAGGGGCCGAGATAGTGTTCGGGCCCCTCGTCGTTGCTACGTATCGGCTCCCAGCCCGCTCCGGGGCCGAGGAACCGTCCCGTCCGTCGGTCAACTTGCCGGAAGCTGGTCGAGCACGCCGGCAACGGCTGCCGGCAGCGTCTCCTCGGCAGGGGTGAGCTCCGGATCGGCCATGATCTCGGCCGCCTGCTCCGGTGCCAGCTCGCCTGAGTCGCCGCTCGTCGTTCCAGGACACGTCGGCCCAGGAGATGTCCGGCCAGGAGACGTCGGCCCAGGAGACGTCGCTCCAGGACACATCGGCCCAGGAGACGAGGCTCGAGTTGAGGTCGGCCCAGAAGAGCGAGTCCCACGAGACGGAGTCCCAGGAGACATTGCCCTTGGCCATGTCGTACCAGCTGACGCCGTCGAAGACAGGGGCGCTCGGGTCCGCCGCGTCGCTGACCAGGAAACGGTTGAGCGCCTTGTTCGGATTCGGGGGCTCTCTACATCCCCCGGCCGGGGAGCCTTGGAAAAGTTCCCTCTAAAAGGGGACCGCGCGAGGTAGCGTGCGGCTCGTGCGCACGCGCCTCCCGCTTTCCGCCGAGATCCTGCTTGCACGCACGGCGGCGGGCCTCTCCCGTGTCGCCGGGGCCGGGGGTGGGACAACGGTGCCCGGGAAGCTGCTCTGGAAGCTGGATCCCGGCGCCGTCGACCGGCTAGCGGCACGCCTGCCGCACGGCTCGGCGCTCATCTCGGCCACAAACGGCAAGACGACGACGGCGGCCATGGTCGCGCGCATTCTGGCGCCCTCGCAGCGACTGGCTCACAACCGCTCAGGCGCCAATCTGGTTTCCGGGGTGGCTTCTGCCCTACTCGCCACACGGGATGCCGAGCTCGGGCTCTTCGAGGTGGACGAAGCCGCGCTGCCCGAGGTGGCGAGACGGCTTCAGCCCCGGGCGGTCTCGCTCGGGAACCTGTTCCGCGACCAGCTCGACCGCTACGGGGAGCTCGAGCTGCTGGCGGAGCGCTGGCGAGCCACTGTGCAGGAGCTGCCGGCGGAGGCCACCCTGGTGGTGAACGGGGACGATCCGCAGGTGGGCGACCTGGCCCGGGAGCGGCCCGGCTCCACGGTCTTCGGGCTCGACGATCCCCGGCATGCCTCCGCCGAGCTCCAGCACGCGGCCGACTCGAAATGGTGCGTTCGCTGCGGCTCCCCTTATTCGTACGCGGCCGCGTACATCGGCCACCTAGGCGACTACCGCTGCCCGGCTTGCGGTCATGCACGGCCGCGACTCGACGTTCTTGCACGCGAGATCGAGCTGCGGGGCCTCGAGAGCGCCTCCTTCGACCTGGTGGCGCCTGAAGGCTCGTGCCGCGTCGAGCTCGGGCTTCCCGGGCTCTACAACGTCTACAACGCGCTCGCGGCGGCGGCGCTTGCGCGGGCTCTCGGCACCTCTCTGGACGCAATTCAGGCCGGGTTGCAGGGCTTTTCTGCCGCGTTCGGCCGTTTCGAGCGCATCGCGATCGGCGAGCGTTCGCTGCTCGTCCTACTGATCAAGAATCCGGCGGGCGCCAACGAGGTCGTGCGCACGCTCCTGAGCGGAGACGCGCCCCGCCTGCTGCTCGTGGCCCTGAACGACGAGATCGCCGACGGGCGCGACGTCTCGTGGATCTGGGACGTCGATTTCGAGCCCCTCCTGGGCGGCCTCGAGCGCCTAATCGCAAGCGGCGAGCGTGCGGCGGAGCTGGCGTTGCGCTTCAAGTACGCCGGCCTGCCTGACGAGGCGATCGAGGTCGTGACCTCGCTGGAGGAGGCGCTCGACCGGGGCCTCGAGCTGACGCCGCCGGGCGACGAGCTCGTCGTCCTCCCGACCTATACCGCGATGCTCGGGCTGCGCGACCTTGTCGGACGGCGCGGCTTCGTCAAGCCCTACTGGGAGGCGGCCGCGTGAGCGGCGGCGTGGAGGGGGTTACGGGGAACCGGGAGGTTCCCCGGATCGAAATCCGCGGAGCGGCGAGCTCAGTAAAAGAAGGGGGCTCGTGGGGGAAACCTGGTTTCCCCCACGCGACTGAGCCGGAGGCGCGGGAGGTGGCCGCGTGAAGATCGTTGTCGGCCACCTCTTCCCGGACTACCTGAATATCTACGCCGACCGGGGCAACATCGCCGTCCTCGAGCGCCGAGCCGCGTGGCGGGGCCACGAGCTCGAGGTGCGCCCTCTCGGGATCGGAGACGAGGTCGGGCCAGGCGAGCACGACCTCTACTACGTCGGCGGTGGCCAGGACCGGGAGCAGGAGCTGATCGCGCCGGCGCTCGCGGCGATGGGCGATGCATTGCAGGAGGCTGTAGCCGGCGGAGCCGCGGTGCTGGCCGTCTGCGGCGGTTACCAGCTGCTCGGACGCTTCTATCGCGACCAGAGCGGCGACGAGCTGCCCGGCGCAGGGCTGCTGCCGCTCCACACCGTCGCCGGCGAGCGGCGCATGATCGGGGACGTGCTGCTAGAGAGCGAGCTCGAGCCGGGGCAGGCGCGCACGATCGCGGGTTTCGAGAATCACGCAGGTCGCACGGTCCTCGACGAGGGCGCCGAGCCGCTCGGCCGCGTGCTCGCCGGCTTCGGGAATGACGGCGAGAGCGGTTACGAGGGCTGCCGCGCCGGCAGCGCTATCGGTACCTATCTCCACGGGCCCCTCCTCCCGCGCAACCCGTGGCTGGCCGACTGGCTACTAGCGCAGGCGCTCGCTCACCGCACAGGGGAGGTTCCGGAGCTGGAGCCCCTCTCCGACCAACTGGAGAACGAGGCCCATACTGTCTCAGCATCCAGAGCAGAACGGCGCGGTGGCCGCTATTGACGCAGCGCGCTAGCAATGACTCCAGCTACCTGCGTTTTCTCGGCACACGCCGGCCGCCGCAGCCGACATGCGCGGCTGCGGCACGGAGACGCTCTTCGTCAGCGCCCATCCCTCGCAAGTCGTCATGGCCCGCGAAGCGGGCCGGACTTGTGAGGGTCATCTAAGGAGTCCAGAGAGCGCCGAGGTATACCGCGGGATCGCCCGGTGTCCAGCGCTGGAGGAACCGCTGGATCGGCGGGTGCAGCACGATCTCGTCGAGCTCGTCCGGTCCGAACAGCCGGTGCCCGCGCACTGCCACATCCTGCGAGGTGACCGCCTCGAGCGAGCGTCCCGTCAGGTCGCCCGCGAAGATGATGTGGACGACGTGCTTCGCGGCGAAGCTGCGCACCGGCGCGATCGAGTCGGCAATCGCGACCGGCCCTTCGACCGGCACCTCGTCCTCGAACCCGACCTCCTCGCGCAGCTCGCGGTGGAGCGCGTCGACGAGGCTCTCGCCCGAGTTGACGCCCCCGCCCGGGAGCAACCAGTACTCTCGGCCACGCTTCTCGTGACGGCAGAGGAGCAGGCTCGCCTGCCAGCGCAGGATCGCGGAGACCCGGATTCTCGGCTCGGGGCTCATGTGTGCGAGGAGCCGAAGCCGCGCACGCCGCGCTCGCTCTCGGGCAGCTCCTCCACCTCGGCGAGCTCGAGCCCGGGCACCGGGAGGACCACGAGCTGGGCGATCCGCATCCCGGGCTCGACCACGAACGGCTCGCGAGCGTCCGTGTTGAGGAGCACGACGCGGAGCTCGCCGCGGTAACCAGAGTCCACCAGGCCCGGGGAGTTGACGATCGTGACCCCGTGCCGGACCGCGAGCCCCGAGCGCGGCTGCACGAAGCCCGCGTAGCCGTCGGGGATTGCGACGGCGAGCCCCGTGCCGACCACGGCCCGCTCCCCAGGACCCAGCTCATGCCGCTCGCAGGCGGCGAGATCCAGGCCCGCGTCGCCCGCGTACGCGCGCTCGGGAACGACCGCGTCCTCGCGCAGACGGCGGATCGGGAGCTCGATCACGCCCGCGACCGCGCCGAAGCCTCGGGCTCGCCCGCCTCGACGATCAGGTAGGGAGCGAAGCGCCGCACCTCTCGCCGCGGCAGGCGCGCCCGCACGAAGACTCCTTCGGGCCGGTCGACCCGCTCGTCGACCGGCGCGCCCAACGCGTACAACTCGGCCAGCCTGGCACCCTCGTCGTAGGGGATCAGCAGCCGCACGGGCTCGAAGCGCTCTCCGAACCGCTCGGCGATCCGGTGCCTGAGCTCATCCATACCTTCGCCGGTGCGCGCCGAGACCTGGAGCGCGTCGGGAAAGCGGTTGCCGAGGCGCTGGCGCTGCAGCCGGTCTGCCGCGTCGACCTTGTTCAGCACGAGCTCGACCGGCAGCTCCGTTGCGCCGATCTCGCCGAGCACCGCGTCCACGGCGCCGAGCATCTCGTCGAGCTCCGAGTCGGCGACCGAGGCATCGGCCACGTGCAGGACGAGGTCGGCGACGAGCGTCTCCTCGAGCGTCGCAGCGAACCCCTCGACCAGTTGGTGTGGTAGCCGGCGGATGAAGCCGACGGTATCGGTCACGAGGTAGCGCCGTCCCTCCACCTCGAAGCCGCGCGTGGTCGGGTCGAGCGTCTCGAACAGGCGGTCGTTGACGGACACGCCCGCATCGGTGAGCGCGTTCAGGAGCGTCGACTTGCCGACGTTCGTGTAGCCGGCCAGCGCAATCGTGGGCGTCTCCGAGCGGCGACGGGACTTGCGGCGAATCGAGCGCTGCTTCGCGAGCGCGCGCAGCCGCTGGCGCAGGATAGTGACCCGGCGGCGGGCAAGACGGCGGTCGGTCTCGAGCTGGCTCTCGCCCGGGCCGCGCGTGCCGACACCGCCGCCCAGGCGCTCGAGGTGCTGCCAGAGGCCACGCATGCGCGGGAGGTTGTACTCGAGCTGCGCCAGCTCGACCTGGAGCTTGCCCTCGGCGCTGACGGCGTGCTGGGCAAAGATGTCGAGGATCAGCTGGGTGCGGTCGACCACTCGCGCCTGAAGCGTGTCCTCGAGCTGGCGCTGTTGAACCGGCGAGAGCTCGTCGTCCACGATCAGCGACTCGGCGCCCGATTCCGGGAATGTCTCCTTCAACTCCGCGAGCTTCCCCTTGCCCACGTAGGTGCGCGGGTCGGGCCGAGCGCGTTGCTGGACGAGCTCGGCCACCGGCTCGACGCCGGCCGTGCGGGCGAGCTCGTGCAGCTCGGCCAGCTCGGCGGCCGGATCCGTTCCCTTGGAAGGTGCGGCGAGGACGAACCCGCGCTCGGGCTCGGCGCCCGGCGCCGGATCGGGCTGACGGGTCGTCACCCCGGGATTATGCCGCTCGGCAACGAGGACTCGATCCGGCGCACCGCCTCTTCGAGCCGCTCGTCCGGCACGGTCAGGGATATCCGGAAAAAGCCCTCGCCGCTCGGCCCGTACGCAGGTCCCGGCGAGACGAGCACTCCGGCCTGCTCGAGCACGAGCTCGGTGAACGACTCGGAGGTATGGCCGTCCGGCACCCGCACCCAGAAGTACGGGGTCGCCCGGGGCGGAGTCACCTCGAGCCCGATTGCCGTGAGGCCCTCGGCAACGAGGTCGCGACGGCGCCGGTAGATCTCGGACATCACGCGCGGGAAGTCGCGCGACTCCGTCAGCGCCGCGATCGTCGCGCGCTGTACAGCCTCGAACATGCCCGAGTCGAGGTTGGTCTTCAGCTGGCGGTAGCGCTCGACGACGGCCGCGTTTCCGGCCACCAGGCCCGAGCGCCAGCCGGTCATGTTCCAACCTTTCGAGGGCGAGAAGATCTCCACGCCGACCTCCTTGGCTCCCGGGGTCTCGAGGAAGCTCGGCGCGCAATAGCCGTCGAAGCAGATCTCCGAGTAGGCGTTGTCGTGGACGAGCACCAAATCGTGTGCGCGCGCGAACTCGACGGCGCGCTCGAAGTAGGACGGCTCGGCGATTGCGCCCGTGGGGTTGTTCGGATAGTTCAGGAAGAACAGGTTGGCGCGCGCAGCGGCGTCAGCCGGAATCGCCTCCAGGTCCGGCAGGAAGCCGTTCGCTTCCTCGAGCGGTAGGTAGTGGAGCTCGGCGCCGGCGAACAGAGGCCCCGAGGTGTAAGGCGGGTAGCCGGGATCAGGCGACAGAGAGACGTCGCCTGGGTCGAGGAGCGCGAGGGCGATGTGTCCGACCGCCTCCTTCCCGCCGAGCGCCGGCACGATCTCCGAGCCCGGGTCGAGCTCGACCCCGAAGCGGTCGCGATAGAACCCCGCCGCCGCCTCACGGAGCTCCTGCGAGCCGTGATTCGTGGGGTACCGGTGCGTCGCCGCGTCCCGCGCTCCGGCCACGAGCGCGTCGACGACCGACTGTGGCGTCGGCAGGTCGGGGTCGCCGATGCCCAGGCTGATCACGTCGACGCCCTCGCGCCGCTTCTCGGCGAGCTTGCGCTCGAGCTCGGCGAAGAGGTACGGGGGGACCGCGTCGAGGCGCTTGGCGAACTTCACAGCGCGAACTCCTCGGCGAGCTCGACGAGGCAGATCTCCTCGGCCGGGCCGGTGAGGCGCGCCTCGCCATCCGCGAGCTCGACCCGCAGGTCGCCGCCCGCGAGGTGCACGGTCACGGGGCTCTCGCACCAGCCGTTGGCAACCGCGGCTGCGCTCGCGGCGACGGCGCTCGTCCCGGAGGAGAGCGTCTCCCCCGCGCCCCGCTCCCAAACGCCGACGGTGAGCTCGTGCGCGTCGTCCACCCGAACCAGCTGGACGTTCGTTCGCTCCGGAAAGCGCTCGTGGGTCTCGACGAGCGGCCCGAGGCGCAGCAGCTCCGGGCGCTGGGGCTCCCGGCGGATGACCGCGTGGGGGTTCCCGACCGAAACGGGCGTCAGCTCCACTCCCTCCCCGTTCAGGGAGATGGTCTCGGTCGTCCCCACCTCGACCGGACCCATCTCCTGCTCGACCTCGGTGCCGCCCCGCATCCGGGCCGCCACCTCGCGCGGCCCGACGGTGATCCACACCTCTTTGACGTCGCTGCGCCTGGCGAGCCAGCGCGCCGCGATGCGCGTGCCGTTGCCCGAGAGCTCCGCCGTCGAGCCGTCGGGGTTCCAGATCACGAGCTCCGCGCGGTCGCCGTCAGCCGAGACCACCTCGAGGATCCCGTCCGAGCCGACGCCGAAGTGGTAGTCGCAGATGCGCCTGACCTGCTCGGCCGTGAGCGGAGCAGCGAGCTCGTCCCGCTCCACGAGCAGGTAGTCGTTGCCGAGCCCGTGCCACTTCGAGAGCTTCATCCGGCGCGGGCGAGGCTACCAAGGATCTCTGCGGCGACCTCCGCTGGAGGCCGGTCGGCAGGCACGGACACGAGCCCCGGGATCCGGCGCATCCACTTGCGCTGGTACGCGGCGTAGCGGCGCGTGCGCACGATCAAGGCCTCGATCGCCTCCTCGCGAGGCAGCTCCGCTATCTCGCGCAGACCGAAGACGGTGCGGGCAGTGGCCGAAATTGGCCCGACGAGCGCCCGTCGCACCTCCTCCTCGACGCCGCGCTGGAACATCGACCGCGTACGCTGCTCGATCCTGCGCAGCAGCTCCTCCCGAGGCAGCTCGAGGCCGACGATCAGCGTCGAATGCCGCGTGTGACCGCTCCAGAGGCGATCTTCCGCGGCGTGCAGGCTCGAGCCCGCCTCGGCCAGCTCGAGGGCACGAATGACACGCCGGCGATCGTTCGGGTGCACGGCCGCCGCGGCAGCGGGGTCACGCGAGGCCAGCAGCGCGTGGACGCCCTCGCCGCCGAGCCGGTCGTAGACGCGCTCCAACCGCGCGCGCTCGCCCGGGGCCGGTGGTGGCGGCAGCTCGAGGTCGGCCACGGCGGCGCGAAGGTAGAGACCCGTGCCGCCAACGACGATTGGCGTGCGGCCGCTCGCCAGGATCTCGTCGATCGCGGCGTGCGCGAGCCGCTGGTAGTCGGCCACCGAGGCCTCCTCCCCGAGGTCGACGATCCCGACCAGGCGGGCCGGAAGCCCCAACTGGTTGGTGAGGATCGGCAGGCCGCGGTAGACCTGCATCGCATCGGCCGAGACGAGCTCGGCCGGGATCCTGCGTGCGACCTCTTCGGCGACGTCGCTCTTGCCCGAAGCGGTCGGACCGAAGATCGCGAGGACTCGCGGAGCCGCTGTGTCCGCTTCAGGCGACAGCGGCCTCGAACTGCGCGCCGCGGAGCGTCGTCGAGCTGGCGCTCTCGATGCGAACGCCGACGAGCTCTCCGGCGACCGTGTTGCCGGTGAAGTTGACCGTCGTGTTGCGCCGCGTCCGCCCCCGCAGAACGGACGGATCGGTGCGGCTCGGCCCCTCGACGAGCACCTCCTCGACCCGGCCGACCCGCAGACGGTTCCGGGCGGCGGCCACCGCTTGCACGGACTCGATCAAGCGCTCGATCCGCTCCCGCTTGACCTCCTCAGGCACCTGTCCGGCCATCATTGCGGCCTCGGTTCCCTGGCGCGGCGAGTAGACGAAGGTGAAGGCTCCGTCGTAACCGACCTCCTCGACCGCCGTGAGCGTTTCCTCGAAGTCCCGCTCGGTCTCGCCGGGGAAACCGACGATCAGGTCGGTCGTCAGGGCGAGATCCGGGATCGAGGCCCGAAGCTCCTCCGCGAGCCGCAGGTAGCGCTCTCGCGAGTACGTGCGTCGCATCGCCTTCAGGATCCGCGTCGAGCCCGACTGGAGCGGCAGGTGCGCGTGCTCGCAGACCGCTGCGCACTCGGCCATCGCCGCGATCACCGGTTCCCGGAAATCCTTGGGGTGCGGGCTGGTGAAGCGGATCCGCTCGATCCCCTCCACGGCGTCGCAGGCCCGCAACAGCTCGGCGAAGCCGCTCCCGACGTCGCGCCCGTACGAGTTCACGTTCTGGCCGAGCAGCGTCACCTCGCGCACGCCGTCCCGGGCGAGCCCCGTCACCTCCGCCACGATCTCCCCAGGGCGTCGGCTCTGCTCGCGGCCGCGGACGGCGGGAACGATGCAGTAGGCGCACTTCGAGTTGCAGCCCATCGAGATCTGCACCCACGCCTGGAAGTCGCGCTCGCGGCGCAGCGGCAGACGCCCGGCGAAGCTGCGCTCGTCCAGGCCGAACGCGCCTGCGGCGACGCCAAGGCCACCCGCGCCGAGCCACTCGCCGAGGTGCGGGATCGAACCGGGCCCGAAGGCGACGTCCACGTGGGGGTAGAGCGCGAAGAGTCGCTCCTGCTGCGCCTCCGCGTAGCAGCCGCCGACCGCGATCACCTTCCCGGGATCGCGCTCCTTGAGAGCGCGGGCCTGCGCGAGGTGAGCGGCGAAGCGCTGGTCCGGCTTCTCGCGGATCGTGCACGTGTTGAAGACGAGCACGTCGGCCTCTTCCTGCGCGGGAGCCTCGCCCAGGCCGAGCTCCTCGAGCATCCCCTTGATCCGCTCAGAGTCGTGGGCGTTCATCTGACACCCGAACGTCGTGACGTGGTAGCGCTTCACGTGACTTCAGTCTAGGGCGAGGAGGCGAGCCGCAGTGCAGCGTGCAGCGGAGTGGAACCGCCAGAGGCGGCGCCATGGACTCTGCGCGGGTTTCATTTCGCGATCTCGATCGCTCGAGACTCACGGATCACGGTCACCTTGATCTGACCCGGGTACTCGAGCTGGTCCTCGATCTCGCGCGCGATCTCGTGCGAGAGGAGGACCGCGCCGTCGTCGTCGACATCCTTCGGCCTGACGATCACACGGATCTCGCGGCCGGCCTGGAGAGCGTAGACCCGCTCGACGCCGCTGTGGCGCGCGGCGACCTCTTCGAGGGCCTCGAGCCGCTTGATGTAGTGCTCGAGACTCTCGCCGCGCGCGCCGGGCCTCGAGGCCGAGATCGCGTCGGCGGCGATCAGCAACACCGCCTCGACGGTTTGCGGCTCGACCTCGTAGTGGTGCGCCTCGATCGCGTGGACGACGGCCGGGGACTCGCCATAACGGCGCGCGTACTGCGCCGAGAGGATGGCGTGCGAGCCCTCGACCTCATGCGTGAGCGCCTTCCCGAGGTCGTGGAGCAGGGCGGCACGCCGAGCGGTCTTGACGCTTGCCTCGAGCTCCGCGGCCATGATCCCCGCCAAGTGGACGACCTCGAGGGTGTGCTTGAGCACGTTCTGGCCGTAGCTCGTCCGGAAGCGCAAGCGGCCCAAGATCCTGACCAGCTCCTCGTGGAAGTCGCCGCAGTTCGCCTCGAAGACGGCCTGCTCCCCGGCCTGGCGGATGTGCTCCTCGATCTCCGCCTTCGACTGGTAGTACATCTCCTCGATGCGGGCCGGGTGAATGCGCCCGTCCTCGATCAGCTTCGTCAGCGTCAGCTTGGCGACCTCGCGACGGATGCCGTCGAAGGACGAGAGCACCACAGCCTGAGGGGTGTCGTCGATGATCACGTCCACGCCGGTCAAGTGCTCCAGCGCTCGGATGTTGCGGCCCTCGCGGCCGATGATCCGACCCTTCATGTCGTCGGAGGGGAGCTCGATCAGCGACACGGTTGTCTCGGAGGCATGGTTCGCGGCGACACGCTGGAGGGCGTCGGCCACGAGGTTCCGTGCTCTGCGCTTCGCCTCGCCACGAGCTTCCTCCTCGGCCTGGCGAACCATCCGCGCGAGCTCGTGTCGGATCAGCTCCTGCGATCGCTCGAGCATGTGCGTCTTCGCCTCGTTGACGGTCATCCCCGAGACGCGCTCGAGCTCAGCCAGCTCTGAGTCGCGTGTCTCCTTGAGCTCTTCCTGGAGCTGCTTCGTGTGCGCCTCGCGGTCGGCAACCCCCTGCTCCCGGCGCGTCAGCTCGGTGAGCTTGCGCTCGACGTCTCCTTCCTTGCCGGCGACCCGCTCCTCCTGCTTGAGCATCTCCGCGCGCCGCTCGGTCATTTCCTCCTCGCTCTCGGCGCGGAGCCTGATCGACTCCTCTCGCGCCTCGATCTGGGCCTCGCGCCGCAGCGCATCGGCCTCGCGCTTTGCCTCGGCGACGAGCAGCTGGCGAGTGCGGCGCGCCGCAGCGAGGCGCGAGCCGGCGAATGCATAGAGCGAAAGGAAGGCAAAGCCCGCTCCGGCCGCGAGACCAATCGCTATCCCGATGACGACGTCCATGCGCGCTCCCTACCTCGGGCCGGGCTCGTGGCCGGCCGGGAACCGGTTGTCCGCGCCGGAACGCGGCGCTCATCCAGCACCGCTTGCACCGGGACATGCTCGAATCGGGGGTCGGCGAGGCGCGCGTGCCTTGCCGTGACGGGTCAACTCACCGCTGCTGCCGGTGCCCCTCCCTCGCGCTGGTCATTGTGGTCGTAGGTCTCGATCCGATTCGGAAACACGTTAGATGCAGGTGAAATGTCAGATGAAGCACCCACATCCTATCGCCCCTCACGCCTCTCGCGCAACGGCGGCCGCGACGGCGTCCTCGTCGAACCCTCGCCGCGCCAGCAGCCGCGCCGTCGCTGCGCCTGCCCCGCGCCGGGCGATGACGAAGTCGGCCCGCTCTCGCTCCGGCGCGAGCGAGGCCAGCGCGACGTCGATCTCGTCCGCTGCGACACCCTGCTGCTCGAGGTCGAAGCGGATCGCCGCGTTGCCTTTCCCCCGCTCCGCGAGCATCTGCGCCCGCGCGAGCGCGAACCGGGCGTCGTCCACGAGCCCCGCGCGTTGCAGGGCTCCGAGCGCCTCCTCCGCCTCGGCGGGGTCGATACCCGCCCGTTGCAGCCGCTCCCGTAGGCCGCTCGCCGAGAAGTCGCGTCTCGCCAGCGCCCGGGTGGCCACGTCAAGCGCGCGACGCGGCTCGCGCGCCATCTAGATGGGTGATGCCATGAGCTCGTCCGACTCGGGTGCCCTCGCGAAGCGACGCTAGATGGGTGATGCCATGAGATCGTCCGACTCGGGGCGCGAGCTGGCAGCTCTGGGGCACAGCGACGGGACGGTGGCGATGCTGGCAGCATCGGTGCCGGCCCGGCGGCGGGAAGCGGACGACCGGCGGAGGCCGGCTGCGCCGGTCTCTGCCGGACGGGAGCGGCCCAGACACGCCAGATTGCGCAGCCGAGCGCGCGAGATCGTGGCATCGACCATCTAGGCCTTCGAGGCGACCTTTTCCGGCGCCTCGGCCGACTCGGTCTCGGCCGACGGCACGGCCTCCAGGGCGGGCCTGCCGTCCGCCTGCTCGGCATCGGTCGCCGGCAGCAACCTCGCCGAGACGACCTGATCGGGCGTGAGTGCCTGGAGCCGCACCAGGATCTGCTGCGAGACGTCGGGGTGCTCCCGCAGAAATGCCGTTGCGTTCTGGCGTCCTTGGCCGAGGCGCTCGTCCTCGAAGCTGAAGTACGAGCCGGACTTCTGCACGACCTTGCGCTCGAGAGCGGCGTCCAACACCGTGCCCTCCCAGGAGATCCCGGTGCCGTAGATGATGTCGAACTCGGCCTGCTTGAACGGCGGCGCCACCTTGTTCTTGACCACCTTGACGCGAACGCGGTTGCCGAAGGCCTCGACGCCGTCCTTGAGCGTCTCGATCCGCCGGATGTCGAGGCGGATCGACGAGTAGAACTTGAGCGCGCGGCCGCCCGGGGTCGTCTCCGGGTTGCCGAACATGACGCCGATCTTCTCGCGGAGCTGGTTCGTAAACAGGCAGATCGTGTCGGTGCGGTTGAGCGTGCCGGCGAGCTTCCGGAGCGCCTGGCTCATCAGGCGCGCCTGGAGGCCGACGTGCGAGTCGCCCATCTCACCTTCGATCTCGGCCTTCGGCGTCAGCGCCGCGACCGAGTCGACCGCGACCACGTCGAGCGCGCCGGAGCGGATCAGCAGCTCCGCGATCTCGAGCGCCTGCTCGCCGGTGTCGGGCTGCGAGACCAGAAGGTCGTCGATGTTGACGCCGATCCGCTTCGCGTACGCGGGGTCCATCGCGTGCTCTGCGTCGATGAACGCGCAGATGCCGCCTCGCCGCTGGGCTTCGGCGATCACGTGGTAGACGAGCGTCGTCTTCCCCGAGGACTCCGGGCCGAAGACCTCGACGATGCGCCCGCGCGGCAGCCCGCCGATCCCCAGCGCTAGATCGAGCGCGAGCGAGCCGGTCGAGACCGCCCCGATAGCGACCTGGGCCTGGTCGTTCATGCGCATCACCGAGCCCTTGCCGAACTGGCGCTCGATCTGGCCGAGCGCGGTGTCGAGAGCCTGCTCGCGGTCCAACGTCATCTACCTCCCACTGCCATGGATTCGAGGACTTCGTATCGCGCCCCGCCGGGGCGTAGGTGAGACAGGTAAGCAGCCGTGTCGGACGGCACGAACGGCTCCACTGCCGGTAGGACCGGTCGCAACCGCGGACGCCGCCGGAAGCGCAGCACCGTCACGTGCGGAAGCCATTTCCGCCGCTCGGGCTCGTAGGCGCCGAGCCCTGCGAGCCGCTCGTGCAGGTCGGCCGCGAGCGCAGCGGCCCGGCCGCCCTGGTCGTCGAAGGTGAGCATGCCGACACTCCGGGTCTCACGGTAGCCGCGTAGCTCCAGGAGCGCCGGCTCCGCACCTGCGGCCGCCTCGCGCAGCGCCCCGAGAATGCCGTTGAGCTCCGCCGCCGGACGGTGCCCGAGGAACGCGAGAGTGACGTGCAACTGCTCGCGCGGAAGCGGTCTGATCTCGCGCACGCCGGCGAAGGCCTCGTGCTGCCACGCGGCGAGCCGTTCGGCCGTCGCGTCGGGCAGGCACAGAGCGCAGAAGAGACGAAGTCGCTCACCGCCTTCGACGCTAGCAGGAAGGCTCACGGATCTTCGTGACGATTCTGTCCCAGAAGAGCACGCAGGAGGTGGAGCGCGGCAACGGTCGCCCGTTCGCGGATCGCCTGGCGCTCCCCAGGAAGATCGAGCTCGCGCGCGAGGGCGCCGTCCGGACCCTCGGCGTGGAGGTAGACGAGCCCCACCGGCTTCTCCTCGGTGCCGCCGCCGGGGCCGGCCACCCCGGTCACGGCGACCGCCACGTCCGCGACGAGGCGCTCTCGCGCTCCCGCCGCCATCGCTGCGGCAGCCTCGGCGGAAACGGCGCCGTGCTGCTCCAGTACCGCCTCCGGCACGCCGAGCTCCGCGGCCTTCACCTCGTCGGAGTAGGCGACCACGCCGCCGAGGAAGACGTCACTCGAGCCGGGCACGGAGGTCAGCCGCGCCGCCACTAGCCCGCCGGTGCACGATTCCGCGGTCGCCAGGGTCAGGGCGCGCGTCCGGCAGGCGTCGAGCACGAGCTCCTCCACCGGTCGCTCGTCCTCCGTGAAGAGGTGCCCCGCTGCGTGCTCGCGCAGGCTTTCCGCCAGCTCCTCCGCCCGCTTCTCTCCCCCGGCCTCGACGATCAGGTCGACGTGGATTTCGAATTCGCGCGCGCAGATCGTCGCCGAGACGCCGTCGACCTCTCCCCCGGCTGCCTCCAGCGCCCGCGCGATCTCCGACTCGCTCGCGCCGTAGAAGCGCAGCACGCGCCGCTCCGGCGACCGCGTCCGCTCGAGCACCTGCCGGACGGGCTCGGAGGCGAGCGCGCGCGACCAGAGACGCCGGAGCTCGGCCGGCGGGCCGGGCAGCACGACGACGGGACCGTTCTCGCCCGCGAGCACGAGCCCCGGCGCAGTTCCGGCGAGGCCGAGCACGAGCGCACCCTCCGGCAACGTCGCCTGCTTGCGCACTCCCGCCGCGAAGTCCACGTACGGTCGCCGCAGGCGTTCCGCGATCCTGCGCGAGACGCCTTCGATCTCCGACTCCAACTCGGGGTCGACGACGAGCTCGCGGCCTGAGGCTCTGGCCACCACCTCGACCGTGCGGTCGTCGTGGGTCGGGCCGAGCCCGCCCGAGACGAGACAGAGGTCCGCCGCGAGCCCCTCCCGAAGCGCCGCCTCGAGCTCACCCGGCTCGTCGCCGACGATCGCGATCCGCGCCGGCTCCACGCCAAGCCGCAGGAGCTCCTGCGCGAGGAACGGCCCGTTCAGGTCGCTGCGGTCGCCGCGGACGAGCTCGCTGCCGGTGACGACGACGAAACCGCGGGGCCGGGTCAAGCGGCCGGGGTGATCCCGCGCGGCCTCACGAGGTAGGAGCCGCTGCGGGTGAGGCTGACCAGCTTCCCGTTCAGAACGATCGAGAGGTTCCCCGGGTTCCCGAAGTTGATCCAGAGCCGCCGCGCGCGAAACGGCAGCCCAGCCTGGCCGAGCTCGAGCGTGCCCGTGTAGCGGCTCCGCCCGTTGGACGACCAGTTGCGCACGTCCATCCAGGAGTTGCCGTGCGAGGCGCGGATGTAGAGACGGAACGTCGCCGGCTTCGCCGCCTTCTTCGGCACCGTCGTCGCCGGGAGCTTGGAGGTCGTGGTGGTGGTGGTGTTGTTGTCGAGATTCGCGATCGGCTGCTGGCCCGTGTCGCTGTACTTCCAGGCTGCGATCACGAGCGCGAAGAGCGCGCCGATCCCAATCAGCGCGAAGAGGACGCCGCGACTCTCGACCCGGCGGTGCTGTCGGCGCACGTTGGAGGAGCGCCGCGCCACGACGGGCTCGCGGGGCTCCTCCTCGCCCGAGCCGAAGCGCGAGTTGTACTCGTCCACGTAAAGCTGTCCGTCCAGCCCCAGGTAGTCCGCGTAGGTGCGCAGGAAGCCCTTGACGTAGGTCTGGGCCGGAAGGGTGTCGAAGCTCTCCTCCTCGAGGGCACGCAGGTAGCGGGCCCTGATCTTGGTCGCCTGCTCGAGCTCGCCGAACTCGAGCTGCTGGCGGACACGGGCCTCGCGCAGGCTGTTGCCGATCTCGAACACCGAACGATTGTAGTGCCGGTTTAGCCAGGCTGTCGTGCTAGCCGAAGAGATTGAGCAGGCCGTAGAACCCAAGCGCCAGAGCGGCCGTCAGGCCAACGAAGAGCGAGATCGCGCCCAGCAAGCGGCCGACGCGGGCGGTTCCCTCGCCGCCCAGGCGCCCGAGCGTGCGCTCTACGTTCAGCAGGCCGCGGCGGGCCAGCACGATCGCTGCCGCGCCCAGGATTGCCGAGGCGCAGGCAGCCGCCGTCGCCTGGACGAGCGAGACCTGGTCGAGCTTGCGCGCCGCGACGAAGCCGAGCGGCGGGATCGCGAGCCCCACGAGCGCGAGCAGGACCGACCCCCTCGCTGCGTCGTTGCGGCCGCGGGAGCTACTGCTTCTTGTAAGGCCGTCCAACAGCGGCAGGAGGCACGGTCCGACCGATCACGCCGGCGACGGC
>WNGA01000059.1_pt1 | contig 143609 bp, 126 predicted proteins | sample 5400061 | NCBI WGS metagenome assembly WNGA01 (sample SAMN13153366, study PRJNA577476) | soil metagenome | isolation source: 100 cm soil or saprolite under grassland replicate 2 | place: USA:California | collected 2016-06-15 | reverse complement strand
GCGCCTCCTCGAACCCCTCGAGGTGCACGAGCGGGATGAACGCCGCCGCCCGCGCCGCGGCGTCCACGCGGGAGAGGCCGCGGGCGCGCAGCGCGAACACGAGGTTCTGGCGCACCGTCAGCCACGGAAAGAGCGCCGGTTCCTGGAACACGAGGAGCCGGTCGGGACCGGGTCCCTTCACCGGCACGCCGTCGATGGAGATCCGGCCGCCGCTCGGCTCGAGGTGGCCGGCCAGCGCGTAGAGGAGCGTCGTCTTCCCACAGCCGGAAGGCCCGACCAGGCACACGAACTCGCCCGCGTGGACCTCGATGTTCACATCGTGCAGGGCGACGAGCTTCTGGAAGTGGTGGCCGACGTCCCGGACGTCGATCTTCGGCAACCCGGCCCGCGCCTGCCGCGGCACGAGCATTCCCCGCCCGGGGATGCGGCGGGGCCCGAGCAGCCGGCCGAGGAGGTCCGTCCACATGACGCCACAATGTGCACGTGGCGCGTTGCCGCCGCCTGCCCGCTCGCTCGGCTCGCGGGCGCGTCATGGCGTGTAGCGCAGGAGGCGGCAGGCCACCCCCCCGGCCCGGATCCGCACGGTCGAGCGGGGGGCCCGGGGGAGGAGCTTCTCGAACCCTCGCTCGGGGCCGAGGACGGCCACCTCCCACCCCGCCAGGCGCGGGAGGAGCGCGGCGAGCGCCCCCCACGCCTCGCGGGCCGCCTCGTCGAGGCGGATCCCCCAGGGTGGGTTCGTCGCGCAGAGCCCCTCGCCGGCCGGAGGGACCACCCGCGCCGCGTCCTCGCGCGCGAACCTGATCACGTCCTCGACGCCGGCGGCGGCAGCGTTCGCCCGCGCGAGGCGGAGCACGCCCGCGTTCCGGTCCGAGGCGTGGATCGCGACGCGGGCCGGCCGCGCCAGCGTGGTGAGGCGCGCCCGCAGCCGCTCGGTCCGGCGGGCGTCGTGGCCCGGGAGCCCCTCGAACGCGAAGACCCGGCCGAGGCCGGGCGCGCGGCGCCCCGCCAGGAGCGCCGCCTCGATCGCGATCGTCCCCGAGCCGCACATCGGATCGAGGAACGGCCGCTCGCCGTCCCACCCGCACGCGAGGAGCAGGCCGGCGGCGATCGTCTCGCGGAGCGGCGCCGCCCCGACCCGCGCGCGCCACCCGCGCCGGAAGAGAGGCGCGCCGGCCGCATCGATCGAGACGGATGCGGTGCCCCCCTCGACGCGGACGCGCAGCTCCGAGGCGCCCGCGGCGCGGCGCGCCTCGCGCTTCGCCCGCGGGAGGTCGGCGGCCGGCCCCTCCCAGAGGCGCAAGAGGACGGCGTCGGCGGTGCGCGCGGCGAGGCAGGCCAGCGCGACCGCGTCCTCACCCTCGGCCTCTGCCCCGCCGGGGATCGCGCGCGCGCCGAGCCCCAGGGCGGCGAGCTCCGCCGCGAGCACCTGCTCCATTCCCGGCGCGCAGGCGCAGAAGATCCGCTGGGCGCGCGGCAACGCTTCACTTGCCGACGTGGACGGTGAGCTTCACGAGCGTGTCGGCGCGGCAGGCGGTCTCCCTGCGCACGGGCGGGAAGCCCGCCTTCTCCGCCTGGATCGCGAGCTTCGTGCCCGGCCGGCAGTCGACGTTCGCGAGGACGGGCGCCTCCCCGCGCGGCACCCCCGCGATCGTGACGAGCGCGCCGGCCGGCTCGGTGTCCACCGAGATCGCGAACCCCGTGAAGGGCGCCGTCTCCTCGCCGGGACCAGCGGCGGCGGTCTTGATCGGCGAGAGGTAGTGCGAGTTGTCGATCTCCTCCGCGGGCTCATGCGGCCTCCGCGATGCGACGGACCCCCGCAACGAGGCGACGGCGAACCAGAGGACCACGAACGCGACCGCTCCGCCTCCGGCGAGGATCGCGATCCGGCGGTAGCGGGCGGACGGGTCCTCGTGCCTTCCGGCGAGCATGTCGGCGAGCTCGGGCGAGCGCGCCGAAGCCTGCAGGAGCTTCCGCTCCGCGTCGGTCGGTGCCATGGAGACATCATATCGCGTCTCCCCTGCCCGTGAACGCGCCCGCGTCCGAGCCCGAAGAAGACGGGCGCGGGCACGGGCGCGGGCTCGTTTACGGGATCGAGACGACCGAGCGGGTGGTGATCGGATACGGCTTGCCGCGGCGCGGGGCGCTTCGCGAGGGCTTGCGCGGGCGCGCGGCGGGGCGGTAAAGGTCGCGCGGGCGCAGGCCCGGGCACCCGATGAACATCGGCTTCGACGCGAAGCGCGTCTTCCACAACGCGACCGGTCTCGGGAACTACTCCCGCGACGTGCTCCGCATCCTGAAGCGCCAGCGGCCCGAGCACGCCTACCTCGCGTACACGCCGCGGCCGGGAAAGGTCTCGTTCGACCTCGACGGGGCGCACCTCGAGGTGCGCGGACCGCGCGGGCTCTTCGGGCGCGCGATCCCGTCGCTGTGGCGGGCGCGGGGGATCGTGCGCGACCTACGGACCGACGGGGTGCGGCTCTTCCACGGGCTCTCGAACGAGCTGCCGCTCGGCATCGAGCGGAACGGCATCGCGAGCGTGGTCACGATCCACGATCTCATCTTCGAGCGCTTTCCGGAGCTCTACCCGCCGATCGACCGGCGCATCTACGCGGCGAAGGCGCGGAGCGCGGTCCGGCGGGCCGGGCTCGTCGTGGCGGTGTCCGAGCAGACGAAGCGGGATCTCGTGGAGCTGTACCGGGCCGACCCCGCGCGGATCCGGGTGGTCTACCAGACCTGCAACGAGGCGTTCCGCGGCGAGGTCCCGCAGGAGCGGCTGCGCGCGGTCGCGGCCCGGTACGAGCTTCCGCCGCGCTTTCTCCTCGCGGTGGGGACCATCGAGCGGCGGAAGAACCTCCTCCTCGCGCTGCGCGCGCTCGAGAAGCTCCCGGGCGTCCTCCTCGTCGCGGTGGGCCGCCCGACCGCGTACGCGGAGGAGCTCATCGCGTTCGCGCGCGCCCACCGGCTCACGGAGCGGGTCCGGCTCCTCTCCGACGTCTCGACCGCCGACCTCGCGGCCATGTACCGGCTCGCCACGCTCGCGCTCTATCCATCCCTCTTCGAGGGCTTCGGGATCCCCATCGTCGAGGCGCTCTTCTCGGGGACGCCGGTCGTGACGACGGCGGGCGGCTGCTTCGCCGAGGCGGGAGGCCCCGGCTCCGCGTACGTGGATCCGCACGACGCGGACGCGCTGCGCGAGACGATCGCGCGGCTGCTCGACGACGAGCGGGCGCGGGCGGAGATGCGCGCCGCAGGGCTCCGGCACGCGGCGCGGTTCTCGGACGAGGCCATCGCGGACGGGCTCTTCGCCGCCTACGAGGAGGCGCTCCGCGCCTGACGCGCGGACTAAACGACCGATCGCGATTCGGAAACACACCGGGAAGATTCCGTTCGCCCTGAGCGTAGGGGCGCGCAGCGCCCCGAAGTCGAAGGGCGCCCTGCGTCCCAAGGCGCGTGCTTCGACTTCGCGCCCGCTGCGCGGGCGCTACGCTCGGCACGAACGGCTCCTCGTGATCACGAATCGCGCTCGGCCGTTCAGCTCGCGCCGCCGTCCTTCTTCAGCTGTTCTGCGAGGTAGTTCGCGAGCCCGACCTGGGCGATGAGCGTGAGCTGCGACTCGAGCCAGTGCGCGTGCCCCTCCGTGTCCTCGAGCAGCTCCTCGAGGAGATCCGCGGTGCCGTTGTCTCCCGCCTTCATGCTGAGCTCGATGCCGCGGTTGAGCGCGCTCACGACCCCCTTCTCGAGATCGTAGTCGAGCCGCAGCTGGTCGTGGACGCTCGAGCCGGCGGCGACCGTGCCGAGCCGCTGCACGTCGGGAGCGCCCTCGAGGTAGAGGATGCGCTCGATCAGCTCGTCTGCGTGGTTCAGCTCGTCCCGCGACTCGTCGTGGATCTTGTGGAAGAGCCGCTCGTAGCCCCAGTTCTCGCACATGCGCGCGTGCAGCATGTACTGGTGGACGGCGGTGAGCTCCCCCGCGACGAGGTCGTTCAGGAGCTGGATGATCTTCGGATCGCCCTTCATCGGATTCTCTCCGCGTGAACGTGTTCGCCCGCGACCGGACGCCTCCCTTATCAGCCGAGCGGGGCGGGACGCGCTGCAAAGAGTGGCAGACCCGATCGGGCGCGGCCCGGGCGGGATCGGCGCACCAGGTCCGCGCACGTCACTCTGCGGCGGGGGTGGCCCGCGCGGCGCGCTCCCCGCGCCACGCCGCGTAGGTCCAGACGCTCCCTGCGACGAGCACCGCCACCGGGACGATCAGCACCGCCCGCCCGAGCGACGAGCGGTCCGAGATGAACCCGATGAGCGCCGGGGAGGGGACGTCGCCCAGCAGGTGGATGGTGAGGATCGAGATCGCGACCGCGCTCGCTCGCTCGGCGGGCGGCACCGCCGCGATGATGGCGGCGTTCACCGGGCCGGTGGAGGCGAAGAGGAGGAGCTGCGCCGCGACGAGCGCGACGAGGTAGAGGGCGGGACGCCCGGTGGTGAAGACGGCGAGCGAGAGCGGGGCGGCGCAGAGCGCGGAGATCCCGCACACCCACAGGTCCGCCGCGCGCCAGCGCTTGCGCACCGCGTCCGCCAGGTAGCCGCCCGCGAACGTGCCGAGGAAGCCGGTCATGACGACGATCGCGCCGAACTGGACGGTCGCGATGGTGCGCGGGACCCCGCGGGTCCGCTCGAGGAAGGCGGGCATCCAGAACGCCATCGCCCCGACCGCGAACGTGTACGCCGCGTAGCCGAGGACCGTGAGGGCGTAGGGCTGGTTGTGGAGCAAGCGCTCGTACGTCGCGGCGATGCCCTCGCGCAAGAGGACAGGCCGCCGCTCGGAAGCGCCGCGTGGGGGATCGACGAGCCGCAGGCAGGAGAGCGCCAGGACGAGCCCCGGTGTCCCTGCGATGAAGAAGGCCGCCCGCCAGCCGAGCCTGCGATCGACGAGCCCTCCCACGACGTAGCCGAGGGCGGAGCCGACCGGGATGGCGGCGAAGAAGAAGGCGTAGGCGCGGCCGCGGCGGGCCGGGCCGAAGTGGTCGGCGAGGAGGCCGGGCGAGATCGTCCCGTAGGCGGCCTCCCCGATGCCCACCGCCGCCCGCGCGGCGAGCAGGCTCCAGTAGCCGCGGGCGAAGCCGGAGAGGACCGTCGCAACGCTCCACAGGCCGACCCCGATCGCGAGGAGCGGCGGCCGGGAGCGCCGATCGCCGAGGATGCCGAAGAACGGCGAGGCGAGCATGTAGACGACGATGAACCCGGTCATGAGCCAGCCGAGCCGGGTGTCGGTGAGCCACATGTCGGCGCGGAGGCTCTCGACGAGCGCCGAGACGATGAAGCGGTCGAGGTAGTTGAGGAGGTTGATCGCGGCGAGCACCACGAGCGCGCGGCCGGCGGGTCCGGCGAAGAGGCGGGGCGCGGCCGCGGTGGGCGCGTTCACGGGCGGAGCCTAGCCCGCGGGAGCACGCCGGTCGAGGACGCAACCCCACGCGCCGGTGCGGCGCCCGCGCCGGCGCCCGTACCTGGCGCAACCGTCCGAGTTCCGTTACAAAGGCGCGCCCATGATCTCCGTTCAGGACGTCACGAAGGCCTTCGGGCCGAAGAAGCTCTTCGAGGACGTCGACGTGTCGTTCTCGCCGGGAAACCGCTACGGCCTCACCGGCCCGAACGGCGCGGGAAAGACGACGTTCATGAGGATCCTCGCGGGTGACGACGAGCCCGACACGGGGAGGATCTTCCGCCCGAAGCAGCTCGGGGTGCTGCGCCAGGACCACTTCAGGTACGAGGACAATCGCGTCCTCGACGTCGTCCTCATGGGGAACGCGCCGCTGTGGGAGGCGATGACGGAGAAGGAGCGGCTCCTCGCGAAGGACGCCATCAGCGAGGAGGACGGGCACCGGCTCGCCGAGCTGGAGAGCACCATCGGCGAGCAGGACGGCTACTCGGCGGAGGCGGACGCGGCGGAGCTGCTCCAGGGCCTCGGCGTCGACGAGCCGTGGCATGACCAGCCGATGCGGGCGCTCGCGGGCGGCTACAAGCTGCGGGTGCTCCTCGCGCAGGCGCTCTTCGGCAAGCCGCTCGGGCTGCTCCTCGACGAGCCCACGAACCACCTCGACATCGAGTCAATCCGCTGGCTCGAGAAGTTCCTCCACGCGTACGAGGGCGTCCTCATCACGATCTCGCACGACCGCCACTTCCTCAACGCGATCTGCACGCACATCGCCGACATCGACTACCAGACGATCATCCTCTACCCCGGCGGCTACGACGACATGGTCCGGCACAAGGGGCAGGTCCGGAACCGGGTCGAGTCGGAGAACGACGAGAAGAAGAAGAAGATCGAGCAGCTCCGGGAGTTCGTCGCGCGCTTCCACGCCGGCACCCGCGCCTCGCAGGTGCAGAGCCGCATCCGGGCGATGCAGAAGCTGAAGCTCGAGGAGCTGAAGCGCTCGAACATCGCCGCGCCCTTCATCAAGTTCGAGCAGAAGGCGCCCTCCGGCAAGCAGACGCTCACCCTCGAGGCGATCGCGAAGCGCTACGGCGGCAACGAGGTGATCCAGCCGTTCAGCGCGCTCGTCACCCGCGGCGAGAAGATCTGCGTCATCGGCAAGAACGGCAGCGGGAAGTCCACCCTCGTGAAGATGATCGCGGGCGATCTGCCGCCCGACGGCGGCCACGTGAAGTGGGGACACCAGGCCCAGGTCGGCTACCTCCCCCAGGACCAGGCCGGGGTGATCCGGCCGGGGACCACCGCGTTCGGCTGGCTGCGCGAGCTCGAGGACAAGATGTCGAACGAGGAGATCTCCGGGCTGCTCGGCCGGATGCTCTTCTCGGGCGAGGAGCGGATGAAGCCGACCGCGACCCTCTCGGGCGGCGAGACGGTGCGGCTCCTCCTCGCGAAGCTGATGCTCTTCAAGGACAACGTCCTCGTCCTCGACGAGCCCACGAACCACCTCGACCTCCAGTCGATCGCGGCGCTCTCCGAGGGGCTCCAGCGCTACGAGGGGACGGTCATCGTCGTGACGCACGACCAGGAGCTCATCCGCGAGGTCGGGACGCGTCTCTGGGCGCTCCACAAGGGCGAGGCGGTCCTGGACTTCCCCGGCACGTTCGACGAGTTCGTGGAGAAGCACCCCGACCTGGCGGCTGCCCACCACTGACGGGCAGACCGCCCTGATCAGTACGCGGCGGGGGTCGCCGGCAGGGCGCCCGTCGGCGCGGGGCCGAGCGGCGCGAACGCCTCCGGCCCCCCGGTGCGCCGGTCGGCGAGCGCGCCGAGCATCGCCCCGTAGACGAGGTGCGCGATGAGCATCCCGCTCGGCCGGCCGGGGCGATCGCGGTGCGTAGGAGGCAGGATCCCGAGCGCGGGGATCCACCCGCCGTAGCTCGCGAGCCACACCGCGCCGCCGAAGGCGGTGCCGGCGAGCGGCCCCGCCCACCACCGGCGCTTCGCGCGGTAGGCGCGCTCGAACGCCACCCCCAGCGCGGCACCGAAGAGCAGGTGTGCAGCCGTTCCGAGCGCGTCGTTCGTTCGCCGCCGCACCGGTCCGACCCGCGGGCGGCGCAGCGCGACGCGGGCGATGCGGCGCGGCGGCATCTCGCCCATCCAGCCGATTCGGCGCGCGGCGAGCATGACGCCGCTCATCGCGAGCGTCGCGACGGTTCCGTCCACCGCTCCGCCGAGGAACGGGGACCGCAGCGAGGTCCGGTGCTCCACGTCCGCAAGGTGCGCACGCGTCACCGCCCGAGCACGCGCGCCAGCACGTCCGGACGGTCGGTGACGATCCCGTCCACTCCGATGGCGAGCAGCGCCCGCATCTCGTCCTCCTCGTCCACCGTCCAGACGTGGATCGGGATGCCGAGCCGGTGGAAGTGCTCGACGACGGGCCGGTCGACCACCACGAGATCGCCCATCCGCGCGGGCAGGTCGGCGAGATCGTAGCCCGTGGGCAGGTCGGCCGGGGCGGCGCCCGCCTTGGCGGCGAGGACGTGGTGGGTCGCAGCCTGCTCGGGCAGGAAGCGGCAGACGCCCGGGAGGAGCGCCCCCAGCCGCTCGGCCTGGGCGTCGAAGAACGACCCGACGCAGACCCGGTCCTCGGCGCGCGCCTCGCGGATCTCCCGCGCGAGCGCAGCCGCGAGCGCCGGCTCGGCCCCCTTCGCGTCCACGTTGAAGCGCAGGCGCGCGTACCGCCGCAACACCTCTGCGAAGCTCGGGACGCGCACTCCGGTGCCGCGCAGCGGGAAGGTCCGGCCGGCGTCGGGCGTGAAGGAGAACGCGACGTCGAGCGCCGCGATCTCGGCCGCGCTGCGCGCCTCGATCGTCCCCGGCGCGCCGGTGAGGCGGGCCGTGTCCTCGTCGTGGAACACCATCACCATGCCGTCGCGGGAGAGGCGGACGTCGGTCTCGATGGCGTCGGCGCCGAGCAGCACGCCGCGATCGAACGCGACGATCGTGTTCTCGGGCGCGAGCGCGCTGCCGCCGCGGTGCGCGACGAGCCAGGGCGAAGGGAGGTCGAGGTACCGCTTCCGCGGAGCCGGCATCGGCCCCGGGTACCGCGCCTCTGCCCGGAGCGCCACCACCCTTGCGGGATGGCATGCAGCGTGGGCGCCCCAAGGGGTAGAACAGGATGATGCGCAGGCAGGTGAAAGGCGATGCGGTGCGGCGGGAGGTCCTGCCCGGCACCTCCCCCGAGCTGCTGAAGGAGCTGCACCTGCTCACCCGCGCCGGGGATCTCAACGCGGACAGCCTGCGGAAGCTGAAGCAGGTGAACCACCTCGCCGGTCTCCTCGCGCCCGCGCTGGACGACGTCCTCGCCCGCTTCGGCGATCCCGTGATCGCCGACTGCGGCGCGGGCAAGAGCGCCCTCGGCTTCGTGCTGTACGAGCTGTTCCTCGGGCCGGCGGGGAAGGGCACGCTCCTCGCGCTCGAGTCCCGCGAGGACCTCGCCCGGTCCGGCGCCGACCGGGCGCGCCGCCTCGGCTTCGACCGGCTCCGCTTCGTCGCGGGGCCGATCGAGGAGGCGGAGGTACCGGCACGGCTCCATCTCGTGACCGCGCTCCATGCCTGCGACACCGCCACGGACGACGCGCTCTTGCTGGCCCTGCGCCACAACGCGGACCACGTCGCCCTGGTCCCCTGCTGCCAGGCCGAGGTGGCGCGGCAGCTCGCCGAGACGAAGCCGCCCGCGCCGCTCTTCGCCCCGCTGTTCGAGCACCCCTGGCATCGTCGGGAGTTCGGCTCGCATCTCACGAACGTCGTGCGCGCGCTCACGCTCGAGGCGAACGGGTACCGCGTGACGGTCACCGAGCTCACCGGGTGGGAGCACGCCGTGAAGAACGAGCTCATCCTCGCGAAGAAGGTGCGGGGCTCTTCTCTCGAGGCGAAGGAGAAGCTCGAGGCGCTCCTCGCCGCGACGGGCGTGCGGCCGAAGGTGGTGCGGGGGCTCGAGCCCGCGACCTTGGAGGAGCCGCCGCAACCGGCGACCCAGTGAACGGCGGCTCGCCCGGCCGGAGAGTCGGCCAGTAACGCCCGGGGCTCACCCGGCAGCCGGCCCCCGAAAGGACGGATGCAATGTGCCCCGGTCCAGGTCAGGAACAAGCCTCTGGGAGAGAGACGGGCGCCCCGCGCATGAACGAACCGACACCGCCTCCGGGCGAGGACCCTGGCCATTCGCATCCCGGCAACGTGCCGATCGAGCGAGACCTCGTCGAGCTGCTCCTCGAGCAGGCACCGGAGGCGCTGATCGCGCTCTCGCCGGACGGGACCGTGCTGTACTGGAACCCCGGCGCACGGAACCTCTTCGGGCGCGATGCCGAGCAGGCGGTCGGCCGCCGGTTCGTCGACGTGATCCCGCCCGACCGTCGCGAGGAGGCGGCGCGCTCTCTCCACCGCGTCGTGAGCTCCGGGACGGCGACGTTTCGCGCCCCGATCCCCGGCGAGGAAGGCTCGGCGCGCGTCGTCGAGCTCGAGCTGAGGTGCGTGCGAGACGCGCGCGGCAACCCCCGCAGCATCGCCGTGAGCGCCCGCGATCTCTCGGAGCAGCTCCGGCTCGAGGAGTCGCAGGCGACCGAGGCCAAGTTCCGCGGGCTCCTCGAGGCTGCGCCCGACGCGATGGTGATCGTCCGGGCGGACCGCACGATCGCGCTCGTGAACGGCCAGGTGGAGCGGATCTTCGGCTACGGCCGCGAGGAGCTGCTCGGGAAGCCGATCGAGGTTCTCGTGCCGGAGCGGTTCCGCGAGGCGCACGTGAAGCACCGCGATCAGTACCTCGGAGAGCCGCGCATGCGGCCCATGGGCGCGGGGCTCGACCTCCTCGGGCGCCGCAAGGACGGCAGCGAGTTCCCGGTGGAGATCAGCCTGTCGCCGATGCGGACGCCGGAGGGGATGCTCGTCACGGCGGCGATCCGCGACATCACCGAGCGGAAGCTCGTCGAGCTCGAGCGGCGGCGCGCGGAGGAGTCGATCCGCAAGCTCAACAAGGAGCTCGAGGCCTTCAGCTACTCGGTGTCGCACGATCTGCGCGCCCCGCTCCGCGCCATCGACGGCTTCAGCCAGGTGCTGCTCGAGGACTACGCGGAGAAGCTCGACGGGCCGGGGCGCGAGCACCTCGGCCGGATCCGCCAGGCCAGCCAACGGATGGCGCAGCTCATCGACGACCTGCTGGCGCTCTCGCGGTTGAACCGCACCGAGCTGCGGCACGCCCAGGTCGACCTGAGCGGGATCGGACGCGCGGTCGTGGAAGACCTCGGCGAGCGGGATCCCGCGCGCCGCGTCTCGTGGGAGATCGCGCCCGGGCTCGAGGCGATGGGAGACCCGCACCTCCTGCAGATCGCGCTCGCGAACCTCCTCGAGAACGCCTGGAAGTTCACCCGTCACCGGCCCGAGGCCGCGATCGCGCTCGGCGCGCAAGAGCAGAAGGGGGAGCGCGTGTTCTTCGTCCGGGACGACGGCGTCGGGTTCGACATGGCGTACGCCTCGAAGCTCTTCAGCCCGTTCCAGCGCCTTCACCACCAGTCGGAGTTCGAGGGGACCGGCATCGGGCTCGTGACGGTCCAGCGGATCGTGCACCGGCACGGCGGGCGTATCTGGGCGGAGTCGGCCGTCGGCAAGGGAGCGACGTTCTACTTCACCCTGGGAGGAGAGCCATGAAGGGCGCGGAGCGCAAGGTCATCCTGCTCGTCGAGGACAACCCCGACGACGTCGATCTCACCATCCGCGCCTTCCGGAAGGCGAACATCTCGAACGAGGTGGTCGTGGCGAGAGACGGCGTGGAGGCGCTGGATTACCTCTTCGGCACAGGGGCCCACGCCGGGAAAGACAACGACCTTCCGCAGGTGGTCCTGCTCGACCTGAAGCTCCCGCGGGTGGACGGGATGGGGGTCCTCCAGCGGATCCGCAGCGAGCCGCGCACCCGCTTCCTCCCGGTCGTCGTCCTCACGTCGTCGCGGGAGGAGCAGGATCTCGTCCGAAGCTACGAGCTCGGGGTGAGCAGCTACGTCCGCAAGCCCGTCGACTTCAAGGAGTTCATGGACGCGGCCCGTCAGCTCGGCCTCTACTGGCTGGTGCTGAACCTGGCGCCGCCGCGCGAAAGCCCGTGAGCGCGCCCACCCCGAGCGCCCGGCCTCTCCGGATCCTCGCCGTCGAGGACGACGAGAACGACGCCCTGCTCCTCGCCCGCGTCCTCGAGCGGGAAGGGTTCGCGCCCGCGATGCAGCGGGTGTTCACGGCGACCGCGATGCAGGGCGCGCTCGAGCGAGCCGACTTCGACGTCGTGCTCTCCGACTTCACCATGCCGGGGTTCGACGCCCTGCAGGCGCTCCGGACGCTCCACGCCAGCGGGAAGGACATCCCCTTCATCGTGGTGTCGGGCACCATCGGCGAGGACGTCGCCGTGCAGGCGATGAAGGCCGGCGCGCACGACTACTTCTCGAAGACGAACCTCGAGCGGCTCGCGACGGCGATCGAGCGGGAGATGCGCGACGCGCGCGTTCGCCGGGAGCGCCGCGAGGCGCTCGAGGGGCAGCGGGGCACCGAGGAGCGGCTTCGCCTCGTCGTGGAGAGCGTGAAGGAGTACGCGATCTACATGCTCGATCTCGAGGGCGCGGTCGCGAGCTGGCATCGCGGGGCCGAACGCCTCTACGGCTACTCCGACGCGGAGGTGATGGGACGGCCGTTCGCCCGCTTCTTCCTGCCCGACGACGTCGCCGCCGGGAAGCCGGGGGAGATCCTGGCGCGGGTGAGGACGGAGGGCAGCCACCAAGGTGAGCACTTCCAGGTCTGCAAGGGCGGGGCGCTCTTCTGGGCCGACGCGACGCTCGCGCCGCTGCGCGAGGAGGGCGGCCGCCTGCGCGGGTTCTCGGTGGTCACCCGCGACATCACCGAGCAGGTGAAGCTCCTCGAGGAGCTCCACGTGGCGGTCCGGGCGCGCGACGAGTTCCTGTCGATGGCGTCGCACGAGCTGCGGACCCCCGTCACGACGCTCCAGCTCCAGCTCCAGACCCTCCACCGCGTGCTGGATCGGAAGAAGGAGGAGGCTCCCCGGGTCCTGCTCGAGCGGATCCGGAACCTCGAGGGCCAGACCACCCGGATCGCGCTGCTCGTGGGCGAGCTGCTCGACCTGTCGCGAATGCGCCTCGGCAAGATCGAGCTGAAGCTCGACGAGGTGGACGTCGCGGACCTCGCGCGCGATGCGGTGGACCGGCTGCGCGAGCAGGCGGAGCGCGCGGGGTGCGCGCTGTCGATCCGGGCCGAGGCGCCTGCCGTCGGCCGCTGGGATCGCCTCCGCATCGAGCAGGTGGTCACGAACCTCATCGTGAACGCCGTCAAGTTCGGGGCGGGGAAGCCGATCACCGTGTCGATCGACGCCGATCCGGAGCGCGTGTGGATCACCGTGGAAGACCAGGGCATCGGGATCGCTCCGAAGGACCAGGCGCGCGTGTTCGATCGCTTCGAGCGGGCGGCGCCGGCCGAGAACTACGGGGGCCTCGGGCTCGGGCTGTACATCGCCCGCCGGATCGTGGAGGCGCACGGCGGAAGGATCCTGCTACGGAGCACGCTGGGAGCGGGATCTGCGTTCACCGTCGAGCTCGTGCGCGATCCGTCGTCCGCGGTTTCCGGCGAAGCGCAGCCGACCGCCGTCGCTTGATCTTGGTCAAGCCGTGGAGCTACCCTGGCGGCCATGACCTCGCCCTTCGTCATCGTGGTCGCGACCGACTGGGCCTTCCGGAGCTGCTGCCGCGCGGCGCTCGCGGCGGCGGGCTATCGCGTCGCGACGCCGACCACGAGGGAGGCGGCCGAGTACTTCCTCGCGAGCGCGTACCCGCCGGATGTCGTCGTCTTCCGGGCGCGGGAGCGGTGGAACGAGCTCCTCGCCGGCGCCATCGAGCGGGCGGCCCGCCCCCTCGGCATCGCCGTCGTCGATCGCTGCCCGGACGAGAAGCGCGGCGGCACGCGCCCGGTCGAGGAAGCCGTGCATTCCGCGCTCGAGCAGCTCGCGGGCCGCCCGCTCGGGTGGCGTTCCGAGCTGACCTCGGGCGTGGAGCTCGTGGACGCGCCGCACCGTGCGCTCGTGGCGCTCCTGAGCTCGCTCGAGAGCGCCGTCCGGGCCCGTCTCCCGCGGGAGGCGATGGAGCTCCTCCGGGAGCTCGAGGCGCACACCGAGAAGCACTTCGTCTCGGAGGAGTCGCTGATGGAGCTTCGCGGTCATCGCGATCGCGAGGACCACGCCCGCGAGCACGCGCGACTCCTCGGAGAGCTCGGCGAGCTCGCGCAGCGCTGCGCCGGCGACGAACCGCCGCCGATGTCCCGGGTGGTGCTCTCGCTCAGGCACTGGCTGGAGGGACACATGATGACGCTGGACCGCGCCCTCGCGCGCGAGCTCTCCCCCGCGCCGGCCGACGCGATCGACGGGCGCGGCGTCTCGTGGAAGGACTCGGACCGATGAACGTGGAAGGCCGCTCGATGCGAGATCACCCGGAGGTGCGCATGCCCCGTGCCCGCGGGGAGGTGCTCGTCGTGGACGATGACGCCGGCATCCGCGAGGTGCTCGCGGATGCGCTGCTCCTGGAGGGCATCCCGGTCGTGCTGGTACCGGGAGGGGCCGAGGCGCTGGCAGCCCTCGACCAGGGGCTCATGCCGAGCGTCATCCTCCTCGATCTGCTGATGCCCGGTGTCTCGGGCGAGCGGCTCCTCGCGATCCTCCGGCAGCACCCCTCTGCGCGCGGCGCGGCGATCGTCGCGATGTCGGCGTCCCCCGAGCGCCTCGTCCGGATCGACGGTCCCGACGCGAAGCTCCCGAAGCCGTTCGACCTCCACACCCTCCTCGAGACCATCGGGCGGCTCGCCCGGCGGAACGAGGCCACGGGCCTCGGGCTCGGGATCCCGCTCCTCGACGACGACCACGTGCAGCAGCTGGAGCTCCTCGGGACCCTCGCTGATGCGCTCCGGCCCGGCCACGCGCCGGGGGAGTCGGCGGGCGTGCTCGAGCGGCTGATCGACCGGACCCGGACTCACTTCGCGACCGAGGGCGAGCTGATGCGCCGCCACGCCGTGCCGGAGTCGGACCGCCACGTGCGCGAGCACACGACGTGGATCGGCGAGCTGGAACGCCGGGAGAGGGGCTCCGCCTCGTCGTCGCCGAGGCTGACGCGCGACGAGGTGCTCGCCATGAGGACGTCGCTCGAGATCCACATCGCGACGATGGACCGGGACCTCGCCCGCCATCTCTCGGGCGGCGGCGCGAGCTAGGAGCCTGTCGCCCTAACTGCCCGGCGCCGGCCGCGGGCCCGCGCGATCCGTTCGTGCTGAGCGTAGGTCGGCGCGCCGGCCGTAGTCGAAGCACGAGCGACCCCGCCGCCGCGGTTGGACTACCGCGAGCTGAGGCTACGTCGTGGCGCCGTGCAGCTTGAGCAGGTTGTGGATGGGGCAGATGAGCGACCACTCGGCCCGCACCTTCACGACGCCGCGCATCAGAAACTGTCTCAACCCGCGCGCCTGTATGCCCCTTTCGTGCGCTTGCGCGAGCGTTCATGCTTCGCTCTGTTGAAGCAATGTTCCGCCACACTGCGCTCGCGCTGGCGTTCGCCGTGGTGCACCTCCCACCAGCATCTGCCTACGATTCCCTCGGTGACAGCTATCCCGAAGCCCACCTCCCCGGGATCTGCTGCTTCGAGCCGATGTCGGACGGGTTCGTGGCGAAGCTGTGCGGGCTCTACACGAACGACTGGGCTCCCCTCGAACAGTATATCCGGGGAAAGAAGCTACGTTTAAGGGACCGTCCCAGGGTTCAGTATCGGACTGGGGTCGGCTGGCGGTGGCTCACGCCGTCTGCTCCGTCTGAGAAGTGTGCATCGCCGAGGCCGGGAGATGCGTCGGATACCGCGCGCCCCGAATATGGCCCGCCGGCGATGCCCCACGGCTGTCCAGCGGCTCTCGCCGGGGCGCTTCCGACGCTCTCGCCGGAGGAATTCGCCCACCTCAGGCCGCACGCGGGAGCCGAGGAAGGTCCCGTCGCCGGGAAGCAAGAGATCGGCACGTGCATCGAGCACGGGGGCTACATCTGGTTCGGCCTCGCCTTCTACGACAGCGAAGGAGTCACGGGGGTCGGCGGCATTGGTCGGTTCGATCCGCGCACGGGAGTCGTTGAAATCCGCCGTCCCCGCTTGCTCCTGGACTGGTCGTCCGGCGCGCTCCTGCACGATGGAACGTGGCTCTGGCTCGCAACATACAGGTACGCGGAAGGCGGCGACGAGCCTGCGATTGGAGTCGTCCGCTACGATTGGGCAAACGACCGCCTGGTCACGGAGCCCACTGCGATGTGCGGCTTCCTCGCAGTCGGGATCGTAAGACTGGGCAACGCTCTCTGGCTCGCGAGCGACGGCGGCCTTTCGCGACGCGACGATCAAGGGCGCTGGGAGCACTACGTCTTCCGTGTCGGCAAGACGCCGGCCATCGCGAAGACAACCTGCGCTCGGGTGTACGATCTCGCGCAGAAAGACGCGCAGCAAGACAGCTCGTTCGACGCGCATGTGCGCGCGTTCATCGACGCTCGCGAGCGAGCGAGTACCGCTGTCGACCAGAGGTGACGCAGGCTGCGCGAGGCGCTGCGCCGAGAACTGGGCTGGTGTGGCTTCTGGCGCGGCTCGTACGGTCGCAACGTCTTCATCGCCGCCAGGAGATCACGCCGACGCGCCGAGTCGATGGGGCGCCAGCACCGTTCGCCCTTCGACTATGGGCCGCTACGCGGCCCTACGCTCAGGGCGAACGGGTCACGGGCTGGCGCGCGACCCCGCCGACGGCCAGCGCGAGGCGAAGGACGAGCCCGAGCGCGAGCAGCACGAGCCCGGCGCCCACCCACGGGAGCCACGGGTCGCGCGTCGCGAGCAGCTCTACCCACAGGACCACCTCCGGCGCGAGCTCGAGCGCGCCCCCCGGGTACTTCACCGTCTCGCCGGCGTGGATCCGACCCTCGTAGACCTTCTCCTTGCCCCTGAACGCCTGGACGAAGAAGACCGCCTGCTCGAGCCGCCCGTCGGCGAGCCAGCGGTAGGCATCGGGGTCGCGGAGGTCGCGCCTCGACCCGGCGATGGTCGCCTCCTCCAGCCGCACGAACACGTGCGCGCCGCCGCCCCGCGGCGAGACGAGCTCCTCGAGCTTCGGCGGGAACGTCCCCGCCCCCATCATCACGTTCGGCTCCGGAGCCCACGTGACGAGCGCGGCGTCCTCCTCGCGGTGCTGGAGCGTGCCGAGCTCGACGAACTCCGCCTCGATCGGTGCGCCGCCGGCGGCTTGCCAGTCGACCCCCGCGGCGTACCCATACCGGATGACCGAGAAGCGCCACCCCGCGAGCGGCGTCGGCGGGAAGAGCCCGATTGTCGTCGGCACCTCGCCCGGCACCTTCGCCTGGATCGAGACGGTCTTCGAGAGGACGTGGGGCCCGCGCGGCGCCACCGTCACGCGGCCGAACTGGAGCGACGGCAGCCCGGGGAGGCGGCCTTCCTCGATCGCCTCGCCCTCCCCGACGGTGACGGTGCCGGCGTCGCGGAGGAGCAGGCTCGCCGGCGACGCGACGAGCACCAGCGCGCCGCCGCCCGCGACGAGCGCGCGCGCCGCGCGCGAGAGGCGCGGCCCGGGCGCGCGGACGGTCCGGACCGCGCGCAGCGCGAGGAGGAGGCCCGCACCGGCGAGGAGCACGAGCCCCGCCGGCGACGCGACGGCGCCGATGAAGCCGACGCCACGGCCGAGGTCGAGGATCGCCGCGTAGAACGCGAGCAGGACGAGCAGGGATGCGGGGCTCATCGCTTCCCGGCCATCGCCGTCTCCCAGGCGCGGACCACCGCGTCGCGGGGGAGGAGCAGCACCGACCCGCGCAGCGTCGCGCCGCGAACGGGAATGGGGTTGCAGCCGCCGGGCTGTCCGACCGTGACCACCGGGATCGGCGTCTTGCAGTACTTGCAGAACACGTAGCCCGTCCCCATCTGCGCGTACCCCTTGGGCTGGCAGATCTCGCAGAGGTCGAGCGCCACCGCGAGTGATCCATCCGGCCTGCGGATCGTGAAGAAGGTGACCGCGTGCCGCCCCGCCGCGTAGACCCACTTGCGCATGCGGTCGTCGCCGCCCGCGAGCGGGCCGCCGAGCGGAACGACGATCGACCCGCCGCCGTCGTCGACGACCGGTTCGGGGATCGGCTCGTACAGCTCCTCCGTTCCGGCCGCCGCGGACCAGATGGCCGCCGACGAGATCACGAGCGCGGCCGCGAACGAGGCGGCCCCGAGCCGGCTCGCGCGCAGGAAGCGGGCGCGCGCGACGCGGCGCTCCGGCGCGCGCGCGGCCGCGTCGACGACCGGAGCGGGCCTGCGGAGGAAGGCGCGAGCGGCGACCGCGATGGGCGCCGCGACGGCGAGCGCGGCGAGCGCGGCGTGCACCGCGGGCTCGAGGAACTTCAGGATGAGCTGGTATGCCCACTCCTCGAGGAAGGCGTGGTCGGGCACCTGCATGACCACGAAGAGGAGGTGGACCGCATCGTGCACGCTGCGTGACGTCCAGCCCGCGAGCGCGCGGGGGAGGGTGTGCGCCTCCACCGCGCCCGCCGCGACCCCGGCGATCTCGAGCGCGAGGAGGAGCGCCAGCACTGCCGCGGGGGAGAGGAAGCGGCCTGCTCCCGCGCGCGCCCAGAGGAACGCCGCGAGGCCGCCCGCCGCCGCGGCGAGGGCGAGGCCGCCTGCGGCGCCGAGGGCGATCGGCGCCGCAGCGCCGCCGAGGATCGCGGCGTCGCGGAGGTGCCCGGCGAGGAAAGCCCCCTCGGGAAGGAGGACGAGGAGCCCCACCGCGAGCGCGACCGCCTCGACACCGAGGCGCCCGCGCCCCTCCGCGAGGCCTTCCGCGCTCCGGCCGCGGGCGAGGAGGACGAGCCCCGCGAGGCCGACCGCGAAGAGGTGCTCGGTCCGGTGGAGCTGCGGCGCGAGGTCCCTCGCCGACAGCCCGCGCGCGGCGGCGGTCCAGGCGATCCCGGCCCCGACGGCGAGCCCACCGGCCACCGCGGCGGCGAAGGGGGCCGCGAGCTTGCGCAGCGGGCCTCCCCGGAGGAGCGCCCACGCGAGCGCCGCCGCGATGGCCCCCTCGAGGCCGACGCGGAATGCGGCGAGGAAAGCGTCCGACATGGCGCTCACTCCGCGACGAGCACGCCCTTCACCATCTTCATGCCGCAGGTGAAGAGCCAGCGGCCCGGAGGCGGCGCCGCGACGAGGGTCTCCGCGGTGGCCGCGGGCGAGAGCTCGAGATCGACGCCGAGGTCGGGGACGAGCAGCCGCGTCGCGCAGCCGTTCCCGTCCTCGAGCGTGACGCGGAGCCGCAGCGGCGCACCGGCGCGCACGCGAACGAGGCTCGGGGTGTACTCGCCGGCGCGCACCGAGAAGGAGACCGTCTGGACGCCGTCCGGCGCGGGCGCCGCGCGCCCCTCCCGCACGCGCGCGAGCGCCGGGGACGGGGACGGGGCGCGGAGCGACGCGCCCACGGCACCCACCGCGCCGAGCGCGGCGAGGACCGCGAGGATGGGGACGAGGCGCCGGCTCACGACGCCGCGTCCTGCCCGCGCGGGCGCTCGGGCGCGATCCGCTCGTCCGCAGCGAGCCCCCCGTCGCGCAGGGTGATGATCCGGTCGCCCCAGCGCGCGACGGCGGGGTTGTGCGTCGCGCAGACGATCGTGAAGCCCGCCTCCGCGTGGAGGCGGGCGAGCAGATCGAGCACGGAGAGCGCGTTCGCCCAGTCGAGGCTACCCGTCGGCTCGTCGAGGAGGAGAAGCCCCGGCTCGTTCACGAGCGCGCGCGCGATGCAGGCGCGCTGCCGCTCGCCGCCCGAGAGCTGGGAGGGGAGGTGCCGCGCGCGGTGGCCCAGCCCGACGCGCGCGAGCGCCGCCTCCGCCTCCGGCTCGTCGGCGAGGCTGTGGAGCCACTGCGCGAGCATCACGTTCTCGAGCGCGGACAGGTACGGGACCATGTGGTGCTGCTGGAACACGAAGCCGACCCGCTCGCGCCGGAAGCGCGGCGCCGCCGAGGGATCCAGGGAGGAGAGCTCCGTGTCCCCTACGAGGATCCGCCCCGCGCTCGGCACGTCCATCGCCCCGAGCAGGTGGAGGAGGGTGGACTTGCCCGATCCGGACGGACCGACGAGCGAGACCCAGCTGCCCGCCGCGATCTCACAGTCGAGCTCGCGCAGCGCGTCGGTGTCGCCGTAGCGGCGCGCGACCTTCTCGATGAGGATGCGGTCGCCGGGCATGAATCGTCTAGGGGGCGCGGAGCGTATCACAGGGGGACGCGGCGAGCGCCCGGGCCACCGGCCAGAGCGCGGCCCCGAGCGCGAGGGCGAGCGCAGTGCCGAGCGCGAGCGGCGCCGCTGCCCAGCCGGGCGGAACGAGCGCGCCGAACACGCTCGCGGCGATGGTCTCGGCGGCGAGCGCGCCGAGGACGCAGCCGGCGAGGCCGCCCGCGACACCGCTCGCCGCCGCCTCGGCGAGGAGCAGGCGCCGGATGGTGCCGGCGCTCGCGCCGAGCGCGAGGCAGAGCCCGATCTCCTGGCGGCGGGCGAGGAGGAGCACGCCGAGCGTTCCCGAGACGGTGAACGCCGTCGCCGAGCCGAGGGCGACGGTGACGAGGAGGAGGAGCCGCTTCACCTTCGCGAGGAGCGCCTCCTCCGCCCGCGCCACCTGCGAGACGGTTCGGGCCTCGGCGCCCGGGACGGCGCTCTCGACTGCGCGAGCGGCCGTTTCAGGCGCCCGCCCCGCGAGGTCGGCGCGCACGAGCGCGAGCGAGATCTCGCCCCGCGCGCCGGCGAGCTCCTGGAGGAACCCGAGCGGCAGGAAGAGATCCTCATCCTCGGCGCCGCCCGTCTCGACCGTGGCGGCGAGCCGGACGCGGGCCGTCCGCCCGGCCGCCTCCACCGCGATCTCCTGGCCGGGCGCGAGCGCGAGCCGGGCGGCGAGCGACGTGCCGGCCATCGCCTCGTCTCCCTCCGGCCAACGCGGCGCCACGCGCCAGAGCGGGTTCAGCCGGCGGAGCGCGACCCAGCCGTAGCCGACCGCTCCCGCCGAGACGCCGTTCAGCCGCACGCGGGCGAGGAGCGCCGGGGCGACCGTCTCCACCCCCGCCCCCGCCGTGACGAGGCGGAGGACGTCCGCCTCCCGAAGGCGCCGCTCCTCCTCGACCGGCCCAAGCTCGAGCGCGCCGAGGCCGAACCGGAGCGGAGCGGAACGGGGCAGGACGAGCAGGTTCGCCCCGTAGGCGGCGAGCTCCTTCCCGAGCTGGCCCTCGATGCCGCCCGACACCGCGACGAAGCAGAAGACGAGCGCCGAGGAGAGCGCGAGCGATGCGGTGCCGATCGCGCCCGCGGCGAGGCTCCGCTGCAGCGAGCGGCGGAGCCAGCGGCCGAAGAACCCGGTTCCGGCGGGACGCGCGGGCATCAGGCCCCCTCCTTCAGCTCGGGCGCCGGGTCGAGCGCGAGCGCGCGGCGGAGCGGCCAGATCGCGCCGGCGGCAGCGACGAGGAGGGCGCCGCCGAGGGCGAGCGGCACGAGGGCGGCTCCCGGGGCGAGCGGCGCGCCGAACACCGCCGTGCCGAGGGCGCGCACCAGGATGGCGGCGAGGAACGCGCCGGCGACGCCGCCGACCGCCCCGAGCGCGAGCACCTCCGTGCCGAGCAGGAGCACCACCTGACCGGCCGACGCGCCCGACGCGCGCAGGAGCGCGATCTCGGTCCGTCGCCCGAGCACGCGGGCCGCGAAGGTCGAGGCGACGGCGAGCGCCGCCGCGCCGAGCGAGAGGCCGGCGAGGATCGCCATGAGCACGCCGAGGCGGGAGAGGATACGCGCCTCCGCCTCTGCGAGGCTCCAGACGGGCCGCGCGCGGCTGCCCGGGATCGCCTCCTCCACCTGGCGCGCGACGCTCGTGACGTAGGGCGTGCAGAACCACTTCTCGAACTCGCGCCGGCTCATTCCGCCCGGGTCGCGCCGCCCGAAGGGATCGAGCGGGACGGTGACCGCCGAGACGAGCGCGCGCGAGATCTGCCCGGGCCGCGCGAGGAGCTCCTGCGCGGCGCCGAGCTCGAGCAGGATCTCGTCCTCCTCGAACCCACCCGTCGCGAGGATCCCGGCCACCTCGTACGTTCGCGCGCCGGCCGCGGCGTCCAGCGTCACGCGATCGCCCCGCGCGATCCCGAGCCGTCCCGCGACCGCGCGCCCGACGATCGCGCTCGAGCGATCTTCCGCCCCGGGCCAGCGCCCGTCGAGGCGCCAGAAGGGGAAGAGCGGCACGACCCCGCCGAGGAGCGGGTCGCCCCCCTCGACGCGCGGCAGCCGCCGCTCGAACCAGACGCCCGCGACGAGCACGCGCTCCTTGCCGCTCCGGCCCGAGACCGTCGCCGGCGCTGTGAGCGAGGGCGCGAGGCCCACCACGTTGTGCCGCCAGAAGATGGTCGTCACCCGGGCGAGGTCGGCCTCGGCGAGCGACGCCGCCGCGGCGGGTGCGCCCCCCGGCGCCGCCGCCACGACCGGCTCCACGACGATGTTCGCGCCGAAGCTGCGCAGCTCGCGCGCGATGCGCTCCTCTGCCTGGAGCGCGACCGAGCCGAGGGCCGCGGCGATGCCGGCGCCCATCGCGGTCGAGAGGACCACGAGGGCGAGCCGTGCAGGGTGGAGGCGGAGGGCGCCGCGAACGAGCCGGAAGATCATCGGCGGGGCGACGAGGATAGCACGGACCGCCGGGCGGGCCGCCCAGGCGTCGGTCACTCCGCCGTGACGTTGCGGCAGCGCGTCTCCCGCACGAGCAGGGTGGCGAGCAGGCCGCCGAGCGAGCAAGCGGCGAGGACGGCGACGGCGGCGCGAAAGCCAGCGCGATCGAGCACCCAGCCGACGAGCGGCTGGTAGATCGTCGGCCCGAGGAACACGCCGGTGTTCACGACGGCCACGGCGGTGCCCGCCAGGGCTGGCGGGTTCACCTCCTTCACGCTCGCCCACGAGAGCGTGAAGGCGGGCGCCGACGCGCCCATGAGGGCGAACAGCGCGAAGCCAGCCGCGGGCGGCAGCGGTGTCGCGGCGAGGAGCGGGATCCAGCACAGGACGTGGACGAGCCCGAGCGCGATCGCGGGGGCACGCCGGCGGCCGAGCCGGTCGGAGATCCAGCCGACGAGGAACGACGAGATGGCGAACGCGACGAGCAGCACCGTCGCGTGCGCCGCGGCCCGCGCCCGGGTCATTCCGTGCACCTGCATGAGGTAGGGACCGGCCCACAGGCCGGCGAAGGAGAGGTACGCGCCGGCGAGGCCGAGGTTCACGAAGAAGCCGGGCCACGTGGCCGGGTTCCGCACGACGACCCAGAGCCCCTCCCACCAGCGCCCCACGTTCGGCGCGTGGTCGAGGCGCCCGTCCAGCTCGCGCATCGAGGGGAGCCCGGCCTCGCGGGGCCGGTCGCGCACGAGGAGCCAGGTGAGCACCGCCCCCGCGAGCGACGAGACTCCGACCGCCACGAACACGTTCCGCCACGAGGTCACGCCGACCAGCCAGGCGAGCGGCGTCGCGGAGGAGATTGCGCCGAGGTTCCCGATCACCATGACGAGCCCGGAGATGGTCCCGAACTCGGAGTCGCGGAACCACGCCGTGACGAGCTTCAGGAGCGACACGAAGGCAACCGAGACGCCGAGCCCGACGAGCGCGCGGCCCGCGCTCGCCTCGACGAGCGTCTCCGCGCGTCCGAAGAGGATCGAGCCGATCCCCGCCACGGCGCCGCCGAGGGCCACGATGCGGCGCGGCCCGAGCGCGTCGACGAGCACGCCCGTCGGGACCTGCATCGGCGCGTACAGCCAGAAGTACGATCCGGCGAGCGCTCCCAGCTCCGCGCCGCTCGCGTGGAAGGACGCGCGCAGTTCGCCTGCGATCGCATTCGGCGCGATGCGGTGGAAGAACGAGAGGACGTACGCGCCCGACACGAGCGCGAAGGAGATCCAGCGCAGGCGGCGCATGCGGGCGAGGAGCTCGGGGGCCGGCAGCGAGGCGTGCACCGGGGACATCATAGACGAGGCGCCGCGCCGTCATCGTCCGGGCGACCTGCGTCGCGGATCCGAAGCCGCGACGGCTGTCGCCGGACGTGCGATAAGCGCGCGCGTGGACGAGATGGGCTCCGCCGCGGCGCAGGACGGCGCCTCGGGCCTCGCCGGCCTGCGCGCCGCGTGGCGCCTGGTGGCGGCGGCGCTCCTCTTCCGCGCGGCCTGCTACGCGGCCATGATCGCTGCGGCCGTCTGGAACGAGCTCCGCCCGGCGCCCACCGCGCCGGACCTCGTCCTCTCCCACGTCCCGTACCTGCCGGCGGTCGCGCGGACGAACTACCTGCTCTGGCTCGCGGCGTACCTGCCGCTCTCGCTCGCGCTCCTCTGGCTCGCGCCGCGCCGCTTCGCCCGCTACACCGTCACGGCGGGCATCGTCTCGCTCGCGCGCGGCGCCACCCTCCTCCTCACCGGCCTCGGCCCGCCGGACCCCGCCACGGCGGGACCCGGCCTCGCCGGCCGCCTTCCGTTCCAGGCCTTCCTCGACCTTCTCTCGCCGTGGCAGGTGTTCGCGAAGGACGCGATGGCCGCCTACCTCACGAAGGACCTCTTCTTCTCCGGCCATACCGCGACGACCTTCCTCCTCGCCCTCTACCTGTGGCGCTTCCCGCGGCTGCGCGCCCCGGCGGTCGTCGCCCACGCCGCAGTGGTTGCGTCGGTGTTCGTCTCGCACCTCCACTACGCGATCGACGTCGCCGGCGCGTACGCGGTCGCCTTCTCGATCTACGCGCTCAGGGAAGGCTGGCCGCGGCGCGAAACGGGGGGGCGAGGTACGATCTCCACGTGACCGGGCCGTCGCTCCTCCTCGCCGCCTTCCCGCCGGAGCTGGCCGCGCTCGACGCCCGTCCGCCCGCGGGCTGGCGCGTCGCCACGACCGGGGTGGGCGGCGTCGTCGCGGCCGCCGGGACGGCGCGCCTCGTGGCGGAGCACCGCCCCGCCCGCGTCCTCCTCGTCGGCACGTGCGGCGCCTACGACGGCCGGCTCGTCCTCGGGGATCTCCTCGTTGCCGAGGCGACGATCGCGACGTCGCTCGACGAGCTCGAGGGACGGGCGTACCGGCCGGAGATCGAGCGGACCCGCTTCGAGGCGACCTGGCGCCCGCCGCTCTCCCTCCCCGCCCACATCGTCGCGGGGCCGCCCGCCATCACGACGAGCGCGGAGGGGGCCCGTCGCCTCGCCGCGCTCGCGGCAGCGGAGCACCTCGAGGCGACCGGGGTGTTCGCCGCCTGCCACGCCGCCGGCGTCCCGGTGGCGGCGGTGCTCGGCGTCGCGAACCGGGTCGGCCCGGAGGCGAACGCGGAGTGGCGCGCCAACCACGAGCGCGTGAGCCGCGAGCTGGTGGAGGCGCTCCGGCCGGTGCTCGCGCAGACGCGGTGATGTCACCGACCGGCGGCCCGGGCGCGAGCGGCTCCTGCGCGAAACTGCGGGCGCGAAGCCGCCTCACCCTGACCCTCTCCGCCGGTGGGGGAGCGGGGAAAACGATGCGCCCCCGGCGCGAGCTCAGTGGTGCGCGAGCAGCGAAACGATGCCTGTCGTCATGAAGGGCAGGTACGTGATGGCGAGGACGCCCGCCGACATGATGAGCAGGAACGGCAGCGACTTCCGGTACACCCACGGCAGCGGCTTCCTGAACCGCGAGGCGGAGAGGAACAGGTTCAGCCCCATCGGGGGGAACAGGAACCCGAGCTCGAGGTTCGCGAGGAACACCACGCCGAGGTGGATCGGCTCGATCCCGTACGCTTCCCCGAGCGGCGCGACGAGCGGCGCGAGCACGACGATGGCCGAGTAGATCTCGAGCACGCTGCCGAGGACGAGGAGCACCGCGTTCAGCATGAGGAGGAACAGCGCGGGGCTCCTCACGTGCGCGGTCATCCACGCGACGAGGCGCGTGGGGATCTCGGCGTCCACGAACCACGACGTCACGCCGAGCGCGGTGCCGAGCAGGATGAGCACCGAGCCGACGAGCATCGAGGCGTGCACGAGCACGCGCGGCAGGTCGCGGAGCGGGTGGATGGAGCGGAAGATGACGAGCTCCACCACGATCGCGTAGGCCGCCGCGAGCGCCGCCGCCTCGACCACGGTGGCGAACCCGCTCGCGACGGCGACGACGACGAGCGTGGGCAGCCCGAGGTCCCACTTCGCGTCCCAGAGCGCCGAAATCGCCTCGCGGGGGCGGAGCGGCGTTCGCGGCGCGCGCGCCCGGATCCCGACCCGCACCCCGTACGCGGCGACGAGCACGATCATGAGCAGGCCGGGGAGGAGGCCGCCGAGGAAGAGGTGCTCGATCGGCGCCTGCGCGACGACGCCGTAGAGGATCACCGGGAGCGAGGGCGGGAAGAGCAGCCCGAGGGATCCAGCGGCGGTGACGAGCCCTACCGAGAAGTCCTCCGGGTAACCGTCCTCGAGGAGGGAGGGCAGGAGCAGCCCGCCGAGCGCGAGGATCGTGACGCCGGAGGCTCCGGTGAAGGTCGTGAAGAGCGCGCACACGAACGTCGCCATCACCGCGATGCCGCCGGGCATCCACCCGAAGATGCCCTTGTACGCGCGCACCAGCCGGCGCGCGGCGCCGCCCTCGGCGAGGACGTATCCGGCCGCGGTGAGGAGCGGGATGGCGGGCAGCGTGGCGGAGGAGACGAGGTTGAAGGTCGCGGTCGGGACCGCGGCGATGGCGTCGGCGCCTCCCTCGCGGAAGAAGAGGACCATCGCGACCCCCGCCATCCCGACGAACACCGGGACGCCGAGCAGGAACGCGGCGGCGACGACGAGGAGGAGGACGGTCGCGAGCGTCGAGCTCGGGGTGGCCTGGCCGAGCAGGAACGACGCGGCGGCGACCGCGAGCGCGGCGGAGCGAAGGGCCCAGCGCCTCAGCGTGCCGTCCCCGACGTCCCCCGCGCGCCAGGCGAAGCGGAGCGCCATCACCGCGAAGGCGGCGGGCATGACGAGCTGGCTCCAGGCGACGCGGATCCCGAAGCTCACGACGCCGAAGCCGCCCCACTCGGCGCGGACGAGCTTCACGGACGCCCACGCGAGGAGCGCGCACGCCGCCGCCGACACCGCCTGCCCGAAGAAGCGGGCCGACCGCCGCGGCCAGCCCATCGGGAGGAGGTCGAGCGTCGAGAGCGCCAGGTGCTGGCCCGAGATGGTCGCGAGCAGCGCGCCGAGGAAGCCGACCCATAGCGTGATGTGCTGGGCGAGGACCGAGGCGCCCGGAAGCTCGCGCCCGGTGAGGCGGCGCGACACGGTGGACGCCGCCGGGAGAAGCACCATCGCGAGGAGGAGGAGCGCCACGAGCGCGCGCTCGAGGCGCGTGCCCAGCTTCTCGGGCTCGGTGGAGGGGGCCGCGGCGGGGGAGGTCACGAGAAAGCCGGTTGACCCCTCTCCGAGGGGCGTCTATGACTACCACGAACTTTTCCCGCCGGCGGGCTCTTGTGCGAATGACCGCGACACCCGCGACGCGCGGCCTCCTCATCGCAGCGTTTGCCGTGTCTGCTCCGGCGTTGACGGGCTGCCGCAGCGTGGCGCTGTCGTTCGCGGCGGACGCCGCCGCGCACAGCGGCACGAGCTACGCCTCGGACGACGACCTCGAGCTCGTCCGCGCCGCGGTCCCGTTCGGCCTGAAGACCATGGAGGGGCTGCTCGAGGAGAAGCCGCGGCACGAGGAGCTGCTGACCGCCCTCGCGGGCGGATTCACCCAGTACGGCTACGCCTTCGTGCAGTCGGACGCGGACCTCGCCGACCTCGACGGGAAGCTCGACGTCGCGCGGACCGGCCGCGAGCGGGCGCGCGGGCTCTACCTGCGCGCGCGCGAGTACGGGCTGCGCGGCCTCGACGCGCGGTACGGGGGGAGCGCGGCGCGCCTGCGGGCCGGGCTCGGCGAGGCGCGGGCGGCGCTCGCGAAGATGAAGCGGCGCGACGTCCCGCTCCTCTACTGGACCGCGTCCGCCTGGGCCCTCGCCATCGCCTCGAGCAAGGGCGACATGTCGCTCGTCGCGGAGCTGCCCGTGCCGGTCGCGATGATGGAGCGCGCCCTCGCGCTCGACGAGGGCTGGAATGACGGCGCCATCCACGAGTTCTTCGTCGTGTACGACGCGACGCGCAGCGCCGCCGAGGGCGGCGGGCCGGAGCGCGTGCGCGCGCACCTCGAGCGTGTGGCGACGATCTCGATGAACAAGAAGCTCGGCCCGCGCGTCTCCTTCGCGGAGGGCGTGCTCGTCCAGCGACAGGACCGGGACGAGTTCACGCGCGTCCTCGGGGAGATCCTGCGCGCGAATCCGGGCGAGGTGCCGCGCTTCCGACTCGCCAACATCCTCGCCCAGCGCCGCGCGAAGGCCCTCCTCGCGCACGCCGACGACCTGTTCCTCTGATCCGAAGGAGATCCAAGTGAAGAAGCTCGTCCTCGCCGCGCTGCTCGCGGCGCTCGCGCCCGCCGCATCGGCGCAGGTCACGATCAAGCTCGGCACGCTCGCGCCGCAGGGCTCGACCTGGCACGACCTCCTGAAGGAGCTCGCGCAACGCTGGGACCAGGCCTCGAACGGCCAGGTGAAGCTCCGCATCTACGCGGGCGGCGCGCAGGGGAGCGAAGGGGACATGGTGCGCAAGATGGGGATCGGCCAGCTCCAGGCCTCCTCCATCACGAACGTCGGGATGCACGACGTCATCCCCGAGCCGCAGGTGGTGAGCGTCCCGTTCCTCTTCGACGACGCCGCGCAGATGGAGTGCGCCTTCGAGAAGCTCCGGCCGCGCCTCGAGGCGGCGCTCGAGCGGCGCGGCCTCGTCGCCATGCAGTGGAGCCTGATCGGCGCGGTCCACCTGTTCTGCGACAGGGCGCGGCGGACACCGGCCGAAGCGGGCGACGCGAAGGTGTGGGCGTGGGAGGGCGATCCGAAGAGCGTCGACGCCTACCGCGCCGCCGGGCTCCACCCGGTCGTCCTCTCGGCCACGGACATGATGCCCTCACTCCAGACGGGGATGATCGACTGCATCCCGAACGTGCCGCTCTACGTGCTGACCGCGCGCCTGTTCGAGAAGGCGAACCACATGATGGACGTGCCGTGGAGCTACATGATCGGCGCGACGCTCGTGCGGAAGGAGACCTGGGAGAAGATCCCGGCCGACCTCCGCCCGAAGCTCCTCGCCATCGCCGCCGAGCTCGGCAGGAAGGGGGACGACGAGGTGCGTCGCCTCAACACCGACGCGGTGCAGGCGATGCAGAAGCAGGGGCTCCAGGTCGTGCGGGCGGATCCGACGCCGTGGCGCGCGGCGATGGAGAAGTCGTGGGCGGTCGTCCGCGGCGGCGTCGTGCCGGCCGAGGTGTTCGACGAGGCGAAGGTGGCGCGCGACGCGTGCCGCGCAGCCCGGCCGAAGAGGTAGGCGGAGCCGACGCCAGCCCGCCGCGGTGTCGCCCCCGCGACGAAGCTAGCCGGCGACGCAGAGGCGCCGCATGGCCGCGATGAGCCGGTCGATCTCGAACGGCTTCACGAGCGCGGCGTCCGGCTCGAGACCGTCGAGCGCGTGCGGATCGGCGGCGAGGCTTGCGGAGAGAACGATCGTGGGGATCGCGGCGAGCTTGGGATCCCGGCGCTGCTCCGCGCGGAACGACCAGCCGTCCATCACCGGCATGGCGAGGTCGAGGAGGATGAGCGAGGGCGCAGGTCGCGTTCCGAGCTGGGCGAGGGCGTCCTTGCCGTCCGTCGCGCACGCGACCTCGTAGCCTCTCTCCCGGAGCAGCTCCGACAGGGCCGCTCGGAGCGCCGGATCGTCTTCGACGATCAGGATGCGTGCGAAGGAGGCCACGGCTGCCCGGAGGCTCTGCATCCAGACCCGACAAGGGAACCCTGGTGTGGCCGTAGACCCCATTCAGGGCTCACCGCGCGCTGCCAGAGTGTGTGCACGCTTCTCGGCGACGTTGACACCCTCGCGATGCCGGGAGTAAGCGAACCGGGCGATGGGCGAGCGGGAGGGGAGCGGGTCTTCGAGCGCCGTACACGGTCGAGCGCCGCCCCCGCGGGTGGCGCTCCCGGAGCGCGGCGTCTCCATCGGCCTACGCTGGGCGGGCGGCGAGGGAGCCGGGAACCAGATCATCGCGGCGAAGGTCGAGTGCGAGCCCGAGCGCGCGCGCCTCGTACGGCTCTGGCGCCCCTTCACCGACGCACCGGGGCGGCGGGACATCGTCCCCCGTTTCGGCGCGTGGCTCGCGGAGGAGGCGCGCTGGGCGGAGGGACGGATGGTCCTCGGCGTCGACTTCGCGCTCTCGCTCGCCGAGACGCACCTGCGCCAGCTCGGGCTGCTCAGGCAGGCGCTGCGCGGACCGGCGGTGCTCGGGCGGAACCTCCACGACCGGTTCGTCGGCGCGGCCGGCGACTACACGGAGGCGGCGGCGCGCTTCCGCGAGGAGATCGGCAAGGACCGCCCGCGCGCGACCGACTGCTACCGGGCGGAGCCGAACCTGCCGACGAGCGCGCGCACGCACCGCCACACGCTCTTCGGTCTCTGCGCGATGGCCCACGCCCACGCCGCCTTCCCGCCGTGGGATCCGCCCCAGGCGGGCAAGCCGTCCGTCGTTGAGGTTCGTCCCGCCCACGTGGCCCGCGCGCTGTTCGGCGTGTGCAGCTATCGCGACGACGAGCGGGACGGCGTCGCGCGCGCCTCGACGCGCGCGTCGCTCCTGCGGACGCTGCGCTCGGCGGCCAAGCTCGAGTTCGAGATGGAGCAGGCCGCGCAGATCGTCGAGGACGGGCAGGGCGGTCACCTCGACGCGGTCCTCGCCGCGACAGGCGCCGCCGCGGCCTGGGCGGACGCCTTCCACGGAGTCCCCTCGAACGTGCCGCGCGCGGAGGGCTGGATCCACTCCATCCGCGAGGAGCCCTGGCGCTAGTGCTCCGGCCCAGGCGTGGTCACGTCGCGAGAGCGCCGAGACCGAAGCGAGGCGGGCGCGGCGGCGACGCGGCCGTCGTCGAGCAGCTCCGGGCCGTGCATCGCGAGATCGCGGCGTTCCGCCCGCGCGGGTTCGGCCCGCCCGTCCACGGGGCCGCCGTGCCGAGCCGCATCTTCCTCCTCGGCCAGGCGCCCGGTCCGCACGAGGCGCGGCTCGGGCGTCCGTTCGCGTGGACCGCCGGGAAGACGCTCTTCCGCTGGCTCGAGCGCGCCACCGGCGCGGACGAGGAGACGGTGCGCGCGGGGATCTACATCGCCGCGGTCGTGCGCTGCTTCCCCGGGAAGACGAAGGGGGGCGGCGATCGCGTCCCCACCGCGGACGAGTGCGAGCTGTGGCGCCGCTTCGTCGGGCGCGAGGTCCGGATCCTCCGTCCGCGGCTCGTGATCCCGGTGGGGCGGCTCGCGATCCAGGAGGTCCTCGGACACACGGACCCCATCGCGGCGGTGGTCGGGCGCGCGACCCGCGCCAGGTTCCATGGCGTGGAGGTGGACGTGATCCCGCTCCCGCATCCGTCCGGGGCGTCGACCTGGTTCAAGCTCGAGCCGGGCCGGACCCTGCTCGAGGAGGCGCTCCGGCTCGTCGCGGCGCACCGCGAGGTGGTGCGCACCTTCCGGAGGGTCCGCTCCTGAGCTGGCGCCGCGTCGGCGCGGTCGCTGTGCTCGCCGCCGCCGCGGCCTGCGCCCACGCGCCGCCCGCCGGAGAGCCTCCCCGGCAGGAGCGCGCCGCCGAGCGCTGGCCGGCCGCGGAGGTGGGGCTCGCGAGCTACTACGGCGGGCGGTTCCAGGGGCGGACCACCGCGAGCGGCGCCCGCTTCGACAAGCACGCGCTCACCTGCGCCCATCGCAGCGCGCCGTTCGGAACGCGGCTGCTGATCACGGAGCTCGAGCGCGGCCGCAGCGTCGTCGTCACGGTCAACGACCGGGGACCGTTCGCGCGCGGGCGGGTCGTGGACCTCTCGCTCGCGGCCGCCCGGAAGCTCGGGATCGTCGAGCGCGGGGTGGCGCGGGTGCGGGTGGAACGCCTCGCGGAGTGATCAGCGCTGCGCCGCCGCCGCGCTCGCCCGGATCGCGGCGATCGCCTTGCGGTAGTCCTTCTCGCCGAACACCGCCGTCCCCGCGACGAGCACGTTCGCGCCGGCGCCCGCCACCGTCGCCGCGGTGTCGGGCTTCACGCCTCCGTCCACCTCGATCTCGAGCGCCGGGTTCCGCGCGTCGGCGAGGGTGCGCAGGTCGCGGATCTTGCGGGTGCAGGCGTCGATGTAGCGCTGACCGCCGAACCCGGGGTTCACCGTCATGACGAGCACCATCTCGCAGTCCGCGATCACCCACTCGACCGCGGCGATCGGCGTCGACGGGTTGAGCGCGACCGCCGGCCGGGCACCCGCCGCGCGGATCGCCTGGAGCGTGCGGTGGAGGTGGGGCGACACCTCGGCGTGCACCGAGACGAGGCCCGCCCCCGCCTTCGCGAACGCCTCCACGTACCGCTCCGGCTCGACGATCATGAGGTGGACGTCGATGGGGAGCTTCGTGACCTTCTTCACCGCCTCCACCACGAGCGGCCCGATCGTGATGTTCGGGACGAAGCGGCCGTCCATCACGTCGACGTGAATCGCGTCGGCGCCCGCCGCCTCCACGGCGCGGACCTCCTCCGCGAGCCGGCCGAAGTCGGCGGATAGGATGGACGGCGCGATGCGGATGGGGAGTGGCATGCGGAGGCGAGTCTACCCGAGCGCCCCCCCGGATCGCACCCGGCGCGAGGACGGTCGGGGGCAGCAATGGCCCACGGTGGAGCGGTGGTAATGTCGGGGCCATGAGGCTCGTGATCCTGTTCCTCGCCGGCGCGCTCGGCGTCTCCGCCTTTCCCGCCCGCGCCCAGGGGCTCTCGCCCGGGTCGGCCCTCGAAGGCCTGCTCGCCGGCGCTGCGGAACCGGGGTCCGACGCCTCTCCGGGCGTCGAGAGCGCGGTCGTGAAGGTGTTCGCGACGATGCGGTATCCGGATCCGGCGAGGCCGTGGACGAAGCAGGCGCCGCAGGAGGTGACGGGCAGCGGCGTCGTCGTCGCCGGCAAGCGGATCCTCACGAACGCGCACGTCGTCGCGTACGCGACGGAGGTGCAGGTCCAGGCGAACCAGGCGGGGGACAAGATCGCGGCGACGGTGGAGGCGCTCGCGCCCGGGATCGACCTGGCGATCCTCAGGCTCGAGGACGAGTCCCTGTTCACCGCGCACCGTTCGCTCACCTGCGCGAGCGGGCTGCCGGAGGTGAAGGACGCGGTGATGGCCTACGGCTTCCCGGCCGGTGGGACCGGGCTCTCCATCACGAAGGGGATCGTCTCGCGCATCGAGTTCGGGGCGTACAATTTCCCGGTCTCCGGGCTGCGCGTCCAGATCGACGCCGCGATCAATCCCGGCAACAGCGGGGGGCCGGCCGCGGTCGGAGACAAGATGATCGGCCTCGCGTACGCGGCGCTGGGTGGGGCGCAGAACATCGGCTACATCATCCCCTGCGAGGAGATCGATCTTTTCCTGAAGGACGTCACCGGCGGCGCGAAGCTCCGCGGCAAGCCGGCCATGTTCGACGTGCTGCAGACGCTGGAGAGCCCCGCGCTCCGCTCGTTCCTCAAGGTCGACCGCGCGGTGGAGGGGATCGTCGTGCACCAGCCCTTCGGCAAGGACGACGCCTACCCGCTGAAGGAGTGGGATGTCATCACGAAGATCGGGGACACCCGCGTCGACGACCAGGGGATGATCAAGGTCGGCCCCCGCCTGCGCGTCCGCTTCCAGTACCTCGTCCAGAGGCTCGCGAAGGACGGCAAGGTCCCGCTCACCGTGGTGCGCGCGGGGAAGCCGCTCGCGATCCAGCTCCCCGTCTCGCCAGATCGCCCGATGCTCATCCCCGACGCGGAAGGCGACTACCCGCGCTACTTCGTCTACGGGCCCCTGGTGTTCTCGGCCGCCACGACGGACCTCATCCGGGCGGTGACGGGCGCCGTCGGCCACGGCGGGCTCCGCGGCAGCCCGCTCTTGACGCGGCTCGGTGACCCGCCCGCGTTCGAGGGGGAGGAGCTGGTGGTGGTCTCGTCGCCCCTCTTCCCGCACCGGGCGTCGAAGGGCTACTCGAACCCGATCGGGCAGGTCGTGAAGACCGTGAACGGGATCCCGGTGAGGAACCTCCGCCACTTCGTCGAGGTCCTGCGCGACGCGCGCGACGAGTACGTCAGGTTCGACTTCGCGGGCCACGGCGCCGAGTCGATGGTGTTCGCGCGGAAGGAGATGCTCGCCGCGACCGACGAGATCCTGAACGACAACGGCATCCGCTCGCGGGGGTCGCCCGACACGCTCGCGATCTGGAACGCGGGGGTGGCGAAGGCGCTCCCGCTCGCGGCGGAGTGATGGCGCCGACCAGTTGGGTTGAGCGTCGCGAGGCGCAGGAGGCCGAGCCGAGGTCGGGCGCGCGAGGAGCGAGAAGCGGAGGCGCAGCCTCCAGGCGGCGCGCCAGCGCGCCTTAGACGAGAGGCTACGTCGAGCATCGCAGCGACGAGCCCGCCCGAGATCGGCCGGGATCCTGTGCCGCAGCAGCTCAATCCAAGTGGTCGTCGCCATGAGGGCCGGACGCGCGCGCGTCCTCACCGCACGAGCCGACACGCATAGAAGCCGTCCGTGCCGTGGCGCTGCGGCAGCGTGAGGAGGTCGCCCTCCGGCGTGAGCACGTCCGCCGGGAACCCGGTGGGCGGCGCGGCGCGGCGGAAGCCGTCGGCGACCATCGCCGCCGCGATCTCCGGCCCTTCCGCGCGGGAGAGCGAGCAGACCGAGTACACGATCGGCGCGCCGGGGCGCGCGGCGCGGGCCAGGCTGCGGAGGAGCTCCTGTTGGAGCGCCGCCATCCGCGGCAGGTCCTCGGGCGTGCGCCGCAGCTTCAGCTCGGGGTGCCGGCGGAGCGTCCCGAGTCCGGCGCACGGGGCGTCCACGAGCACCGCGTCGAAGCTTCCCTCGTCGAGCCCCGGCACCACGCGCGCCGCGTCGGCGCAGATGACGCGCACGGCGAGCCCACGCCGCTTCGCCTCGCGCGAGAGCTCGTCCGCCTTCCGCGGATGGAGCTCCACCGCGACGACCTCCGATCCCGGGGCGAGGATCTCTGCGAGGTGGAACGCCTTCCCGCCCGGTGCGGCGCAGGCGTCGAGGACGCGCGCGCGCCGGCCGCGGAGCTCGCCCGCGGCGAACAGCGTCACGAGCTGCGCCGCCTCGTCCTGCACCTGGAAGGGAAGGCCCCCCGCGGCGCGCGCGAGGTCGGCCACCGAACCGCCGGCGAGGAGGATGCCGTCGGGCGAGTGGGGCGTCGGCTCGACCGCGAGACCGGCCGCCCGCACGCGCGCGAGGAGCGCGTCGCGCTCCGGCGCGCGCACGCAGAGCGGCGCCGGCGCGTTCGAGGCGCGGGCGAGCGCGAGCGCCTCGCCCGGGCCGAGCCAGGCGACCCACTCCTCCGCGATCCAGCGCGGGAGCGACTCCGCCGCCGCCACGTGGCCGGCGGGATCGGAAGCGAGCGGCGGGGCCGCGGCCGGCGCCGGCGCCCGCGCGAGAGCGCGGAGGACCGCGTTCACGTAGCCCGCAGCGCGCCCGTGCTCGACCCGCTTCGCGAGCGCGACCGTCTCACCCACCGCGGCGTGCGCGGGGGTCCCGAGGTGGAGGAGCTGGTAGGCGCCGAGCCGGAGGGCCACGCGCGCCGCAGGGTCGAGCTCGCCGACGGGACGGCGCGAGTGGGGCGCGAGCGCGGCGTCGAGCGCGAGCGCGCGCCGGAGCGTTCCGTAGACGAGCTCGGTCGCGAGCCCCGCCTCGCGCGGATCGAGCGCTCCCGCCTGGGTGAGCGCGGAATCGAGCGCCCGCGAGGCGTACGCGCCTCCGGCGTCCACCCGCAGGAGGACCTCGAAGGCGACGACGCGGCCGGGGGTGGCGCTCATGTCAGGGCCGCTCACGTACCGAAGGTGAAGGCATCGCGTCGCAGCCCGTTCGCGAACGCGAGCGCCTCGTGCGCGCCGCGCCCCTCCGGCTGCACGCGGAGGACGAGGAGCGAGGTGCCGTCCCCGCAGGCGACCGCGACGCCGCGCGCCGCCCTGCGCGTGGCGCCGGGGACTCCGTCCGCGCCGCCGTCCACCGCCGCGTCGAGGATCTTCACGACCTTTCCGTCGAGCGTCGTCCACGCGCCCGGCCAGGGCGTGAATCCGCGCAGGCGCGAGGCGATGCGCGACGCGGGGGCGCGCCAGTCGATCTTCCCGTCCTCGCGCTTCAGGATCGGCGCGAGCGTCGCGCGCGCACCGTCCTGCTTCACCGGGACGAGCACGCCGCGTTCGGCGAGCGCCAGGGTCTCGGCGAGCGCTTCGCCGCCGAGCGCGGCGAGGCGCGGCGCGACCGACCCGGCGGTGTCCGTCGCTGCGAGGGCGAGCGCCCGCTGCAGGAGCACGTCGCCCGTGTCGAGTCCCTCGTCCATCTGCATGATCGAGACGCCCGTCTCGGCGTCGCCGTTCGCGATCGCCCACTGGATCGGCGCCGCGCCGCGGTGGCGCGGCAGCAGCGAGCCGTGGACGTTCAGCGCCCCGTGCGGCGCGAGCTCGAGGAGGTCCTTCCCGAGGATCCGGCCGTACGCGGCGACGCAGAGCACGTCGGGCCGGCGCGCGCCCAGCTCGGCCGCGAGCCTTCCGTCGCGGACCTTCTCCGGCTGGAGCACCGGGATTCCGCGCGGCTGCGCCCACACCTTCGTCGCCGGCTCGCGCAGGGCCTGCGCACGGCCGGCGGGGCGGTCGGGCTGCGCGACGACCGCGAGGATCTCGTGGCCGGCGCGGGCGAGCGCGTCGAGCGAGGGGACGGCGAACGCCGGCGTGCCCATGAAGATGACGCGCATGCTGCCTGTGTATATGCGCAGTTCGGCGTGCGGTCGAGGTCGGGGTGACAGACCCGTGAACGTGCCCGCGCCCGTGCCCGCGCCCGGCTTCTTCGTTCACGGGCACGGGCGCGTGCACGTTCACGGGACGGCCGTTCGCGCAACCTCGCGCCGTTCACTCCACCGCGACCAGCACGAGATCGCATAGGTGCGTCCCGGTCTCCTCCCTCGCGATCGCAATCCCGAGCGCGACGCAGGCGGGCCCCGACCGCGCCTCCGCGAGCGCCCGTTCGAGATCCACGCCCGCCGAACGAGCCCGCGCCGCGCTGCCGCCGTCCACCACGGCCCCCGCCTGCTCGGTCGGGCCGTCTCGCCCGTCAGAACCGGCGGCGAGGACCGCTGCCGGCAGCCCCGCGATCTCCCGCGCCGCGAGCAGCGCGAGGTGCTGCGCCCGCCCGCCGTCCGGGTCGCGCGCGCCCGCCGGGATCGCGATCGTCGGCTCGCCGCCGAGCGCGAGGAGGCGCCTGCCGCGGCCGGCGTTCGCGCGCGCCCACGCCCCGAGCCGCGCCGCCACCGCGGCGACGTCTCCCGTGAGCGGCGCGGGATCCGCCTCGGCCACGAACCCGCGCGCCCGCGCCTCCTCCGCGGCCGCGCGCGCGAGGTCCACGGGCCCGGCGAGGAGCCGGTGCACGACGCCGGCGAGGCGGGGGTCGCCGGGCTTGGGCGTCTCCTCGACGTCGCCGCGCGCCCCTGCCGCGAGCCGCGCCCGGACCGCAGGCGCGAAGCGCACGCCGCGCGTGGCGGCGACCCGGAGCACGTCGTCGAACGTGGTCGGGTCGGGCGCGAACGGCCCGGAGGCGATGGTCGACAGGTCGTCGCCGGGGACGTCGGAGAGGACGAGCACCCGCGTCGGCGCGGGCGCGAGCAGCGCCCCGAGGCGGCCGCCCTTCAGCGCGGAGAGGTGCTTGCGGAGGGCGTTCAGCTCCTGGATGGTCGCGCCGCTGCGCGTGAGCTGGCTTGCCGCCTCGACCTTCTCCGCGAACGAGATCCCCTCGGCCGGAGCGACCGCGAGCGCGCTCCCGCCCCCGGAGAGGAGGACCAGCGCGGGCGAGCCGGCGTTCGCTCGCGCCCAGGCGACGACGGCCGCCCCCGCCTCGAGCGAGCCGGCGTCCGGGCGCGGGTGACCCGCGAAGATCGCGCGGGCGCCGGCGGGGCCGGCCGCTCCGTTCGGGAGGACGCAGAGCGGCTCGCGGGCGCGGGGGCCGAGGGATGCGAGAGCGGCGCCGATCATCGGGCCCGCCGCCTTGCCAACCGCGAGGAGCCGGATCGGGCCGGGCGGGAGCGGCTCCGCCGCGAGCGCCGCGCTCACGAGCCGGTGGGCCTGGCTGCGCCGGAGCGCCCCGCGCCGGATCTCGCCACAGTCCGCCGCGACGCCACGGAGCGTTTCCGTCATCCCTTCCTCGCGGTACAATCCAGCTTCGGCTTCCTGGCGTCGAGAGGGGAGAGCATCGCATGGTCGAGGCACCCGCTGCTGTGTTGGAACCGCCCGCGCGCCGCCGTGCGTACCTCGTCGATCGCGGCTTCCAGATCAAGTACGCCATCGCGATGGCGCTCGCCGGGCTCGCGGTCGCCGCGGTGTTCGGCCTTTGGCTTCACCAGGCCCATGTCCAGGCGACCGCGCTCCTCGCCCCCGACGCCGAGACCCGCGCGCTGGTCGAGCGGAGCGACCGGCTGCTCCTCGCCGCCTTCGGCGTGATCGCGCTCCTCCTCGCCGCCGCGCTCGGGCTCCTCGGGATCATCATCACCCATCGCGTCGCCGGTCCGGTCTTCGTCATGGGCCACTACCTGCGCGTCCTCGCGGAGGGCCGGTTCCCGCGGATGCGCACGCTGCGGCGGAGCGACGAGCTGAAGGAGTTCTTCCGCACGTTCATCGATGCGGTGGACATGATCAAGCTGCGCGAGGCGCGTCACACCGCGGTGCTCGAGGACGCGGTCCGGCGCATGCGCGAAGCGGCAGCGACCGCGCCGGAGCTCGCCCCCGCCATCGAGGCCCTCGCCCGTGCGGCGCAGGAGCGGCGCGCCGCCCTCGCGCAAGACGACCTCGAGCTCACCCCGCTCGCCGTCCCAGCCCCCGCGCGGACTGGCACAGACACCCGGTAGGAGGAACGCCATGCGCCACATCGTCGTCGCCATCGCTTGCCTGCTCGCCGCCTGCGGGAACCCGACCGACCCCGCAGGCTGGGCGAAGCGCGCCGCGAGCCGCAGCCGCCTGGATGAGAAGCTCCAGGCCCTCGCCGAGGTGCGCAAGGCCCCCGGCGATCGGAAGGCTGCCGTCCCGTATCTCGTCGAGGTCCTGAAGCAGGCGCCGCGGGCACGCGGCCAGGCCGCCGTCGCGCTCGGGGAGATCGGCGATTCCGCCGCCACCAGACCGCTCGTGGACGCCCTCGACGCGAGGAGCAAGGATCGTGACACGCTCGACGCGAACCGCGCCATCGCCGACGCGCTCGGCGCGCTTCGGGCGAAGGAGGCGGTCCCCGCGCTGACGGAGCTCGTGAGCTCGCCGGACGGGTACGTCCAGGTCGCTGCGGTCGACGCCCTCGGCCGGATCAGCGACCCCGCGGCGGTCGAGACGCTCGTGGGGGTCGCGACCGCGAAGGACTCCGAGCCCTTCACCGCGAAGAAGGCGCTCCTCGCGCTCGGGCGCATCGGCAGCCCGCGGGCCGGGCCGGCGGTGCTGAAGATGCTGTTCGAGGAGCGGCCCGGCGTCTCGTTCTTTCCCGAGGCAGCCTTCGCGGTCGCCCAGATCGGCCGGCCCATGTCGGCGCCGCTGCTCGCGATCCTCGAGGGCAGGGACGCGGCGCTCGCGAGCTGGGCGAAGGAGCGGGGTGTCCTTCCCGGCGCGCTCGTCGCGAAGTCCGCCCAGCTCCTCGGCGACGTGGGCGGCCCGGACGCCGTCCCCGCGCTCCTCGCGAAGCTCGCCTATCGCGACGCGGATGCGGGCGTCGCCATGTACGTGCGAGTCCTCGCGGCGGAGTCGCTGGGCCGCATGCGCGCGAAGGAGGCGGTGCGGACCCTCTCAGAGCTCGTTCCGAAGGAGAGCGATCCGAACATCCGAGATCGCTACTGCGACGCCCTCGTGCGCATCGGCGACGCCACGGCGATTCCGGCGCTGAAGGCGGCCGCGGCGGCGGGTCCGTGGGATCTGCGTGAGGGCCCGCTCACCGCGCTGTCGCGCCTCGGCGGGGCGGCCGAGCGCGCGAGCCTCGAGGCGGCGAAGGCGAGGGAGTGCCCGAGCGCCTGCCCCCCTGCGACGGAGGCGGCCTTCGGCGCGATGTTCGCGCGGCTCGAGGCGGCGAAGGCCTGCGGCAATGCCGCCTGCTGGGCGGGGAAGCTCGCGGACCCGAGCGCGGCGGTGCGCGACCGGGCCGCCCTCGAGCTCGGTCGGGCCGGCGGCGCGTCGCACGCGGCGGCGATGGGCGACGCGATCGTGCGCCCGGTCGCCAACGACGGCGAGCTCGCCGCGCGTTATCACGCCGTCCTCGCGCTCGGCTGGATCGCCGCACGCGAGAAGGTCGGCGCGGCCGGCGAGGCGATCGCCGCCAGGATCGACACCATGATCGCCGCCGACCGTGGCCGCACCCTCACCGCAGGGGTGAACGAGGACGCGCTCAGGCTCGCGGCGCGGCTTCGCAGGGGCGCGTCCGAGTAGCTCGCGCAGGGGCAGCCGGCTGAGGCTGCCCCGGCCCCCCAGGGGGCCCCAACGACTGAGCGCGGCTCCGCCGCGAGTACTGATCTCGAGCGAGCGGGGGTATTGGGGGGCGCAGCAGCATCGCGCCCCCCAAGGGAGATCGCCGACGCGCTCAGGCTCGCGGCGCGGCTTCGCAGGGGCGCGTCCGAGTAGCTCGCGCAGGGGCAGCCGGCTGAGGCTGCCCCGCCCCCCAGGGGCCCCCAACATCGAGCGCGGCTCCGCCGCGAGTACTGATCTCGAGCGAGCGGGCGCCTTCAGCCGATCGGGTCCGCCTTCGGCGGCAGCTTCTTCGGCTTGCCCGCCGCGCGCTTCTCGTCGTGGTTCCACGCGCTCGGGAGGAGGTTGAAGGGGAGGAGCTTCGCGAGGAGCGGCAGGAGCAGCATCCCTCCCGGCGCCGCGAAGATCGCGAGCGCCGGGATCGCCTTGGCGAGGTCGATGAGCTGCGAGCGGACCTTCCGCCGCTCCTCGGGCGTGAGCGTCGTTCCCGCGGCCGCTCGGGCGAGGAGCTGCCCAAGCTCGCCGGTCTGGCGGATCTCCGTCACCATCGCTCCGAGGTTGTCGGTCACCGCCGTGGAGACCCGCTCGACCACCGCGTCGGTGGCGGCCTCCCACTCGCCCGCGAGCGCCTGCCAGTCGATCGGACCGGCGCCGTCGTCGAACGCCTCGAACCAGACCTGGTGATCTCCGTGCTGCGCCGCGGCCTCGACCCGGGCCGCGGCGACGGTCTCCGCATCGAGCCGGGACGCCTCGACGAACGCCTCGACGAACCCGGTCGCCCCGTCGCCGCCCAGCTTCGCGCGGAGGAGCGCGAGGAAGAGCTGCTCGACGAGGAACGGTCGGACCCCCTCCGGCGCGGCCGCGGCGAGGTCCGCCGGCGCGCGCGGCGCGGCGAGCGCGGCGCGGGCCGCCCGCGCGGCGGCGCGGGAGAGGCCGAGGCGCGCGATCTGCCGGTGGCGCACCTCCCGCGCGCGCGCGTCCGGCGGCTCGGCCGCGGCGAGCAGTCCCGCGATCGCTTCGGCGAGGAGAGCCGACTCGCTCACGGCGTAGCGCGCGTGACGCACGAGCGCCTCGGAGGCGAGCCGCCCGTCGCGGTGGAAACCCGTCGCGACGCGGGCGAGCCGCCGGCGCAGCACGGCCACCGCGCCGGGATGGAGCGGCAGCCCGAGCAGAGGGTCCCCGGGCGGATGGAAGCGGGCGGCGAGCGCGCCCTCGACGGCGCGGAGCGCTTGCTCGACGTCGCGTCCGCTCGCCGCGGCGGGCACGACGGGAATCTCGGCGAGGGCCGCGCCGCTGTCCGCCAGCGCGGCGGCGAGGAACGAGACGATCTCGGCGAGCCGGCCACGCCGGTCCGACGTGCCGCCGCTCAGGGCATCGAGGTCGAGGAGAAGGGCGAGGTGAAGACGGATCTCGTCGAGGAAGACCTCGGTCGCCTCGCTCGGCTCTGGCTCGAGCCGCCGGAGGCGGAGCGAGCGGGCGACGAGGAGACGCGCCGCGGGGGCGAGATCGCTGCGCGACGCGCCGGCGCCGCGCACGTCCGGCGGAAGCCGCGCGAGCGCGGCACGTGGGTCGTGGCGGTCCAGCTCGGCGCCGACGAGCGCGTGGAGCCAGCCCTTCTCGAGGCGGATCGTGGTCAATGGCCGGTCCCGGGGAACCGCCGGAGTGTAACCGGATCGCAGCCATCGCTGCCTACCCGGGCGGGCGGCGGAGCGGTCGTTTGCCGGACCGGCCCGCGCGTCACTTCGCCGCCTTCACCCGGCCCTTCTTCTCCTCGACCGCCTCCTCGGGAGCGGGAGCGGGAGCGGGGACCGGCACCGGTCCGCGCCGGATCCCGAACTTCTCGAAGAGCTGCCCCTCGACCTGCTGGAGGACCTCGGGGCGCTCGCGCAGGAACGCCTTCGCCTGCTCGCGCCCCTGCCCGATCCGCTCACCGCCGAAGCTGAACCACGTGCCGCTCTTCTCGACGATCCCCTCGGTCGCGGCGAGGTCGAGGACGTCGCCCTCGCGGCTGATTCCCTGCCCGTACATGATGTCGAACTCGACCTCCTTGAACGGAGGGGCGACCTTGTTCTTCACGACCTTCACGCGGGTGCGGTTGCCGATGACCTGCTCGCCGTCCTTGATGGCGCCGATGCGGCGGATGTCGAGCCGCTGCGTCGCGTAGAACTTGAGCGCGTTGCCGCCGGTGGTCGTCTCGGGGTTGCCGAACATCACGCCGATCTTCATGCGGATCTGGTTGATGAAGATGACGATCGTCGAGGACTTGGAGATCGTGCCGGTGAGCTTGCGGAGCGCCTGGCTCATGAGCCGGGCCTGCAGGCCCATGTGCGCGTCGCCCATCTCGCCCTCGAGCTCGGCCTTCGGGACGAGCGCGGCGACGGAGTCGATGACGAGCACGTCGATGGCGCCGGAACGCACGAGCGTCTCCGTGATCTCGAGCGCCTGCTCTCCGGTGTCGGGCTGCGAGATGAGGAGGTCGTCGGTGCGCACCCCCAGCTTGCGCGCGTAGCCGACGTCGAGCGCGTGCTCGGCGTCGACGAACGCGGCGATGCCGCCCCGCTTCTGGGCCTCCGCGATCGCATGGAGCGCGAGCGTCGTCTTGCCGGAGGACTCCGGGCCGTAGATCTCGATGATGCGGCCGCGCGGCAGGCCGCCCACCCCGAGCGCGATGTCGAGCGAGACGGAGCCCGTGGACACCGCCTGCACGTCCTTCACGAGCGCCTGCTCGTTGCCGAGGCGCATGATCGAGCCTCTTCCGAAGGCCTTCTCGATGGACGAGACGGCCAGCTCGATCGCCTTTTCCTTTTCCGGTCCCACGGGCATCGCGTGTCTCCCTGCGCTGTGCGCGGCGGATCGTCTACCAGCGCTCCCTGACAGGCGGGCCGCCGCACGCCTGAACGCATGAATACTGAACGGATGATCCCACGTCAAGGAACGCGACGAGCGCTCCCCGGCCCAGCGCCCACCGCGCATACTGCGGGTGTCCCATGCCCACCGACCGCAAGGATCTCGACGATCGTCTCGCCGCCGCGACGCCACAGGACACCGTGCGCGGCCTCATCTTCAACGCCGTCTTCGACACGATCGAGGAGCACCTCGGGAAGGCGGGCCCGGTCGCCTGCGACCCCGCGGGGAAGGGTCACCGAACCGAGCTCTTCTCGTACCCCGTCGCCGACTTCCTGCGCATCTCGTTCGACGGCGCCGACCGGCTCGAGGCGAAGCTCGGCTCGATCGACGAGGCCTTCAGCGCGTTCGGGTACCGCGCCACCTCGAACGTGTTCGGGTCGGTCATCGGCGCGACCATGCTCGCGCTCGCCGGACGCAACGGTCTGCGCGCGCTGCTCGGGCAGGCGACGACGGGCTACCGCGCCACGGTGAGCTACGGCGACCGGAAGCTCGAGTGGCTCGGGCAGAACCACGCCCGCTTCACGTTCGTTCGAGACTTCCTCGTCCCGCCGTTCCACTGCGGCGTGTTCCTCGCCGCCGTGCACGCGCTCGGCGCGAAGGCGGAGCGGGTCGAGGGACGCCAGACGGGGCCGCTCTGCGCGGAGTACGACGTGGTGTGGTCCGAGCCGGTCCGGCCGTGATGAGCACGCCTCGTTCACCCCAGCGCCGTCGCGAGCGCGCCGAGGCGTCGCTACGCCCGCGCGCCGCCGCCGCCGACGAGGAACTCGCCCGGATCGAGCCCGAGCCGCCGCACCGCGGTCTCCCAGCGCTTCTCGAGCGGCACGTCGAAGACGAGGTCGCTCGAGAGCGGCATCGGCACCCACGCGCCGGCGGCGATCTCGGTCTCCGCCTGCAAGGGAGCCCAGCCCGCGTATCCGAGCAGGAGCAGGAACGGGCGGGGGCGCGCGGCGCGCACGATCCCCTCGAGCAGCTCGCGGGAACCGCCGAGCGCGAGCTCCTCCCCGAGCGCCGCCGCGCCCTCGAGATCGGCGCCCCCGGGGCGGAAGAGGATCCAGAGCCGCTCCGGCTGGACGGGGCCGCCGACGAGCACCACCCCGTCCGCGCGGCCCGCGGCCTGCGCGTCGCGGCGAAGCCCGTCGTCGACGCCTCCGAGCACGTCCGCGACGGAGATCGGCGCGGGCCGGTTCACGACGAAGCCGAGCGCCCCCTCGCCGTGGTGTTCCGCCATGAGCACGAGCGCGCCCGCGAAGTTCGGGTCGGCGAGCGCGGGAGCCGCGACGAGGAATCCCGGCGCGAGGCCGGCGGCGGGAGGCTGCGAGGCCATGTGCTCTTCTTCTCGCGGACGCGCCCCCGGCGCAAGCGCAGCCGTCCACCGACTGCCCTGGAGCGGCCGGGCCGCAAGCGGTGCGCGGTTCGCGGGGCAAGCGGCCGGGCATGCAGCGCCGCTCACCGGGGCATGGCGTTCGCAGCGACCTGACCGGACGGATGTGGGGAGGCGAGCGATGGGCAAGATGTACGAGACGGTGCGCCTGATCGACGCCGTGATCGCGCGCAAGGGGCTGCCCGGGTTCAAGGTGAAGGGGCTCATCGCGATCCGCGCCGGATTCTCCCTGGCGCTCATCCGCGAGACGACGCCCGACGATCCGGCGAAGCTCTCCGCGCTGCGAGCCGCCGCCGAGGACGTGATCGGCGAGCCGATCGGCTAGACTCGTGACAGGGGGAATCATGTCGATCAGGGCGAAGCTCCTCGTGGCGATCGTGGCCAGCATGGTCGCGCTCGCCCTCATCACCGGCGCGCTCGTGCGCGCTGCCGGCGAACGAAACGCGCGCAGCGCGGCCGAGGCCGCCATCGCGGCGGCCGGCCAGGCGCTCGCGGCGAGCGAGCGCGCCGACGTCGAGAAGCTGGACGCGACGCTGCGCGCGCTCGCGGCGCACCCGGGGCTCGCGGAGGCGTTCGCCGCGCGGGACCGCACGCGGCTCCTCGCGATCGCCACGCCGATCTTCGCCGCGCTGCGGGCGGATCACGACGTCACCCACTTCTACTTCATCGAGCCGGAGCCCTCGAAGACCTGCTTCCTTCGCGTCCACAAGCCCGAGTGGTCGGGCGACGTCGTCGAGCGTGCCACCCTCGCGAAGGCGATCGAGACGAAGGCGATGGGGGCGGGCAAGGAGCTCGGCAGGACCGCGTTCGCGCTCCGCGTCGTGCGGCCGTGGTTCGCAGCGAACGGGAAGCTCCTCGGATACCTCGAGCTCGGCGAGGAGATCGACCACTTCCTCGGCCGCATGAAGGGGCAGACGGGCGACGACTACGCGCTGCTCGTCGAGAAGGCGTTCCTGGACGAGAAGGCGTGGGCCGGCACGCGCCAGGGCAAGCGGAACAACTGGAACGATCGCCTCCGCACCGTGGTGGTCGACGCCACCACTCCCGACGAGACGATCATCGAGTTCGATCGTGCCCTGGCATCGGTTCCCGACCGCGGGCTCCTCCTCGACGAGGACGCCCGCGAAGGGAGGGCCTTCGCCCGCGGGATCGTGCCGGTGAAGGACGCGGCCGGGCGGCGCGTCGGGGGGCTGTTCGTCCTCCACGACATCACGCCGATCCACGCCACGATGCTGAGCGCGCGCCGCTCGATCTACGTGGTGCTCGTGCTCGTCGCGGCGGCGCTCGGGTTCGTCCTCCAGCAGCTCGTGAACCGGTTCGTGTTCCGGCGGCTCGACGCGATGATCGGGACGATGGAGGATCTCTCCGCGCGGCTCGCGGGCGGGGAGTACGATCTCGTCGCTCCCGTCCCGACCCAGCCGGACGAGATCGGAAGGTTCGAGGAGTTCTTCGGCCGGTTCCTGCAGGTGGTGGCGGGGCTCCTGAAGGAGCTCACGCGCAGCAAGACCGGCACCTGAGCGGGCGCCGAGCGCATGGGCAAACCCGAGTCGTACTAGAGCGCGAACCGCGCGACGACCTCGTAGCGCGGGCCCTTCGGCGAGAGGTGCGACTCGAACAGCGTGAGCTCGGTCGCGCGCCAGGGGGTCCCGGTCGACTGCGCCGCCGCGGCGAGCGCGCCCGCGAGTCCCGGCGCCCCGCGACGGTCGCGGGCACGGCCGAGCGTGAGGTGGGGCGAGAACGGGCGGTCCTCCGGAGGGAAGCCGAGCGGCGCGAGGCCCCGGCCCACCTCGGCGGCGAGCGCGGCGAGCGGCGCGATGTCGCCCCCGAGCCCGGCCCAGAGCACCCGCGGGCGGCGCGCGTTCGGGAATCCGCCCGCGCCCCTCACCTCGAGCGCGAGCGGGCGCGCGCCCGTGGCGGCCGCGTGGAGGGCCGCCTCGACGTCCGCCACCCGCTCCTCCGGAACGGCGCCGAGGAACTGGAGGGTGAGATGGACGTTCTCCGGCGCGACCCATCGGATCTCGTCGGCGGCGCGGGGCGCCCCCCGGCGCAGCTCCGCGGCGATGACCGCGAGCCGGCGGCGAACCGGCTCGGGCGGATCGAGCGCGACGAAGAGGCGGCGATTCGGCACGCATCCCGATCTACTTCAAGGGGCCGCGGTTCGCGACATCCGTGACGGGAGCAGCAGACGAGGTGTGCTCCGAAACCAAGACGGGCACGGGCCCACGCCGACGAGCCCGCGCTGGTCGGCGAGGCGACGCGTGCCCGTGCCCGGTCTCTCGGTGAACGGAAACGGCCGCGCGCGCGATCCCGCCCGCCCTCACTCCACGGTGACGCTCTTGGCCAGGTTGCGGGGCTGATCGACGTCGGTCCCCTTCAGATCCGCGACGTGATACGCCAGGAACTGGAGAGGGATGATCGAGAGCAGCGGCCCGAGGAGCGGCGGGCAGGGTGGGACGGGGAGCGCCACCTCGGCGAGGCTCGCGGCATGGGTGTCGCCCTCCGAGACGACCGCGTAGACGTGGCCGCCGCGGGCGCGGACCTCCTCCATGTTGCCGAGGGTCTTCTCGTAGGCCGGCTCGCGCGTCGCGAGGACGATCACGGGCATCTGCTCGTCGATGAGCGCGATCGGCCCGTGCTTCATCTCGCCCGCGGCGTACCCCTCCGCGTGGATGTACGAGATCTCCTTCAGCTTGAGCGCCCCCTCGAGCGCGACGGGGAACTGGGCGCCGCGTCCGAGGAAGAGCACGTCCCGGGCGGCGGCGCAGCGCTTCGCGATGGGCATGAGTGCGGCCTCCTGGCGGATCATCTGCTCCATCCAGGAGGGGGCGTGCCGGAGCCCGTCGAGGTGCTCGCGCGCCGCCTCCGCGGAGAGCGTGCCCCGCAGGCGCCCGAGCTTCACCGCGAGCAAGTACAGCGCGGCGAGCTGGGTCGTGTAGGCCTTCGTCGAGGCGACCCCGATCTCGGGCCCGGCGCGGGTGAGCAGCGTTCCTCCGTCGCACTCCCGGGAGATGGCAGAACCGACCACGTTGCAGATCGCGAAGGCCCGCGCGCCACGCGCCTTCGCCACCTTCACGGCGGCGAGCGTGTCGGCGGTCTCGCCCGACTGCGACACGGCGAGGCAGAGGACCTTCTCGGAGACGAGCGGATCGCGGTTTCGGAACTCGCTCGCGAGCTCGACCTCGACGGGAACGCGCGCGAGCGACTCGATCATGAGCCGCCCCGAGAGGCCGGCGTGCCACGACGTGCCGCAGGCGACGATGACCACGCGCTCGATCGAGCGCGCGTAGGCCTCCGGAAGCTCGACGCCATCGAGCATGACGTCGCCCCGCTCGAGCGAGGCGCGCCCGCGGATCGTGTCCGCCACCGCCCGCGGCTGCTCGAAGATCTCCTTGTGCATGAAGTGCTTGTGGCCGTCCTTCTCCGCGGCGACCGAGCTCCACTCGATCCGGCGCGGGCGCCGCTGCACCGGCTCGCCGTCGCGGCCGTGGATCACGATCCCCTGCGCGGTGAGGACGGCCAGCTCGCCCTCCTCGAGATAGCTCACCTCGCGCGTGTGCTCGAGGATGGCGGGCACGTCGGAGGCGAGGAAGCTCTCCCCCTGCCCGTATCCCACGACGAGCGGCGAGGCGTTCTTCGCCGCCACGATCTCGTCGGGGCGCGTCGCCGCCACGACCGCGATCGCGTAGGTGCCCTGGACCTGCTGGAGCGCGGCGCGGACCGCCTGCCGGAGGTCCTGCGCGCCCGCCTGGAGGGCGTCCGCGATGAGGTGGGCGAAGATCTCGGTGTCCGTCTCCGACGCGAAGCGGTGGCCGCGGGCGGCGAGGGCCGCCTTGAGGGCGAGGTGGTTCTCGATGATGCCGTTGTGCACCACCGCCACGCCGCCGTACGCGTGCGGATGGGCGTTCTCGTCGGAGGGGCGGCCGTGGGTCGCCCAGCGGGTGTGGCCGATGCCGGTGCAGCCCGGGAGCGGCCCGTCCTCGAGCAGCCGGACGAGGTTCTGGAGCTTCCCCTTCGCGCGCCTCACCGTGAGGCCGGACGGCCCCACCACCGCGACGCCCGCGGAGTCGTAGCCTCGGTACTCGAGCTTGCGCAGCCCGCCGACGATGAGCTGCACGCACTGCCGCGGACCGACGTAACCGACGATTCCACACATGATTCGCCGCCTTGTACCACGGGTCTCTCGCGCGCCCGCTAGCCCGCCTGCTTCGCCGGGGCGCGCCCCTGGCCGGGCGCGCCGGGGGCGGGCCGCTTCTCGCCCGCTCCCTTCATCTGCTTCTCGGCGCGCCGCCTGTCGACCCACCCCTCCTTCGTGATCTGACGGGCGCGCCCCAGGGCGAGCGCGCCGGGGGGGACCGGCTCGGTGATGACCGACCCGGCCGCGACGTACGCGCCGTCGCCGATCTCGATGGGGGCGACGAGGATCGAGTCCGACCCGACGAAGGCGCCCGCGCCGATGCGGGTGGGGTGCTTCTTCTCGCCGTCGTAGTTGCAGGTGATGGTGCCCGCGCCGACGTTCGCGCCCGCGCCGACGAAGGCGTCGCCGAGATAGGCGAGGTGGTTCGCCTTCGCGCCTCGCCCGAGGACCGCCTTCTTCGTCTCGACGAAGTTCCCGACGTGCGCCTCCTCGCCGATGTCGCTCCCCGGGCGAAGCCGCGCGAACGGGCCGAGCACCGCGCGCCGTCCGACGCTCGCCTCCTCGACGAGCGTGTACGGCCGCACCGTGACCTCCGGCGCGAGCACGGCGTCGCGCAGGATCGCGCCCGCGCCGATGCGGCAGCCCGCGCCGATCCGGGTGCGTCCGAGGAGACGCGCCCCGGGCTCGACGACGACGTCCGGCTCGATCTCGACCCCCTCGTCGCAGTCGAACCGCTCGGGATCCTCGATCGTGACGCCGGCGCGCATCAGCGCACGGGCGCGGCGACGCAGGAGCACCTTCCCCGCCCGGGCGAGCTCCTCCCGGTCGTTCACGCCCGACGCCTCCTCCGGCGCGACGCTCACCGCGACGGCGCCGTCCTTTCGCGCGGCCTCCGCGACGAGGTCGGTGAGATAGAACTCCTCCTGCGCGTTCTCCGACCCGATCCGCGCGAGCCCCTTCCAGAGGAACCCCGCGTCGGCGCAGTAGAGCCCTGCGTTCACCTCCTGCACGGTCCGCTCCGCGGCGGTCGCGTCCTTCTCCTCCACGACGCGCTGGGGGCGGCCGCTCGCGTCGCGCAGCACGCGCCCGTAACCGCGGGGCGCGGCGAGCGTCATCGTCGCGAAGGCGAGGGGCGCTCGTGCGCGCGCACGCGCCCGGACCACCGAGAGCAGCGTCTCCGTTTCGAGGAGGGGCGTGTCGCCGGAGAGGATCGCGACAGGGCCATCATGGCCGCGCAGCGCGCGCCGGGCGGCGAGGACCGCGTGCGCGGTCCCGTGCTGACTCTCCTGGACCGCGAAGCGGAGCGGGGCGCCGGGGAGCGACGCGACCAGGGCCGCCTCGACGGCCTCGGCCTGGTGTCCGACCACCACCACCACCGGGCTCGCCCCCGCGTCCAGCGCACGCTTCACCGGGTACCAGGCGAGCGGCTTCCCGCCGAGCTCGTGGAGGACCTTCGCCGTGCGGGACTTCATCCGGGTGCCCTTCCCGGCTGCGAGCACGATGGCGGCGAGGGGCGTGCGAGAGCGTGCCATGACGCGGCAGGCTAGGGCCTGCGGGTACCCGATATCAAGTACGCGCTCGGGCGCGTCGGCCGCGGCGACCCGCACACCGCCTTCACGGAGCGCACACGGCCGCGGACGCGGCGTCCGGGGACCGCGGACCTTGCGTCCCGGCGGCGCGGACGCTGCGTCGTGGCGCGGCGCCGATGTGCGTCTTGCGCGCCGGGTCGCGTCCCCAACCCTGGGTATCCCACGGTGAAGGTATTTTGACGGGCAGTGATCCGGGCCTACAGTCGCGGTCGAGACGGCCACGCGCGCTGGGCAATTCCAGCATGCCGGACGCGACCGGACTCCGAAGCGACGCAGCCCGGAGGCTCCATGCACCGCCCGACGTCTGACCGCTGCCCCATGCGCCCGCGGTCCGCGACCGCGCCGCTCGCGCGGATCGTCCGGATCGCACGCACCGCCGCGCTCGCCATGGCGCTCGCCGGCACCGCCGCGTGCGGCGGCGGCGGCGGGAGCGGCAGCGCAGGTACGCCTGCCGCGACGGTCCAGTCGATCGCGGTCACGCCGGACCTGGGATCGATCGCGAAGGGGCTCACGCAGGCGTTCACGGCCACGGGCCAGTACTCCGACGGCTCGACGCAAGACCTGACGGCGTTCGCGAGCTGGACGTCGGGGAGCACCGGCGTCGCGTCGATGTCCGCGGCGGTGGCGACCGGCGTCGGCGAGGGAACGAGCACGATCGCGGCGTCGTACGCCGGGAAGTCCGGTCAGGCGACGCTGACGGTGACGGCGGCGACGCTCCAGTCGATCACCGTGGCGCCTTACGCTGCGCCCGTGGCGAAGGGGCAGACGCAGGCGTTCACCGCGACCGGCCACTATTCCGACGCCACGACGCGGGACCTGACGGCGCTGGTGACGTGGACGTCGGCGAGCCCCGGCGTGGCGACGCTGTCGGCGGCGGTGGCGACCGGCGTCGGCGAGGGCACGAGCACGATCACGGCGACGTACGGCGGGAAGTTCGGCGAGGCGACGCTGACGGTGACGGCGGCGACGCTCCAGTCGATCACGGTCAGCCCGGGCTCGGGGTCGCTGGCGAAGGGGCTCGCGCAGGCGTTCACCGCGGCCGGACACTACTCCGACGGCTCGACGCTGGACCTGACGGCGGTGGCGACGTGGACGTCGAGCACCGGCGCCGCGACGATGTCGGCCGCGGTGGCGACCGGAGTCGCAGAGGGCACGAGCACGATCGCGGCGTCATACGGCGGCCAGTCCGGTCAGGCGACGCTGACGGTGACGGCGGCGGCGCTCCAGTCGATCACGGTGGCGCCGGGGACGGCGCCGGTGGCGAAGGGGCTCGCGCAGGCGTTCACCGCCACCGGCCACTACTCCGACGGCTCGACGCTGGATCTGACCGCCGTGGCGACGTGGACGTCGAGCACGGGCGCCGCGACGATGTCGGCCGCGGTGGCGACCGGCGTAGGCGAGGGCACGAGCACGATCACGGCGTCGTACGGCGGCCAGTCCGGTCAGGCGACGCTGACGGTGACGGCGGCGGCGCTCCTGTCGATCACGGTGGCGCCGGGGGCGGCGCCGGTGGCGAAGGGACTCGCGCGGGCGTTCACGGCTAGCGGCCACTACTCCGACGGCTCGACGCTGGACCTGACGGGCCTCGCGACTTGGACGTCGAGCACCGGCGCCGCGACGATGTCAGACGCCGTGGCGACCGGCGTCGCGGAGGGCACCACCACGATCGCGGCGTCGTACGCCGGGAAGTCCGGTGAGGCGACGCTGACGGTCGGGCCGGCGACGCTGGTCTCGATCGCGGTGGACCCGGGAACGGTGCTCATCCCCGAGGGGCTCACGACGACGCTCGTCGCGACCGGGACGTACTCGGACGGGACGACCGCCGAGCTGACGGAGACCGCGACCTGGTCGTCGGACAACCTGCTCGCCGCGACGGCGTCCGCGGGCGTCCTCGCCGCCGTGGGCCAGGGCGAGGCGACGATCACGGCGGAGCAGGACGGTCGTTCGGGCCAGGCGCTCGTGTCGGTGAGCGCCGCGGCGCTCCAGTGGATCGCGATCTCGCCGGCGAGCACCTCGATCGCGAAGGGGCTCTCGCAGCAGCTCGGCGCGAGCGGTCACTACACGAACGGCACGGACCAGGATCTCACGGCGATCGCGCTGTGGTCGTCGGAGAGCGCGGGGATCGCGAGCGTGGACCCGGGCGGACTGGTGACGGCGGTGGACGTCGGGACGACGAGCCTGTCGGCCGGCTACGGCGGGCAGGTCGGGACGGCGACGGTCGAGGTGACCGCGCCGGTGCTGGTGGCGGTGGTGGTCGCGCCGGGGACGGCGGAGGTGTCGGCGGGACTGGCGCAGGCGTTCACGGCGACCGGCCTGTACTCCGACGGCTCGACGCAGGATCTCACCGCGTCCGCGACCTGGACGTCGAGCCCGACCTCCGTCGCGACGATCTCCGCGGAGGGCAGGCGATGCTGACGGTCACGCTGGCGGTGGTTCAGTCGGTGACGCTGTCGCCACCGAGCGCCACGATCGCGAAGGGGCTCACGCAGACGTTCACCGCGACGGCGCACTGGTCCGACGCGACGACCTCCGACGAGACGGCGACCGCGACCTGGACGATGGTCGATCCGACCGTCGCGACGGCGAACGGCAACGTCGTGACCGCCGACGCCGTGGGCGGGACGCAGGTCCACGCGATGGTGCAGGGCGTCACCGGGTCGGCCGACGTCACGGTGACCGCCGCGATCGTGACAGCGGTGACGGTCTCCCCGGTGAGCGCGATGCTCGCGGTCGGCACGACGCGGCAGTTCCAGGCGACCGCGGTCTACTCGGACGGCGGAAAGCAGGATGTCAGCGGCTCGACCGGCTGGGCGTCCACGGACGCGACGGTCGCGTCCATCACGTCCGCGGGCGTCGCGAGAGGCCTGAAGGCCGGCGTCGTGACCATCTCCGCGACGTCCTCCTCCGTCACGGGCTCGACGCAGCTCACGGTCACGGACGCGACGCTGACGTCGATCTCGATCTCGCCGAGCGCGCCCACCATCCCGCTCGACGTGACGCAGGCGTTCACGGCGGCGGGAATCTTCGATGACGGGACGATGCAGGATCTCACGACGCAGGTCACCTGGACGTCCAGCGTCCCGGCGGCCGCGACGGTCTCCGCGGCGGGTGTCGCGACGCCGGTCACGGCGGGCACAACCGACATCGGCGCGGCGTTCGGGAGCGTCTCCTCCTCGACGACGCTCACCGTGTCGAACGGGACGCTCGTGTCCCTGAGCGTCTATCCGCCGGCGACGAGCATCGCCCCGGGCACCTCGATCCGGCTCTCGGTGACCGGGACCTACTCCGACGGGTCGTCGCAGGACCTCACGGCGTTCGCGACGTGGAGCGCCAACCCCACCGCGGTCGTGACCGTCTCGAGCTCCGACGGAAGCGAGGGGCTCGCGACCGGCGTCTCGCCGGGCGACGGCACCGTGACGGCCACGCTCGGAGGCCAGTCGAGCTCGTGCGCGGTGACCGTGACGAGCGCAGCCCTCCTGTCGATCTCCGTGACGCCGTCCGGCGCGAACGTGCCGGCCGGGGGCGTCCAGCAGCTCACCGCGACGGGCACGTTCTCCGACGGGAGCACGCAGGACCTGACGGCGGCGTCGGCATGGATCTCCTCCGCGACGACGATCGCTCAGGTCTCGAACGCCGCGGGCGCGGAGGGCGATGTCACGGCGGTGGCGCCCGGGACGGTGACCATCACCGCGTCGTACGGCGGCGTGACCGGGGCTGTGCCGCTGACGGTCACCGGGGTCACCCTCGTCTCCATCACCGTGACCCCGCCGGACGCCCGGCTGCCGGCCGGCTACACCCTGCAGTACACCGCGACGGCGACCTACTCCGACGCCTCGACACGCAACGTGACGACCCAGGTCACGTGGGCCTCCTCGAGCACGGCGATCGCGACGATCTCGAACGCAGCGGGCTCGCAGGGACTCGCGACCGGCGTCGCCTGGAGCGCGACCCTCGTGCAGGTTACGGCGAGGCTGTCCGGCGTCACCGGATCCACGTCGCTGACCGTGACGAACTCGAAGGTCTCGAGCGTCGCGGTCACGCCGAGCCCGTTCTCGGTCGCGGCGGGCGGCGCCATCCAGCTCACCGCCACCGGGACGTTCGTGGACGGGACGGTCCTCGACGTCACGCGCCAGTGCACCTGGTCCACGTCGAGCCGCGCGACCGCGACGGTCTCCCGCACCGGGGCGGTGACCGGCGTGACCGCCGGGTCCGTGACTATCACGGCGAAGAAGGGCCCGAAGCAAGGGTCGGCGAGCGGAACCATATATTGAGCCGAGCGGCGCCCCGGCGGCTCACGTGACCCTCCCGACCCTCCTCCTCGAAGACGTCGCGCGGGTCCTCGAGCAGGCGGCGGGGCTGTCGCTCTCGGACGGCTTCGACCTGAAGCTCTCGGACGGCGTGGACGCGGCGGCCCGCGCGGCGGGCGAGTCGGCGCGGGTATTCGCGCGCCGGGTGCTCGCGCGGGACGCCGACGCCATCGCGTCCCTGGTCGACCATGTCGTCGTGAACGAGACGGCATTCTGGCGCCATCCGGAGCAGCTCGCCGCGGTGGGACGGCTCGCGGCGGCGGCGGCGGCGCCGCTCGCGATCTGGTCCGTGGGCTGCGCGACGGGAGAGGAGCCCTACAGCGTCGCCATCGCGCTGCTCGAGGCGGGAAGGGCAGGCAAGGGCGATCGCATCCTCGCGACCGACGTCTCGGCGCGCGCCCTCCGCGCGGCGGCGGCGGGCGTCTACGGCGTCCGCTCGCTGCGCAAGCTCCCGCCCGAGCTCTCCGCCCGCTGGCTCGAAGGGACGGCGGAGCGCCGCGTGCGGCCGGAGCTGCGGGCGCTCGTCGAGCTCCGCCGCCACAACGTCGTCACCGATTCTGCGCCCGCGGGGCCCTTCGATCTCGTGCTCTGTCGCAACGTCCTCATCTACTTCGATCCGCGCACCGCGGGGGAGGTGCTGCGCCGGCTCGCCGACGCGCTCCGGCCCGGCGGCGTGCTGGTGCTCGGCCCCGTCGAGCTGCCGCTCGCGTCCGCCGTCTCGCTCGAGTGGGTCGGGCTGGGCGGCGCGACGCTCCTCCGCCGCCCGGGATAGGATCGCGGCGTGTTCGACGCGCTGCTCCACGCCCGGCCGCTCCGCCCGCGCGATCTCGCCGACCTGCGCTTCTTCGGGGTCGAGGGCGGGCTCGTCCCGTCCGACGACGCCATCGCGGCGGCAACGCCCGCCGCGATCCGCGGGGGCTGGGAGGAGGTGGTGCTCTCGGTGCGCCGGCTCCGGCGCGCCGGGCTCGCCGCCTGGGGCGCGCTCGGGATCCACCCGCGCCGCATCCCGCTCCGCGGCCTCGAGGCGCTGCTCGCCGACCTGCCCGCCGCGCTCGGCCGGCCCGAGGTGGCGGCCCTCGGTGCGGTGGGCCTCGAGGCGGGCGGCGACCTCGAGGAGCGGGTCCTCGGGCGACAGCTCGAGCTGGCGCGGGAGCTGCGCCTCCGCGTCGTGGTCTTCACGCCGTGGCGCGCGCGCGAGCGCGTCACCCGGCGCGTCCTCGCGCTCCTGCGCGACGCCGAGCTCGATCCCGCCCGCGTGCTCGTCGCGGGCGCGGACGCGCGCACCGTCCGCCCGATCCGCGCGTGCGGCTACCTCGCCGCGCTGTCGCTCTCGGCGGGAGAGGGGCCTCGGGACGGGCTCGACGCTGCGGTGCGCGTCGTCGCCGCGCTCGGCCCCGAGGGGCTCGTCCTCGGCTCGGACGCGGGGCTCGCGGGGGGCGACCTCCTCGCGCTGCCGCGCGCCGCCGATCGGCTCGCGAAGGCGGGCCTCTCCGACCCGGTGGTGAAGCGGGTGTGCGGAGGGAACGCGGTGGCCTTCCTCGGGGTCGATCTCCGGGCGTTGCGCCGCCGCTAAGAAATCGCGGACATGGTCGTGGACGTGGTCGTGGACGTGGTCGTGGACCTCGACTTCGACCTGGTCCTCGACCTCGACTTGACCTCGACCTGCGCGCGGGTCACGTCGTGCGGGCGCTCCGCGCTCCCCGCTTCGGCGCTGGCCGCCTCCAATCGCCGCTCCGGCCACCCGACTTGCGGAGGAGCTCGACCGCCTCGATGCGCATCCCGCGCTCGTAGCGCTTCAGCATGTCGTAGACGGTGAGGCAGCCGGCGGCGACGGCGGCGAGCGCCTCCATCTCGACGCCGGTCCGGTCCACCGTCCGCACGGTGGCGGTGACCTCGACGCCGCCGGGGCGCGGCTCGGCGGCGACGTCCACCGCGGAGAGGGCGACCGGGTGGCAGAGCGGCACGAGCTCCGGGGTCTTCTTCGCGGCCATGATGCCCGCGAGCCGCGCGGCGGCGAGCACGTCGCCCTTCTCGACGTCGCCCTTGCGGATCCGCGCGACCGTTGCCGGAGCCATCGCGACGAACCCCCGCGCGACGGCGACGCGCTCGGTCCGGGGCTTCGCGCCGACGTCGATCATCTTCATGGCATCGCTCCGGCGCGGGGGGAAGGCGTCAGACGGTCAGTCCCACGTCTCGGTCGCGTGCTCGCCGAGAAAACGCTCGGCGTCGATCGCGGCCTGGCAGCCCGTCCCGGCCGCGGTGACCGCCTGCCGGTAGCTCGGGTCGGCGACGTCGCCGGCGGCGAAGACGCCCGGGACGCTCGTGGCGGTGGTGGGACACTTCACGTTGATGTACCCAACGTCGTTCATCTCGAGCTGGCCGCGGAACAGCTTCGTGTTGGGGTCGTGGCCGATGCCCATGAAGACGCCCTTCAGCGGCACCTCGCGGAGGGAGCCGTCCTTCGTGCTCTTCAGTCGGATGCCGGTGACGGTCTTTCCGTCGCCGAGGATCTCGTCGACGACGGAGGGCGCCTGGAAGTGGATCTTCGGGTTCTGGCGCGCGCGGTCCTCCATGATCTTCGAGGCGCGCAGCGCGTCGCGGCGGTGCACCACGTGCACCTTGGTCGCGAACTTCGTGAGGAAGGTCGCCTCCTCCATGGCCGTGTCGCCGCCGCCCACCACCGCGACCTCGACCCCGCGGAAGAAGAAACCGTCGCACGTGGCGCACGCCGAGACCCCGCGCCCCCGATACTCCTTCTCGGACGGGATCCCGAGCCACTTCGCGGACGCGCCGGTCGCGATGATCACCGCGCTCGCGGTGATGAGGCGGTCGTCGATCCAGAGCTGGAACGGCCGCTTCGAGAGATCCACGCGCGTGACCGCGCCCGCCTCGAAGCGGGTCCCGAAGCGCTCCGCCTGCTTCCTCATCCGCTCCATGAGCTCCGGGCCGAGGATCGCCTCGGGGAAGCCGGGGTAGTTCTCGACCTCGCTCGTGACGGTGAGCTGCCCCCCCGGATGCAACCCCTCGACGAGGACCGGGCTCAGGTTCCCGCGGGCCGCGTAGACCGCGGCGGTGTAGCCGGCGGGACCGCTGCCGACGATGACGAGCCTCTCTTGCTGGGCCATGGAATGACGTCCCTCTCGATGTTCGCGCGAGTTGTTTATCCGCTCGGAGCCCGGGTGTCGATGGAAGGTTCGGGCGCGAGTTCCCGGCAACGGGCCGTGGTATCTTCGCAAGACATGGACCCGCAGGCGCTGCGCGCGTGCGCGCTCTTCCAGTCACTCCCGGCCGACCGGCTCCGCCGCATCGCCGACATCGCGACGCACCGCGACCTCCCCGCGGGCGCGATCATCTTCCGCGAGGGGGAGCAGGGCGACGAGATGTACGTCGTCGTCGCGGGCAAGGTTCGGATCTCGAAGCGCGTTCCGGGCGTCGGGGAGGAGGCCCTCGGGATCCTCGAGCCGGGGAGCCACTTCGGCGAGATGGCGATGGTGGACGACTCGCCCCGCTCTGCCGACGCCATCGCCCACACCGCCTGCGCGCTCGCGGTGGTCCGCCGCGACGAGCTCGATCAGCTCATGTTCGTGGACAAGGACCTCGCCTACGACCTCCTCTGGACGCTCGTGCGCACGCTCTCCGCCCGGCTCCGCGAGACGAACGACAAGATCAAGACGTTCTTCGCGATGAGCGGCGGCTTCAAGTAGCGCGGCGCGACGGAAACCGCTGCGGACGTGCAGCAGAACGGGCGCTCGCCCGGCCGCACGCATCCCCCGGCTCGGGGACGGAATTTCCCCGGGCGATCCGCGTTTCCCAGGCGCGCCGCCCCTGGCCAAATGCATTTGACCTCGCCGCCGTTTTGGCGGAGTCTCCCGCGGTTCCCATCATCCCCCGGAGTCCCATGTCCATCCGTCACGCCGTCTTCGCCGCGGTCCTCATCGCTGCGGCCGGTTGTCAGGCCCCGCGCCCGTCCGGCCAGGGCTCGCAGAAGCAGGATCCGAAGGCGCCCGTCGCCCGCATCGGCGGCCAGGTCATCACCGCCGGCGAGCTCGACGACAGCCTGAAGAAGGAGCTCGCCCAGCTCGACCAGCAGTACCAGGAGCAGCGCTATCAGGTGCGCCGCCAGGCGCTCGAGGCGATGCTGCGCCGGCGGGCGTTCGACACGAAGGCGAAGGAGAAGGGGACCACGACGGAGGAGCTCGTCAACAAGGAGATCGCGGGCAAGGTCGCCGATCCGTCGGACGACGAGGTCCGCGCCCTCTACGAGCGCGCCAAGGCGGGCGGCCAGCAGCTCCCGCCGCTCGACCAGGTGAAGGCGGACATCGCCCGCTTCATCAAGAACCAGAAGGGGCAGGGCGCCCTCGTCGAGTACTACGACGGCCTGAAGAAGGAGATGGGCATCGAGGTGCTGCTCCCGCCGTACGAGCCGCCCAAGGTCGTGGTCGACGCGACGGGGCCGGCCAAGGGGCCGCAGGGCGCCCCCATCACGATCGTCGAGTTCTCCGACTTCGAGTGCCCGTATTGCGTCAAGGCCGAGCCGACCGTGAAGGACTTGCTCGCCGCGTACCCGGGCAAGATCAAGCTCGTCTACCGCGATTTCCCGCTCCCCATGCACAAGACCGCGCCGAAGGCGGCGGAGGCGGCCCACTGCGCGGAGGACCAGGGGAAGTACTGGGAGATGCACGACAAGCTCTTCGCGAACTCGACCAAGCTCGACCCGAAGGACCTCAAGGCGTACGCGCGCGACGTGGGGCTCGACGGCGGCAAGTTCGACCAGTGCCTCGACTCGGGCGAGAAGGCCAAGCTCGTCGACTCGCACAGGAAGGCCGGCGAGGACGCGGGCGTCTCGGGGACACCGGCGTTCTTCATCAACGGCCGCCAGCTCTCGGGGGCCCAGCCGCTCGACGCGTTCAAGGCCATCGTGGATCAGGAGCTGAAGGGGAAGAAGTAGCCCACTCCCTGTTTGCAGGCGTTAGTTCGACTCCGCCTGCCCTGAGCGTAGGGGCCGCAGCGCGGCCCCGGAGTCGAAGGGCTCAGGACTCCGCGCCGGCTGGCGCCGGCGCTCCACCGCGGCTAGATTCGTCCGCTGCGATGGGCGCATACGGCAAGGGCGAGGGGGCGACCCTCGGAGCGCGGCGGCGGACCCGCTCGATCCGGGTGGGAAACGTCCCCATCGGCGGGGGCGCCCCGATCGCGGTCCAGTCGATGACGACCACCCCGACGGCGGACGTCGCGGCGACGCTCGCGCAGGTGCGCGCCCTCGCCGAGGCGGGCGCCGACGTCGTCCGGCTCGCCGTCCCGAACGCGGAGGCGGCGAAGGCGCTCCCCGACATCGTGCGCGCCTCGCCCGTGCCGCTCGTGGCGGACATCCACTTCGACCACCGCCTCGCCCTCGCCGCGCTCGCCTCGGGCGTCCACGGGATCCGCCTGAACCCGGGGAACATCGGCTCGAAGGAGCGCGTGCGCGAGGTGGTGAAGGCGGCGCGGGAGCGGAGCGTGCCGATCCGCATCGGGGTGAACGCGGGCTCGCTCGAGAAGGACCTCGTCGAGAAGCACGGCTGGCCCACCGCCGAGGCGATGGTGGAGAGCGCCGAACGGCACATCCGCTTCCTCGAGGACGAGGGCTACCGGGAGATCAAGGTCTCCCTCAAGGCGCACGACGTGGCGATGACGGTCCGCGCGAACCGGCTCTTCGCGGAGCGGTTCGACCACCCGCTCCACCTCGGCGTCACGGAGGCGGGGACGCTCCTCGCCGGGACCGTGAAGAGCGCCGCCGCTCTCGGCATCCTGCTCGGGGAGGGGATCGGCGACACGATCCGCGTCTCGCTCACCGCCGACCCGGTCGAGGAGGTCCGCGTCGCGCGCATGCTCCTCAAGTCGCTCGGGCTCAAGTTCGGTGGCGCGACGCTCACCTCGTGCCCGACCTGCGGCCGCTGCTCGGTGGACATGATCCCCATCGCCGAGCGCGTGGAGAGGCGGCTCCAGACCGTGAAGGGCGAGGTCTCGGTGGCGGTGATGGGCTGCGAGGTGAACGGGCCGGGAGAGGCGGCCGCCGCCGACGTCGGCGTCGCCTACGGCCACGGCGGCGTGGGGCTCCTCTTCCGCGACGGCAAGATCGTGAAGCGGATGAAGGCAGAGGAGCTCGAGGAGGCCGTCGTGCGCGAGGCGCTCGACATCGCCGCGAAGCGGACTCCGCGCTAGTCGCCCCGCGCGGCGGCCGTCAGAAGTTCACGATCCGGCCGAGCACCCCGGCCTCGAGGTCCTGCGCGTACTCGCCCGGGAACCCGTCGGCGATCGCGGCGCAGACGCCGTCCGTCGCGGTGGTCAGGTGGTCGAACCACGTCGCCCCCTGACCGAGCTGGACGACGAAGTGGGCGAGCGCGACGCGGCCGTGCGGGGGGACCGTCACGTCGTGAACGAAGAAGACGTCCGCCCCGAAGAAGGGATCCTGGGGGTCGAAGTACGCGCTGCCCGTCCCGAACACGAGGCCGACGTCGCGCACCCCTCCAAGCGTGTCCCAGCCCACCACCGCGCGATCTCCCGCGGCGAGCGCTGCGGAGGGAGCGCTGCCGCCGAGCGTGGTGTGGTAGACGACCTTCGTCGTGACCGGCGCGTCACCGTCGTTCCGGAACTCGTCCACGAACCGCGCCCAGGTGGCGGTCGGCGAGGCGTAGAACGTGCGCGTCACGGCGAGGGTCGTCGCGCTGGACGGATCGACGCCGACGGCGCGCGCGGCGCTCCGTATGTTGCGCGACTCGCCGCCGCCCCCGAATCGCCAGGGCGCGACGCCGCTCTCGAAGTCGCCGTTGTCGCTGACGGAGGACACCACCTCCACGCCCGCGTCCGAGGAGAGGTCGACGTCGTCGACCGCCGCGGAGCCGAACGCCGCGGAGCGGAGCTCGAACGACAGGTCCACCGGGCCCGCCGGGACGTTCCCCGGCGCGGTCGAGAAGCTCGCGGTGCGCGGCGAAGCCGAGCTGAAGGATACCGCCGTCGTGACGAACAGGGGATCTCCTATCACCGCCCCGGTCGTCCGGTTCCGCAGGACGACCTGGTATCTCGGCCCGTAGGGCTGATTCGCTGCGCCGAGGAGAGAATCGTCGTACAGGTCCAGCTGGTCCTGCCAGGCGAGGGTGTAGGTCTGATCCGGCTCGAGGGTGACGGTGCGGACGAGCCGCGAATCCGCGGTGCCGTTCAGGTAGCCGGAGAACCGGCCGTCGAGCGCAGGGACGCCGGAGATCACGCCGATCATCGACGTCACGATCCCGTCCGCGATGCCGAAGCGAGGCGTCAGGAAGGTGACCTCATCCGCGCGCTGGTCGTACGGGAAGAGGTGGACCTGCCCGGCCCAGTCGTCGTAGAGCGCCGCGAGCGTGGGAGACGCGGTCACGTCGCCGACCGCGAGCTGCAGCGCCGCCGAATACTCCCAGCCGTACGGCGCGCCGGCGAGCGAGAAGTCGCGGTCGAGCGACCAGATGTTCGCCTGCCCGGGGAAGACCGACCCGGCCCCATCCTCCTCTGGCACCGTCTGCGCCCAGGAGGTGAGCCCGGGATCGCCGGTTACGATGGCCGTCGCGATGCGCGCCATGGTCGGCGTGCACGTGCCATTCTGGCACGCCTCGTTCGCCCTGCAGGCCGTGGCGCCCGAGCAGTCGGCCGCGGCGCCGCAGTAGACGCGATCGCTCTTCGGATCGATGCACCTCCCGCCGCACGCGTACTCGCCGGCGGGGCAGCTCGAGCGGCAGGTTCCACCCGAGCATGCGGAGCCGGACGGGCAGACGGTCCCGCACGTGCCGCAGTTGTTCGAGTCGTAGGTCAGGTCGGCGCAGTAGGTCGGGTCGGTCGTCGGGCAGACGGTCCAGCCCGTTGAGCAGCTCTGCGTGCACGCGCCCGAGGAGCAGACCTGGCCCTCGGCGCACGCCTCGCCGGCTTCCAGCTCCGTGCAGGTCCCCGTCGCGCCGCAGTGCGAGCGATCGGTGTTCGGGTTGATGCAGGTGCCGCCGCAGTTCACCTGCCAGATCCCGCAGCTCACCGCGCAGATGCGGTTCGAGCACGCCGTCCCGGTCCCGCAGGCGTTCCCGCACGACCCGCAATTCTTGTTGTCTGACGTCGGGTCGACGCAGACGTCGCCGCAGGCGATCGAGCTTCCCTTGCAGCTCGACGACGACGAGGAGCTCTTGCTGCCCGAACAGGCGGCCGCGAACAGCGAGCATGCGACGAGCGCGACGGCGAGGCGACGGGGCATGTGGACTCCAGACGGACGTTCGGACGTCCGCTCATGGTGGCAGAACGGGGGCCGCCAGGCGAGCGGCAGGCGAGCGGCAAGGCGCCGCGACGCAGGCAAGAGCCTGCGGTATAAACGCGGACCCATGCGCCCCGTCCGACTCTCGAAGGCCTTCGTCCCGACGCTCAAGGAGGCGCCCGCCGACGCGCAGGTGGCGAGCCACAAGCTCCTCGTGCGCGCCGGCTTCATCCGTCAGCTCGGCGCCGGCATCTACGACTACCTGCCGCTCGCGAAGCGCTCGCTCGCAAAGATCGAGGCCGTGATCCGTGAGGAGATGGACGCGATCGGCGGGCAGGAGTTCTTCCTCCCCGCGCTCCACCCGGCGGAGATCTGGAAGGAGTCGGGCCGCTGGGAGGTGATGGGCGACAACATGTTCCGGCTGAAGGACCGGAAGGGCGGCGACTACGCCCTCGGCATGACGCACGAGGAGATCTTCACCGCCATCGCGCGCGACGAGCTGCGCAGCTACCGGCAGCTCCCCCAGGTCTGGTACCAGCTCCAGACGAAGTTCCGCGACGAGCCGCGCCCGAAGTCGGGCCTCCTCCGCGTCCGCCAGTTCACGATGAAGGACGCGTACTCGTTCGACGTCGACCGCGCTGGCCTCGATCGGAGCTACGAGGACCAGCGGCGCGCCTACGAGCGGATCTTCTCCCGCTGCGGCCTCGAGTTCGTCGCGGTGCAGGCCCACTCCGGCTCGATGGGGGGCTCCGAGTCCTCCGAGTTCATGGTGCGGACCGACGCGGGCGAGGACCTCGTCGCCGCCTGCCCGAAGTGCCGCTACGCCGCGAACACCGAGACGGCGGCGAGCCGGGGGCCGGCGCGCGCCGCCGTCCAGGGCTCACCGCACGATCCGAAGAAGTTCCCGACGCCGGCCGTGAAGACGATCGAGGACCTCGCGCAGCCGCCGTACGCCCGTCCCGCCGAGCAGCAGCTCAAGACCCTCGTGTTCGTGGCCGACGACCGCCCCGTCATCGCGGTCGTGCGCGGCGACGACGACCTGAACGAGGCCAAGCTCCAGAGCGCGACCGGTGCCCAGGTGCTGCGGCCGGCCCAGGCGGAGGAGATCCTCTCGTGGCTCGGCGCGCACCCCGGCTCGCTCGGCGCCGTCGGCGTGAAGGGTCACGAGGTGCTGTTCGACCGTTCGCTCGAGGGTCTCCGCGGGATGGTGACCGGCGCGAACGAGGACGGCTTCCACCTCGAAGGGGTCGACGTGGATCGCGACCTCCGTCCAGTGGGTCGCTCCGCAGATCTCCGCACCGTCAAGGCGGGGGAGGGGTGTCCCCGCTGCGACGGCACCCTGGACGTCTTCAAGGCGCTCGAGGTGGGCCACATCTTCAAGCTCGGGACCAAGTACTCGGAGTCGATGAAGGCGACCGTGCTCGACGCGGAAGGGAAGCAGGTCCCCATCGTGATGGGGAGCTACGGCATCGGCGTCGAGCGCATCCTGGCCGCCGCCATCGAGCTTCACCACGACGAGAACGGGATCCGCTGGCCGATGTCGATCGCGCCGTTCCAGGCGAGCGTCCTCACGCTCGGCCCGGAGGCGGAGCTGCGCAAGGCATCCGACGAGCTCGTGGAGGCGCTCGCCGCCGCCGGCGTCGAGGTGCTGTACGACGACCGGGACGAGCGCGCCGGCGTGAAGTTCAAGGACGCGGACCTCGTCGGGATCCCCATCCGGATCGCGGTCGGGAAGAAGGGGCTCGCGGAGGGGAAGGCGGAGTGGAAGGAGCGCGGCGGGAAGCAGGTCGAGCTGGTCCCGCTCGGCGAGGTGGCGCGGAAGGCAGCCGAGGCGGTGCGCGGCGCCGCCCGGTGAAGGCGCGGCGCGGCTCCCCGCGGGCGCCCTCGTCCTGCTACGATCGGCGGTCGTCGCCGGGAGGCCAGCTGTGCGCGCGAAGCTGACGGTCGGGCCGGAGGGACAGATCGCGGTGCCCCCGCGGCAGGCGGACTCGCTCGGCCTCTCCGGCGGCGGCCCGGTGGACTTCGTCAGCGCGCGCGGCGCCTGCGCGCTGCTCGTGCCCGCCCGCACCGATCGACCCCGTGCCTGGTTCGCGGGGTCGCTCGCCTCGCTCACGCTCCCCGAGGTGATCCAGTTCGTCTACGCCTCGCTGAAGAGCGGGGTGCTCCTCCTCGCGTTCGGCGAGGAGGACCAGGCCCGCCCGGACGACCCGGGGCAGCTCCGCCGCAAGAGCGTCTACTTCAAGGACGGGCAGGTCGTGTTCGCGTCGTCCTCGGATCCGAAGGACCGGCTCGGGCCCGTGCTCGTCGCGGGCGGCTTCGTCCCGGAGGCGCAGCTCGAGCGCTGCGCGCGGCTGGTGAAGAGCGGCCGGCCCCTCGGGCAGGTGCTCGTGGACGAGGGCGTCATCACCTCCGGCCAGCTGTACGAGGCGATCACCCTGCAGGTGAAGGAGATCTTCCTCGCCTCCTTCCTCGAGACCGCGGGGGAGTTCGCCTTCGTCGAGGGGCCGCAGGACGACGAGAACCAGGTGAAGCTGCCGGACCGGACGCGCGACCTCATCCTCGAGGGGATGAAGCGGCTCCAGGAGCTGGAGCTCCGGCGCGCCGAGTCCGAGGCCTCCGCCGGGGCGCCGGCGCCCGAGATCGTGATCGAGGTGGAGACGCCCGCGCTGACGCCGCCGCCCGCGCCCGGGGTCGCGCCGCGAACGAAGGTCCCGCGCGCCGCCGGGCCTTTCGAGACCTACCGGCGCATCTTCAAGCGCGTCCACGCGGCGCTCGCCGCCGTCGAGCCCGCGGCGGCGGGACGGCTCAACAGCTGGTTCGAGCGCCTGCCGGAGAAGCGCCGGGCGATGTTCGACGGGGTGCGGATGGGCGACGACGGGGAGATCGACGTCGCCGCCGTCCTCATGAACGTCTCCGCGGCCGGCTCCCACTCGGGCGCGGCGGCGCGGGCGCGCTCCCTCGAGGCGCTCGACGAGTTCCTCGCCTTCGCGCTCTTCGAGGCGAAGAACCGGCTCGCGAAGCCGGAGACGGAGCGGCTGCTCCGGGAGGTCGGGAGGATGCAGGTGGGGAAGGCATGACGGCGACAGAGCGCATCTGCGCGGCGCTGGACTTCCCGTCGTGGGCGCGGGCGGAGCCTTTTGCGCGCGCGGTCGCGCCCGCGGTCGGGATGCTCAAGGTCGGCCTCGAGCTGTTCTCGGCGGAGGGTCCGCCCGCGGTGCGCGCCGCGGCCGCGCTGGGACGGCCGGTATTCCTCGACCTGAAGCTCCACGACATCCCGAACACCGTCGAGGGCGCAGCGCGGAGCGCAGCCGCGTCCGGAGCCGCGCTCCTCACCGTGCACGCCTCGGGCGGAGAGGAGATGGTGCGCGCGGCGGTGCGCGGGGCGGCCGGCAAGATCCGCGTGCTCGCGGTGACCGTGCTCACGAGCCTCGACGCGGACGCCCTCAGGGCGATCGGGCTCGCCGGGCCCCCCGAGGCAGCGGTGGTCCGGCTCGCGCGTCTCGCGGTCGGCGCGGGCGCCGGCGGGCTCGTCTGCTCTCCGCATGAGGTCCGGGCGGTGCGCGCCGCGGTCGGGCCGGTGCCGCTCCTCGTCGTTCCAGGGGTGCGGCCCCCCGGCGCGTCGAAGGGCGATCAGGCGCGGGTCGCGACGCCGGCGGAGGCAGTCGCGGCGGGCGCCGACGTGATCGTGGTGGGCCGGCCGCTGCGCGACGCGCGGGATCCGGCCCAAGCGGCGCGCGAGATCGCGGCGTCGCTCCCATAGGTCGCGCGAACGCGGGCACGGCCGGGTTGCGCGGTTCGCGGGGCCGCGAGTGGGGGCGCGGCCCGACGGGTTTGCAGTGACAACCTCGGGTCGCTACGCTTCAGGCAGTGCTCGCCGTCCTGCCGCTGCTCGGAAGCCTCGCCGCCCTCGGCTTCGCCGCGGGCGAGGTCGGTCCCGAGGTGACGGCGGCGGTCTGGCCCTGCGGCGACGCGTCCCCGTGCCTCGAGGTGCCGCTCAAGCTCGCGGTCGCCGGTGGCGGGCTCGCCCTGCCGGCGCGCGCCGGGACCGAGCGCGCCGTCCCGCCGCCGTGCCTGGCCGACGTGTGCCAGGCGCGCGTGGACGTTCCGGGGTTCGAGCCGAGCTACGGTAAGGCGCACAAGAGCGAGCTGTTCGTGGCGCTCCTCGACGAGGCCCACATCGAGCCGATTGCGACGATCGCCTGGATGTTCGTCGTCACCGGGCTGCGCGTCGACTGGACTCCCGCGAGCATGGATCCGGGCCTCGGCGCGACGCGCGGCGGCTGGGGAAACGTCTTCGTGCGCCTGCGCCTCCGCATCGACGCGATGAACCGCGTCGTCATCCCGGAGCGAGGCCGCCTCCTGCGGCCGCGGTTCGGGATGCCCGTCAGCGCCCCGCCCTCCTGAGCAGCACGTAGATCGCGCCCGCGCCGCCGTCGGTGGGACGGGCGGTGGCGAACGCGAGCACGTGCCGGGTGAACCGGGCCGTCGAGAGCCAGGTCCGCAGCGCGTCCTTCAGCACCGGGAGCTGGTCCTTCGAGTGGAGCCCGCGCCCGTGCACGACGAGCACGCACCGCTTCCCCGCGTTGCGCGAGGCGCGCAGGAACGCGTCGAGCGCGCGCTTCGCCTCGTCGCGCGTCATCCCGTGCAGGTCCACGTGCGCCTGCACCGCGAACTCGCCGCGGCGGAGCTTGCGGACGAGGTGGTGGTCGAGCCCCGCCACCCTGCCCTCGATGAACTCGTCGGAGTCGGCGAGATCGAACGGGGCGTCGCCCGAGACGAGCGCGCGCAGCTCGTCCACCGCGTCGAGATCGGGGTGCCAGAACCTCTCGGGCGGACCGCGCGGCGTGGGCGGCGCGACCGTCCCGTGCCCCGGCTCGACCGGCTGGACGCCGGCGGTGGCGCTCGCCCAGAGCTCCTCCTCGCTCGCTTCGCGAGCGGCCCTTCGACTCCGCGCCGCCTCCTCGGCGGCGCTACGCTCAGGGTGAGCGGGCTGCTCCCCGCGGCCCGGGTGGCGCGGCTCCGGGCGCGCGGCGGCGCGGCCGCGGAGCTTCGCGAAGGCTTCGTTGAACGGCTTCGGCCTCTTCGCCACCGCTCGACTATAACGGCAGGTGCGATGGACATCGAGGTTCAGTGCCCGTACTGCGGAGAGCTCGTCACCGTGTTCGTCGACCCGGGTGGCGGGACGGAGCAGACGTACGGCGAGGACTGCCCGGTCTGCTGCCGCCCGTGGGTCGTCCACGCGCGGGAGGAGGAGCCGGGCGGGTTCGCGGTGGCGGTCGGACGTGAGGACGAGTGACGATGCCGCGGTGCCGCCGGGCTCAAACTAGTTGACAGATATATCGGAGAGCTATATCCGTCGGCCCGCATGAGGCCCGCCCCCCTCGCCGCCCGGAAGCCGCGCGAGAACCGCACCCGCTACGTGGTGCTGGGGATGCTCACCATGGCGCCCATGACCGGCTACGGGCTGCGCCGCTCGATCGCGGCGAGCGTCGGCCACTTCTGGCAGGAGAGCTTCGGTCAGCTCTACCCGACGCTGCGCCAGCTCGCCGGCGAAGGGCTCGTCGAGGCGCGCGCGACACGCGGCGGCCCCGGTCGAGGCGGCGCCACCTACCATCTCACCGGCCGCGGGCGCGCTGCCCTCGCGGCGTGGCTCGCGCTGCCGCCGGTGCTCGAGCCGGTGCGGAACGAGGTGCTGCTCAAGGTGTTCTTCGCCGGGGCGTCTCCCGAGGTGACCGCGCGGAACCTCGAATCGGTCGGCGCCACGCTGCGCGCCAAGCAGGCGGAGCTCGAGGCCATCGCGGTCGAGCTGGACGCCGCGGAGAACCTCCACCCCGATGCGCCGTACTGGCGGCTCACGCTCGAGTTCGGCCTCGAGTCGATGCGCACGACGCTCGCGTGGCTCGAGCGCGCCCAGGCGGTGCTACGCTCCAACGCGCGCGGTCGAGGCGCAGTGGGCGAGCGCAGGGGGAGCCGGATGAGGCTCCCCCGGAGCGAGCGGGGGGGTCGGGGGGGCGCGAGCTCCGCGGGCCGAAGGCTCCGCGGAGCGACAGTCCCCCCGCTACGGCACAGGAGAACCCGATGAGGTCGATCGTCTCGGTCCGGAGCGTCTCGAAGGACTACATGCTGGGCAAGACCGTGGTGCACGCGCTGCACGAGGTCTCGCTCGAGGTGAAGGGCGGGGAGTTCCTCTCCATCGCCGGCCCGTCGGGCAGCGGCAAGACGACGCTCCTCAACCTCGTCGGGTGCGTCGACACGCCCACGGGCGGCGCGGTGGAGGTCGACGGGCACGACACCTCGAAGCTCGCGGAGCGCGCCCTGACCGAGCTGCGCCTGCGGCGCATCGGCTTCATCTTCCAGAGCTTCAACCTCGTCTCCGTGCTCACCGTGGCGCAGAACGTGGAGTTCCCGCTGCTCCTCCAGGGCGGCCTCTCCTCGAAGGAACGAGCCCGGCGCGTCGCCGCGCTCCTCGCGGCGGTGGGGATCGAGACGTACGCGAAGCACCGGCCGAGCGAGCTCTCCGGCGGTCAGCGCCAGCGCGTCGCGGTGGCGCGTGCGCTCGTCACCCGGCCCGCGCTCGTCCTCGCGGACGAGCCCACCGCGAACCTCGACTCGAAGACCGGCGAGAGCGTCGTCGATCTCATGAAGGAGATGAATCGCAAGGACGGCACCACCTTCATCTTCTCGACCCACGACCCCAAGGTGATGGCGCACGCGAGCGCCATCGTACGCATCGAGGACGGACGGATCGTCGGCCGCGAGCAGGCCGGCGCCGCCGCCTGAGGAGAGCGCGATGAGGACCAAGATCGGCGCCTCGGGCGTCCTGCTCCAGATCGCGTTCCGCAACCTCTTCGCGAGCCGGGTGAAGACCGCCATCGTCGGCGGCATCATCGGGCTCGGCGCGCTCCTCGTGGTCTTCGGGACGGCGGTTGTGGACTCGCTCAACGCGGGGATGGCCCGCTCGATCCAGGGGAGCCTCACCGGCCACCTCCAGCTCTACCGCAAGGACTCGCCAGATTCGCTCCAGGTGTTCGGCGGGATGACGGGTCCGTCGCGGCTCGAGCCGATGGAGGACTTCGCCGCGGTGAAGCGGATCGTGACCGGCGTGCCGAACGTGAAGGCGGTCGTCCCGATGGGGATTGACCGCGCGTTCGTCACCTCCGGAAACGTCATGGACGTGGCCCTGGAGAAGCTCCGGAACGACGCGAAGGAGCTCTTCCCGTCGCGAGCGGGGCGCGCCGCGATGCGCGATGCTCCTCCGGAGGAGACGGGCCGCTGGCGCGCGCGCAAGGCGCACGTTCGCCGGATGATCTCCATCCTGCACGAGGAGCTCGCGCAGGCGCGGGTGCTCGTGGACGTCCCCCCCTCGGAGCAGGCGGAGCGGGCGGCCCACTGGGCGGACCTCGAGCGCGCCGACTCGGACGCCTTCTGGAACGGCTTCGATCGCGATCCCTTCGCAGGCCTCGAGTTCCTCGAGAACCGCGTCGCGCCGCTCCAGACCGACGGCGGCTTCATGTTCATCCGTTACGTGGGGACCGATCTGGAGGCGTTCCGCCGCGCCTTCGACCGGATGGAGGTGGTGGAGGGGACCGCGGTGCCGCCGGGCCAGCGTGGCGTCGTCCTCGGGAAGTTCTACGCGGAGGAGTTCCTCAAGCTGAAGCACGCGCGGCGGCTCGACAAGATCCGCGAGGCGCGCGCCCGCGGCCGCCGCATCGCGACGGACGAGGAGCTGCAGCGCTGGGTGAACGAGAACGCCTCCCAGACGCGCGACATCCTCCTGCAGCTCGATCCTTCCCAGGCGGAGCAGGCCTCGGCGAAGCTGCGCGCCTTCCTCGGCACCTCCGAGCAGGACCTCGCGAGGCTCCTCCCCATCTTCTTCCGGACGGACGACGCCAGCTTCGACGCCCGCGACCGGTTCTTCTACGGCGAGCTCGCCCCGCTCCTGCAGCTCTACGTCTTCCGCGTCGGCGACGTCATCACCATCAAGGCCCCTGCGAAGTCCGGCTACATGAACGCGGTCAACGTGAAGATCTACGGGCTGGTCGCGTTCAAGGGACTCGAGGACTCGAACCTCGCGAGCATCTTCACCCTGATGGACCTGCAGACGTTCCGGGATCTCTACGGCTGGGTCACGCCGGACAAGGCCGCGGAGATCGCGGAGATCAAGAAGCGGGCAGGGCTGACGGATCTCGGCCGCGACGAGGCGGAGGCCGCGCTCTTCGGAGGCGCGGCCCCCTCGGCCGCCTCCGCGGAGGGCCGTGCGACCGCGATCCCCGATGTGACGGTGAAGCGCGAGCGCGGGTCGCGAGACGGGGAGCTCTTCTCCCGCGTCTACTCGCAGGACGACATCGACCACGGCGTGGTGATGAACGCGGCCGTGGTCCTCCAGGATGCGCGGAAGCTGCGCGAGAGCCAGGCGGCCATCCAGGCCGCGCTCGACCGGGCCGGCCTCCCGCTCACCGTGATCGACTGGAAGCAGGCGGCAGGCACGCTGGGACAGACCATGACGGGGCTGCAGATCGCGCTCTACGGCTCCGCCTTCATCCTCTTCGCCATCGCCCTCGTCATCATGAACAACGCGATGGTGATGGCGATGCTCCAGCGGGTGAAGGAGATCGGCACCATGCGCGCCATCGGCGCGCAGCGCCGGTTCGTGCTGCTCATGTCCCTCGTCGAGTCGATGGTCATCGGCCTGACCTTCGGCCTCGCGGGGGCCGCCGTCGCGGCGGGGCTGGTGGGGCTCGTGCGGGCGCTGGGCGGCATCCGGACCACGAACCCCCAGCTCCAGTTCCTCTTCTCCGGCCCGACGCTGATCCCGCGCTTCGCCGGAAGCGGCCTCGCCGTCGCGCTCGCGATCGTGATCTTCGTGAGCGTCCTCTCCGGCGTCTACCCTGCGATCATCGCCACGCGCATCACGCCTCTCGAGGCGATGCAGTCGGAGGACTGATCATGCTCGCCACGGATCTCCTCGTCGCCGGCCGGAACCTCCTCCAGCACACGCGCCGCAACCTCCTCCTCGGCGGAGCCATCGCGGCGGTGGCGGCCCTCCTCGTCCTGTTCCTCGGCCTCGTCGCCGGGATCCGCGGCGCGATGATGGAGTCCGCCACGACGCTCATGTGCGGCCACGTGAACGTGGGCGGCTTCTTCAAGATCACCTCCGGGACCTCGGCCCCGCTCGTCACGGACTGGCCGAAGGTGATGGAGGACGTGCGCCGCCTCGTGCCGGAGCTGGACTACGCGACCATCCGGGGCCGCGGGTACGTGAAGGCGATCTCCGACGCCGAGTCGATGGACCTCGTCCTCTCCGCCATCCAGATCGACAAGGAGCGCCGGTTCCGGCGGGTGGTCGAGCTCATCGAGGGGAAGCTCGACGATCTCGCGCAGCCGAACACCATCCTCCTCTCCGACAAGCAGGCGGAGCGGCTCAAGGTCAAGGTCGGCGACGCGCTCACCCTCTCCGCGCCGACGGCCCGCGGCGTGAACAACACCGTGGACGTGCGCGTGGTCGGGGTGATGCGCAGCGTCGGCGTCCTCTCCTCGATCTTCGCGTTCCTCCCGGAGGAGTCGCTCCGCCGCCTGTATCAGCTCAATGACCGGACCACCGGGGCCATCCACCTCTACCTTGCGAACCCGGACGCTGCCCCGCAGGTGGCGTCCCGGCTGCTCGCGGACCTGCGCAAGGCGGGCTACCGCGTGATGGATCACGACGCGCAGCCCTACTGGATGAAGCTCATGATGAAGGTGAACTCCGAGGACTGGACCGGGCAGAAGCTCGACGTGACCACCTGGCAGGACGAGGTCTCCTTCCTCGACGCGATGCTCAAGATCGTCTCCGGCCTCGCCAGCATCCTCGTGTCCGTCCTCCTCTTCATCGTCGTGATCGGGATCATGAACACCCTCTGGATCGCGATCCGCGAGCGAACGCGGGAGATCGGCACCCTGCGCGCCATCGGCATGCAACGCACGAAGGTGGCGTGGCTCTTCCTGCTCGAGGCGGGGCTCCTCGCCCTCGGCGGCGCGACGGCGGGGGTGCTCGCAGGCTGGGGGCTCTCCGCGCTCGTAAACGCCGCCGACGTGAAGGTCAACGAGGGGCTGCAGATGCTGATCTCGCAGGACCACCTGCAGGTCGTGGTTCGCCCCGGCGTCCTTCCGCTCTACGTCGCGGGGATCACCCTCCTCACCGCGCTGGGCGCCCTCCTGCCCGCGCTCCGCGCCGCGCGGCTCAGGCCCGTCACGGCCATGCACCACATCGGATGACCATGAACCGGATCGCGACCCTCCTCCTCCTCGCCGCACTCGGCGCGCCCGCCCTTGCGCGCGCCGCCGACGTCGACGTGAACAAGATCGTCCGCGCCATCGACGAGCGGCAGCGCAACCAGGGCGACTGGAAGGCGCTCTGCTACATGGAGCAGAAGGAGAAGGGGAAGACGGACGTCGTGTACGAGCTCGTCGTCTACCGGCGCGACCTCGCGAACCAGCAGCTCTTCCTCTTCACGAAGCCCAAGTCCGAGGCGGGCAAGGGCTATCTCCGGCTCGAGAAGAACCTCTGGTTCTACGACCCGGGGGTCGGTCGCTGGGAGCGCCGCACCGAGCGTGAGCGGATCGGCGGCACCGAGACCCGGCGCGGCGACCTGGACGAGTCGAAGCTGGCGGAGGAGTACGACGCGACGTACGTCGGTTCGGAGAAGCTCGGCGCGTACCAGGTCCACAAGCTCGAGCTGAAGGTGAAGGCGGGGGTCGACGTGGCGTTCCCCGTCGTCCGGCTCTGGGTCGATCAGGGGACGAACAACGTGCTGAAGCGGCAGGAGCTCGCGCTCTCCGGCCGGCTCATGCGCACCGCGTACTACCCGCGCTGGAAGAAGGTGTACTCGGAGTCGAAGAAGGGCGACGTCTGGTATCCGGAGGAGATGCGCTTCTTCGACGAGATCGAGAAGGCCAACTCGACCCACATCGTGATCGAGCAGATCGACCTGCGCGGGCTCGAGGCGAACATCTTCACGAAGGCCTGGCTCGAGTCGAAGAGCCGCTAGACGGGGACCCAAGGACCATGCCGACGTGCTCCGCCCGCTGCGCCGCCGCGCTCGCCGTCGCCGTCGGCGCCCTCGTCCTCGCTTCGGCGCCCGCGGCGGCGCAGGATCGGCCCTCGGAGGAGGACCTGTTCGGCGCGCCGCCCCGGGAGCCGCCCGCGAAGACAGAGCCGTCGCCCGGAAAGCCCGAGCCGTCGCGCGCAGCGCCCGAGGAGTCCAGTCGTCCGGAGGAGTCGCAGCTCTTCGGCGCCCCGCCCGCGGCGCAGGCCGCGCCGCGGCCGCCGCAGGGGATCATGTCGCGCGAGCGGGAGGACGCGCTCCGCATCGGCGGGCAGCTTTACCTCCGCGCGCAGACGCAGTTCCGGCAGGACGTGGCCGCCGGCGACGCCGGTCTGTCCTCGCCGAACCTTCTCGACGTCTACCTCGACGCCCGTCCGAACGATCGCGTCCGCGGGTTCGTGCTCGGACGGCTCAGCTACGACCCGACCCTCGCGCCGCCGGGCACCGTGCCCGCGTCGGGATCGACCCTCGCTTCCCTGGCCAGCTCCTTCGGCCGGACCACCGCGAACCCGAGCGCCGTGCTCGATCAGCTGTGGGTGAACTTCGACGTCGGCCGGCGCGTCTTCGTCACGGCGGGGCGACAGCATGCGAAGTGGGGGGTGGGCCACTTCTGGAACCCGACCGACTACCTCCACCCGGTGAAGCGCGATCCCCTCCAGGTCTTCGACGTGCGCACCGGGACCACGATGGTGAAGGTGCACCTCCCTTGGGAATCCCGCGGCTGGAACGCGTACGGCGTGGCGATGCTGGAGGACGTCTCGGGCGACACGCGGGAGGCGACGAACCGGATCGGCAGGGTGGCCACCGGGGGCCGCGCCGAGATCGTGCTCGGGACCGTGGAGCTGGGAGCCGACGCCCTCTCGCAGAATGGGCACCGGCCTCGCTTCGGGGTCGACGTGTCCGCGGGCGTGTGGGATCTCGACCTCTACGCAGAGGCGGCGCTCCGGACCTCGGTCGACACGCCGCGCTGGCGGCTGGCGCCGGCGACCCTCGAGAACCCGCTCGGCATCGTGCGCGACGACCCGATCGGCTGGACTCCGCAGGTCACCGTCGGCGGGAGCTGGTCGGTGAAGTACTCCGACGAGGACGTGGTCACGTTCGGTGCCGAGTACTTCTACGACCGGAGCGGGTACGAGAGCGCCGGCATCTACCCCAGGCTCCTCGGGGTCGCCGCGCTCGGCCCGCTGCCCTCGCCGCTTCCGGCGCCGTTCCCGGCCGGCGCGCCGAACGCCTACTCGGGACAGCCGAGCCCCTTCACCCCCTTCTACCTTGGGCGCCAGTACGGCGGCGCCTTCGTCTCCCTCCCGAAGCCGGGAAGCTGGAACGACACGACGTTCACGCTGTCGGTCCTCGCGAACCTGTCGGACAGGACCTTCATCGCCCGCCTGGACCACTCCGTCCTGGCCCTCACCTACCTGCGTGTCGAGACGTTCCTGGCGGGCACGTTCGGCGAGCGGGACGGGGAGTTCCGGCTCGGTTTCGCGATTCCGGCGGGGCAGCTCGGCCCGGCAGCAATCGTCGTGCCGCCCATGGTCTTCCAGGCGGGCGCCGCCCTCCGCGTCTCCCTCTGACGCGCCCCATTCCGGCTCCGGCTGCACCGTTCCAGCCGCCGTAGGCTCCGACGATGGGAGGTTCACCATGGCCGAGATCGGCATCCGCAGGACGGTGGGGAAGCGGTTCGACGAGGTGCTGGCGCGCGTTCCCGAGGCGCTCGCGGCGGAGGGGTTCGGCGTCCTCACCCGCATCGACGTGCAGCAGACGCTGAAGGAGAAGCTCGGCGTCTCGTTCCGGCGCTACCAGATCCTCGGCGCCTGCAACCCGAAGCTCGCCCACCAGGCGCTCACGCAAGACCCGGGCATCGGGGCGATGCTCCCGTGCAGCGTGGCGGTGTGGGAGGAGGACGGCGATCGCACCACCGTGAACGCGGTCGACCCGCTCCAGACCATCGCGTCCGCCGATCCGCGGCTGCGGCCGATCGCCGAGCAGGTGCGCGAGCGGCTCGCCCGCGTACTCGCGGCGATCTAGGCGGGCGTTCGGGGCGCGTTCTCCCGCGTGACTCCGTGTTCCCCTCTCCCCCACCGGGGAGAGGGCGGGGTGAAGGGGCTGTTGCGAGTGGTGCGCGTTCCGAGCCGGCGGCCGGCACTTTGACGGCCCGAAATTGCGACGTCGAGTGGCGCCCGCGGGATCGAACGCGGAACTTGAATCGGCTGAAATGGTCACAGGGGCGGAGCGCAGCGCGAGAGCCGCGACACTCGGCCCTAAACGCCCGCGCCCGCCGGAGCCCGAGGCGCGGAGAGCGGCGAGGTCGGCGGCCGAAGGCTTCGCCCTGCGCGGCGCTGGCCGCGTCGGCGGCTACTCCCGAAGTGTCGCTGCTGCCTCGCGGACTGCTCCCAGGAGCGCCTGCACATCCGCGTCCTGAGAGGCCTTAGGCTCAAGGGTCGACTGCAACTGCCCGAGAACGCCGCGCACCATCTTGCTCACCTCGCGAACGGCGACCGGCTCCACCGCCTTGGCGGCCGGTGATCGTGTGAAGTAGTCGCGGACCGCGGGCGCAACACAGCCACAGGCCGCGACGTACCGGAGCCAGACCTCGACCTTCGGCGCCTCCGCGTTGAACGCCTTTAGGTCGCCTTGGAGGAGTTCCGCAAACCGAATCATCGTCTGGGTCGCGTCGTCGACAGCCACCGCGCTCCTCGCCCTGATGAGATCGATCGACTTGAATGGGAGCGGGCCCGTCTCAGGCGTCGGACTGGGCGGGGTGGCGCTCGGAAGGTGGGGCGTGGGCTCCGGAGCGTGCGGACTCGCGGCGACCGGACCCCGCTCCCCGAGTACCCGGAGCGCGGCCTGGTAATCGCTGAGGCCCCGCGCAAACCGTTGCGCCTTATCGACGTTAGAGAGCATGTACTCCTCGTTTAGCCCACGGGGACTGCCGAGGTGCACCGTCGCGTACTGCGCCACCGGGATCTGGTAGTTGTCGCGGAACCGGCGATCGGGCGAGCCATCCTTGTTGCACTTGGCCCACGTCTGGCCCACGACCGCGGCGTCGGAGGGGACGCCGTCCCGCTCGATGAATTTGAACGGCAAGAACTCGACCGTGACCTCGCGCAGGTCGATGAGAGCGAGGTTGGCGCCGCGCTCCATGAGCAGGAACCCCGGGTAGATGTTGAGGTCCGCCCCGTTGGCGTTCTGGAGGCGCAGGCTCTTGGCCGCGGTCTGGAGCACCTCGTCCTGATCGATGACTGCGAAGCGGACCGGGCGGCGATCAACCGTCGTGTCCGCGGAGGAGCGCGTCCGGTAGCGGTCGTTCGCCATCGTGCTCGTGATGTCCCAGATGCGAGCGCACCCCGCAGCGGCGGTGAATGCCTCGGCCAGCTGGTCGAAGGCGGCGCGCGTCGCGTCATCGAGCGCAAACTCCGCGTCGATGAACGACCCGTCGAGCCGTTCCCGAAGGTCCTTGAGCGCGGCGGCCTTGGCTTCGACCGCTGCTTGCCGCTCCGGGATCTTCTTCTTGAGGAAGAGGCCGAGGAACCAGCCCTGTGCGTTCCGCAGGCGGCGCTCCGATAGCCCGAGTTCATCGTGAGCCCTCGGGATGGCCCGAGACAGTTCCTCGCGTTCTGCGCGCACGTTGATGATCAGATCCTTGAGCGTCTGGAGACCGTCGCTGGTTACTTCGGCGACGGGCGCGCTCTCGATCGCCGTGCCCTGCGGTACGGGCTCGAAGGCTGGCGGCGCATCCGGCAACGTGCGCTCGGGCGCGTGGCCCGGCTGCGTACGGCCGGGGACGGGGCCGAGGTGCTGCCGAAACGAGAGTCCCGTGCCCGGGATGCCGACGTTGAGCGCAGAGCCACGCGGGCCGATGTTGACGCTCGCACCTCGGGGCCCGATGGTCGCCGAGATGCCGCGCGCAGAGAAGTTCAACCGCACGCCCGGAAAGAGCGTAACGCGACGCGAGAAGCGGAGCCCCATGGTGATCCCCCCCCTTAAGCGCGGAACGGCGCGCCGGCACCGATCACGGCAGAGCCGAGGCCGAAAGGCAACAGACGTGAGCGCCCCGGGCCGGAGCCAGAGGCGCGGAGAGCGGCGAGGCCGTACACCCAAACTGCCCACAGGACCGCAATCAACCCGAGCATTGGGGCGCCGACACCCGGAGCCGTGAAGCGTCGGGTCGTAAGTCAGCGAGCCGGATCGCGTTTGCGCCAGGATGTGGCCTCGTGGTGGCCGACACCGTTCCGCGAGCTCGACACCAGCATCGTTGCGCCGGATCATCGCACCGCCCCCGCCGCCTGCCTCAACAGCCACGTCTCAGGCGCTGCCGTCACCGGCTCGAGGAATAGCGCGCCCTGCGCCTCGCGCGGTGGCTTCCTGGCGGCGGAAGAGAATGGGTCCACCCAGCGCCCGGAGGTCCGCTCACCCCTCCTCGCCGCGTGGCTCTCGAAGTTGCCGAGCACATATCGAACGGCGTTCCGGACCTCGGCGGGGGTGCGGAGGACGTGAGCGTGGTAGCGGTCGGAAAAGACGGCACCGCGCCGGCCCATCATCACGTTGAGCCTGCGTGCGAGACGGATGGAGAGCGCGCGCATGCCGAGCGCGAAGCTCCGGGTCCCATCCGCCTCCACGATCAGATGGACGTGGTTTCCCTGGACGGAGAAATGGACGACGCGGAAGTCGGGTCGGCGCCGTGCCGCGCGCAGGGCTGCGTCGATGACCCGATACGAGCGTTCGCTGCGCAGGTTCCAGACCGGCTCGGCTACCCGAAGCGTCACGTGGACAGGCTGGTACGGGCCGATCTCTTCACGCGGCGTGTGCGGAACCGCGGCCCGGGGCCGCGCGGACCTGCGTCCTGCGCCGCGGCGCCTCCCGCCCCACGTGGTCAGCTCGAAGGATTGCTGCTGCGGCATCGGCACTATTGGCAGCGTCGCATGGTGGTCTGACATGCGCGCGCAATCAGACGCCAATGACCATATCAGCCGATTCAAGTGCGCCGGCTGCGCCTGCCATCATTCGACGGAACGCGCCGGCGCCCTCCTGCAGAAGCGTGCAGGCCTTCGCCACAAGTCGAGGCCGCCGTCCTCACCCTCCGGGCGCCTCCACCACTCCGGTCCGACCCGACGCGGCTCCTCGCGCGCCGTCCTCTAGGCTCCCCGCGCCGCGATCGCGCTGACCCGCACGCAGCTCGCCCCCGCCGCCGCGCAGTCCGCGGGGAGCTCCGCCGAGGACAGGTAGGCGTACTCCGCCGCGCGCGCCGCCGCGATGGGATCCCCGGGATCGCCCGGCGCGAGCCCGGGGTGGCACATGAGGAGCGTGCCGTCGGCGGCGTCCGCGAGCCATCCGCGGAACAGCGCCCGGTAGCTCCCGCGCCCGAACGAGTAGACGCCGGCGAAGTCCGGGTTGTGCGGGACGCCGCGCGCGCGGAGCGCCCGGCGGAGGCCCGTGCCGCCGAGGAGCGCGAGCGCTGCCGTCTTGGCGCCGCGGCCTCGAGCCGCGACGGTGTTCCGCACGAGCGGGCCCGGCGCCGGGTAGCGCGCGGCGAGCGCGTCGAGCAGCGCGTCGCGGACGACCGGCAGGGCGTGCACGTGCTGATGCCCGTCCACGAAGTCCGGCGCGCGTCCGAACGCAGCCTCGAAGCGATCGAGCTGCCGCGCGATCCTTGCGCCGACGGCGCGGCGCGAGAGGGCGCGCGCGTGGGTCCGCACGAGGAGCGGCAGCAGACCGCCCCGCCCGGGCGCGAGGTCGAGGTGCAGTCCGAGGTCCACCGCGTCCGACAGCGCGGCGAGCGCAGCCGCGTCCGCGGCGAACCCGGGCGCGTCGACCTGGCAGCTCACTCCGCCGAGCCGTCCCGCGCGGGCGAGCGCGAGGATCGCCGCGTCCACCGCCGGGCCCGAGCCGAAGTCGTCCGCGCAAAGGGCGATCCGCTTCATCTGCCCCGGTCCCCCGCAACCTTGACACCCGCCGCGACCCGATCGAACGTGCCCCCGTCGTGGGAACCGTGCATGCGAGCGAGGCGGAGGGGGGTCCGAGCCGCCGCGCAGCGGTCGCGGTCCTCGCCGCGCTCCTCGCCGCGTTCCTGGCCACGACGGGCGCTCGCGCGCTGAACGTCCCTGACGAGGGGCGCTATGCCGAGGTCGCGCGCGAGATGCTGCGGCTCGGGGACTTCGTCACCCCGCGGCTCGACGGCGTTCCGTTCCTCGACAAGCCGCCGCTCTTCTACTGGCTCGAGGCGGCCTCGTTCGCGCTGTTCGGGGTGCACGTCTGGTCCGCGCGGCTCGTGCCGGCGCTCCTCGGGTTCGCTGGGTGCGCGATGGTATACGCGGCCGCAGCCCGCCTGCGCGGCCGCCGGGCGGGGATCCTCGCCGCCCTCGCCCTCGCCGCGAACCCGTACTACTTCGGCGCTTCCCAGTACGTCAACCACGACCTCGCCGTCGCGACGTGGATCACCGCCGCGGTGCTCGCCTTCGCCGCCGGCGAGCGCGCCGAGGGATCCTCGCGGCGCCGCTGGCTCTGGGCGGGCTATGCCGCCATGGGGCTCGGCGTCCTCACGAAGGGGCTCATCGGCGTCGTCCTGCCGCTCGGGATCGTGGGCATCTGGATCGTCGCTACCGGACGGTGGCGCGAGATCCGGCGCTACCAGCTCCCGAGCGGGCTCCTCCTCACCGCGGCCATCGCGGTGCCGTGGCACCTCGTCGCGGAGGCGCGGAATCCCGGTCTGCTCCATCACCTGATAGTGGTCCAGCACTTCCAGCGCTTCGTCGGGTCGGGCTTCAATAATCCGGCCGGGCCGCTCTTCTTCCCGGCGGTGATCGCGCTCGGGCTCCTGCCGTGGACACCGCTCCTGCCGTCGGCGCTGCGCCGCGCCTGGGGCAGCTTCCGCCGCGATCGGCAGAGCGGCGGGACGGATCTCCTCCTCCTCGTCTGGCCGGCACTGGTGGTGGTCTTCTTCTCGATCCCGCACTCGAAGATCGCGGGCTACACGCTCCCTGCCGTCCCCCCCCTCGCGCTGCTCGTCGGCCTCGAGCTCGACGCGCGGCTCGCCCGCGCGCCGGCGGGTCGCCCGTGGGTGCTCGGGGTCTCCGCAGCGCTCATGGCCCTCATCGGCGCCGGCCTCGCCGCGGCCCCCTTCGTCCCCGCGCTGAGCGGGCTGCCGTTCGGCGCCGCAGCGGCGCTCGTCGCCGGCGGCGCGGTCGCGCTCGCCGCCGGTGCGGTCGTGTTCGCGGAGCGACGAGGCCGGCTCTCCTTCGTGGCCGGCGCGCACGTCGCCTTCGCCGCCGCCCTCTTCGCGGCGGCGCTCCCGGCGCTGCCGTTCTTCCTCAGGGACTCGACGGAGCCGCTCGCCGCCGCGCTCTCCCCCCGCCTCGGTCCGGGGGACCTCGTCGTTTCGTACCGGCGCTACTTCTACGATCTTCCCATCTTCCTCGACCGCGCGGAGCCGATCGTGGTGGCCGAGCCCTGGGGCGACCCGGACATCGCGCGGCGCGACGACTGGCGTCGCGATCTCTGGTTCGGGCGCGAGCGCGAGCCCGCCTCGCGCGCCTGGCTCATCGAGCCGGGGGAGCTCGCGGCGCGCTGCCGGGCGGTGCGCTGCTTCGTGGTCGCGCGCGAGCGCGATCGGGCCGAGGTCGAGGCGCGCCTCCCGCTCGCGCCCATCGCGGCGGCGAACGGGATGGTGCTCCTCGCCACCTCCGCCCCGGTCGTTGCCGCCCCGCGCCCAGTCCTCAGCGTGCCCGCGGCGGCCGGGCGGGCAGGTCGCTGAAGCTCACGTCGTCGGCGACGAGGAAGTTCGGACGCTGCTTCACCTCCTCGAAGACGCGCCCGAGGTACTCGCCCAGGACCCCGAGCGAGAGGAGCTGCACGCCCGAGAAGAACATGATGCTCACCACGATGGTCGGGTATCCGGGCGGCGCGCCGCCGCCCACCAGCGTCTCCACGATCACCCATCCGCCGTAGCCGAGCGCTGCGAGCGAGACGAGCACGCCGACGGCGCCGATCATCCGGAGCGGCACGTAGCTGAACGCGGTGATGGCGGCGACCGCGAGCGCGACGAGCCGGGGCATCGAGAACGACGAGCGCCCGTGGGCGCGGGGCTCGACCCGGTAGGTGAACGGGATCGAGCGGAAGCCCACCCAGCCGTAGAGCCCCTTCATGAAGCGGGAGCGCTCGGGGAGGCGGAGGAGCGCGTCCACGACCTTGCGATCCATGAGCCGGAAGTCCCCTGCGCCGGGCGGGATGTCCACCTCCGAGCCGCGCGTCAGGAGCCCGTAGAACACCGCCGTCCCGAGCCGCTTCGCGAGCCCTTCGTCGCGTCGTCCCGCGCGGACGCCGTAGACCATCTCGTACCCCTCGCGCCAGCGCGCGAGCATGGCGGGCAGCTCCGAGATCGGATGCTGGAAGTCGCCGTCGAGCGTGAGGACGACGTCGCCGCGGGCCGCCTCGAGCCCGGCGCTGAGCGCCGCCTCCTTGCCGAAGTTCCGCGACAGCTCGATGTAGCGCACATGGCAGGCCGGGGCGGCGGCGAGGACCACCTCGCGGGTAGCGTCGCGGCTGCCGTCGTTCACGACGACGATCTCGAAGCGCTCGCTCTGCGCGGCGAGCGCGTCGCGCAGCGCGAGGAGCAGCACGCCCGCGTTCTCCGCCTCGTTCAGCATCGGGACGACGGCCGTGATCGACGGGATGGCGGCGCGCGCGTGCTGCGCGTCGAGGGCTCGATGGGGGGGCAGAGGCAGGCCGGGCTGGGTCATGGCGCGCTCAGCCCGCCCGTGCGGTCAGGACCGCGTCCGGGACGGCCTGGGTGAGCTTCTCGCCGCCCTGCGCGGTCACGACGAAGGTGTTCTCGATCCCGACCGCACCCACCCCGGCGAAGACGAACTTCGGCTCGATCGCGACGGTCTGCCCGAGCTCGAGCGGCGCCTTGAACCCGGGCGCGAGCACCGGCAGCTCGTCCAGCTCGAGGCCGACGCCGTGGCCCACGAAGCGCGCCTGATCGCCGGGCGGTCCCATGAAGTGGTCGCCGAGCCGCGCCTGCTCCGCCATCGAGCGCGCGTGCTCCCACAGCTCGACGCAGGGGACGCCGGGCCGCAGGCTGCGGGCCACCTCGTCCTGTATCGCGCAGGCGACCTCGAAGGCGCGCACGAGCTCGGCCGGGAGCGCGCCGACGACCGCGGTCCGCGTCATGTCCACGACGTACCCGCCGGACACGGCGGTGAAGTCGACGATCACCGGCTCGCCCTCGCGGATCACGCGCGCCGAGGCGCCCTGCGGGTAGGCCGGGGAGAGGCCGCGCCCCACGACCGGCCCGTCGAAGTAGCCGGCGTCCGAGGCGCCGTCGCCCGCCACGGCGAGCCCGATGAACAGCTCGGAGTTGAAGCCGCGCAGCCGCGGCACCCCCTCGTTCCCGGCCCGGCGCAGGCGCACCTCGATCTCGGCGGAGAGGTCCACCTCGCGCATGCCGGCCCTGAGGAAGCGCGGGATCTCGGCGAGCACGCCGCAGATCCGCGCGGCGCCCTCCCGCATCGTCGCGAGCTCCGCAGTCGACTTCACCGACCGCTGCTCGCGGAGGGTCGAGCCCCCGTCCACGATCTCGGCGGCCGGGAGGTTCTTCCGCCACCAGTCGAGCGTCGCCTGGGGGACGGCGTCGAAGGCGGCCGCGACGCGGCCGGACGCGCCGAGCGCCCGGGCGAGATCCTTCGACGAAGGGAAGGGGCGCACGTCCGCGACGGCGCTCTCCCCCTTCGCGCGGGCGAAGCTCTTGCGGACGAGGAGGACGGGCGGACCGGACGCCGGCACCCACAGCGCGCCGTTCTGGCGTGTCCCGGCGAGGTAGAAGACGTCCACCGCGTTGAGGAGCAGGGCGCCCGCGAAGCCGCGCGCAGCGAGGGCCTGCTGGTAGCGGGAGATCCGCGAGAGGTGTTCCTGGGCGTCGGCGGGCATCGGTCGTCTCCTCCGTCACGGGAGCGTAGCGGAAACGAAGCGCGTACGCCGCGTCCCGTGAACGTGCCCGCGCCCGCGCCCGCGCCCGCGCCCGGAAGATCGGGCACGGACTCGGGCGCGTTTACGGCAGGGGGCTCAGGCCGCCCGGGCGGTCAGAACAGGAACTGCTCCCCCTGCGCGCGGAGCGCGGTGATCGCGGCAAGGTTCACGATGGACTGCACGCTCGTCCCCATCTGCAGCACGTTGACGGGCTTGTGCATGCCGAGGAGCACCGGCCCGATGACCTCGGCGCCGCCCATCGCCTCGAGGAGCTGGTACGCGATGTTGGCCGCGTCGAGGTTCGGGAACACGAACACGTTCGCGTTCTCCTTCAGGGTCGAGAAGGGGAACTCGGGGACGCGCGTCTCGGCGTTCGTGGCGAGGTAGACCTGGATCTCGCCGTCGATCTCGAGGTCGGGACGGCGCTGCCGCGCGATCTCGGTCGCCTCGCGCACCTTGTTGGCGGACGGACCGCTGGCGCTGCCGAAGCTGGAGTAGCTCAGCATCGCGACCCGCGGGACCACGTCGAAGTAGCGGGCGAGGTCGGCGGTGGTGAGCGCGATCTCCGCCATCTCCTCGGGGTTCGGGTCGATGTTCACCGTGCAGTCGGCGAAGAACTTGAAGTCGTTCTTCGTGACCACGATGTAGACGCCCGCAGCGCGCTTGCCGGCGCGCGTGTGGATCACCTCGAGCGACGGCCGCACCGCGTCGGCGTAGCCGGTGGTGAGGCCGGTGACGAGGCCGTCCGCGGCCCCCTGCTCGAGCATGAGCGCCGCGAAGTAGCTGCGGAGCCGCATCCGACGCCGCGCCTCCTCGTAGGTGACGCCGCGCCGGTTCCTGAGCTCCCAGAACCGCCCCACGTACTTCGGGTAGTCCGGGCTCTCCTCCGGGTTCACGATCGTGATCCCGTCGAGCTCGTCGAGCCGCTGCTCCTTGATCGACTGGCGGATGACGTCCACCGGGCCGAGGAGGATCGGCTCGCAGATCGCCTCCTCACGGAGGATCTCGGCGGCCTGCTGGATCTTCGGGTGGTGCCCCTCGGGGAAGACGATCTTCACGAGCTTCTGCTTCGCCTTCGTGAAGATCGCGCCCATCACCTCGTGCGACCGGCTCTGCATCTTGCGGAGCCGCTCGCGGTACTCGCCCATGTCGAGCTTCACGCGGGCGACGCCGCCGTCGATGGCGGCCTTGGCGACGGCGGGGGCAACCCACAGCAGCACGCGCGAGTCGAGCGGCTTCGGGATGATGTAGTCGCGGCCGAAGCGGAACTTCTCGCCGCTGTAGGCGCGGGAGACGGACTCGGGCACGTCCTCCTTCGCGAGCGCCGCGAGCGCGCGCGCGGCTGCCATCTTCATCTCCTCGGTGATCGCCTTCGCGCGGACGTCGAGCGCGCCGCGGAAGATGTACGGGAAGCCGAGGACGTTGTTCACCTGGTTCGGGTAGTCCGAGCGGCCCGTCGCCATGATGACGTCCTCGCGAGCCTCCTTCGCCTCCGGGTAGCTGATCTCCGGGTCGGGGTTCGCGAGCGCGAACACGATCGGATCCTTCGCCATGGAGCGGACCATCGCTTGGTCCACCATGCCCTTGACCGAGCAGCCGAGGAGCACGTCCGCGCCCTTCACCGCCTCGGCGAGGGTGCGCAACTTCGTGTCGCAGGCGAACTCCTGCTTCCAGGGGTTCATCCCGTCGGTGCGCCCCTTGTAGACGACGCCCTTCGTGTCGCACATGATGACGTTCTCGCGGCGCACGCCGAGGGTCAGGTAGAACTTGGTGCAGGCGATCGCTGCCGCGCCCGCGCCCGAGACCACCACCTTCACCTTCGCGATGTCTTTGCCGGCGAGCTCGAGCGCGTTGAGGAGCGCGCCGCCCGAGATGATCGCGGTCCCGTGCTGGTCGTCGTGGAAGACCGGGATCTGCATCTCCTTCTTGAGCCGCTCCTCGATGACGAAGCACTCGGGAGCCTTGATGTCCTCGAGGTTGATGCCCCCGAAGGTGGGCTCGAGCGCCTTCACTACCCTGCAGACATCGTCGATCTCCTTCGCGTCGATGTTGATGTCGAAGACGTCGATGTCGGCGAAGCGCTTGAAGAGGACGCCCTTGCCCTCCATCACCGGCTTGCCCGCGGCGGGGCCGATGTCGCCGAGGCCGAGCACGGCGGTGCCGTTCGACACGACCGCGACGAGGTTCCCGCGCGCCGTGTAGAGGTACGAGAGGTCGGGATCCTTCGCGATCTCGAGGCAGGGCTCGGCGACGCCGGGGGTGTACGCGAGGGAGAGGTCGCGCGCGGTCGCGCAAGGCTTCGTGGGGACGACCTCGATCTTCCCCTTGCGGCCGGAGGAGTGATACGCGAGCGCGTCCTCGCGCCGGATCTTCTTCTTCGTGACGGGGCTGCCCGGCGGATTCTGCGGGGGATTGAAATCGCTAGCCATGGAATCTCCTCGCGACCGCTGGAGCACTTCGGGTTCGCGTGAGTGGGAGACGGCAAAAAACCCGAGAACTCTCCCGGTGTCAAGCATCCGAGGCGGGGCGGTATGACAATTGCAAAGTGCCGCGCATTCCCGCGGCGCGAGGCGTGCCCTCAATAGGGCGGTCATGGCGCGCGAGCGGGATTCCGCGCACTTGACGGTGCTGGACGGGCGCTCGCAAGCTTCCGAGTGCGTGGCACGCGCCGCACCTCGCGCGCACCGCCCGACGCATCCCGAGCGCTCGATCGGGGCGTTCGGCCGCCGGCCTCGACGTCAGCGGACGAGCAGCTCCGTCTCGTCGGGCGCCGGCTCCACGAGGAGGTCGACGCCGTTCCGCGCGAGCCGGCGCGCCGCCGCGAGCGCGCGCCGGCCGCGCCCTGCGTCGAGGCACCACTGCGCGTGCGAGGCGAGGAGGAGCACCTCGAGGACGCGGCCGAGCGTGAGCGCCGCGCCGCGTGCGCCCGCCTCGCGGACCCCCGGCTCGCCGGCGCGGTCGAGGAACGCGCGGGCCCGCTCCGCGGCGGCGAGCGACGCCTCGACGGGCGCGCGCAGCGCGGGGTCGCGGGCCTCCCCCGCGAGACGCGCCAGCTCGGCGGCGAGCGCCGCCGCGGCCCCGTCCGTCCCGAGGGCGCGCAGGGCGTCGAGGGCGAGGACGTTCGTCGTCCCCTCCCAGATCGGGAGGACCTGCGCGTCGCGCAGGAGCCGCGGCAGCCCGGTGTCCTCGACGTAGCCGGCGCCGCCGAACGACTCGAGGGCCTCGGAGGCGACCGTGACCGCCTGGCGCGCGGTGGTGAGCTTCGCGAGCGGCGTCACGACCCGGAAGAGCGCCCGTTCCGCCGCGCTCGCCTCGCCCGCCTCCGCGCGCCCGAGGAGCGCGGCAGCGCGGAACGCGAGCAAGAAGGCCCCCTCGCGCTCCGCCTCGAGCCCCGCGAGCCCGTCGGCATGGAGCGGCCGCACGGCGAGGGCTGTGCCGAACGCGACCCGCCGGCGCGCGTAGTCGCGGGCGAGCGAGAGCGCCCGCTGCATGCCGGCGGCGGCGGCGACGGCGTTCCAGATGCGGGTGACGTTCAGCATCGGGGCGACGTGACGGACGCCGTCCGTGAGGCCCGCGACCGGGACGGCCCGCGCGCCGTCGAGGGTGAGCTCGGCGGTGGGGAGCTTGCGCGTCCCGAGCTTGTCCTTGAGCCGGTTCACGAGGACCCCGTTCGAGGCGCCGTCGGCGAGGCGAGTCTCCACGTAGAACAGCGCGAGCCCACGAGCGCCGGCGGGGTTTCCCTCGGGCCGCGCGAGAGCGAGCGCCATCTCGGCGGTCGCCGCGGAGCTGAACCACTTCGTCCCGAACAGGCGCCAGCCGCCGGCGCCGTCCGGGCGCGCGACGGTCTCCGTCGCCGAGACGTCGGAGCCTCCGGTCCGCTCGGTCATCCACTGCCCGCTCGTCCAGGCGCGATCGGGATCGCGCGCGGTGAGGCGCGGGACCGCCCGCTCCACGAGGGCGCGGTTGCCGGAGTCGAGGAGCGCGCGGGCGGCGCCGTCGGTCATCGCGAGCGGGCAGGTGTAGACGTCGGTCGAGGGATCGAGGACGCAGGCGAGCGCGAGCTGGTGCGTGCGGGAGCGCGCTCCATGGCGGCGCTCGTAGGCGGTCGCGACGAGGCCGTGGCGGGCGGCGAGCGCCGCCGCCTCGCGCCAGAGCGGCGTGAGCCGGATCCGGTCCACCCGCCGGCCCCATGGGTCCCAGGGAGCGAGGGTCGGCTCGAGGTCGCGCTCCGCGAGCTGCTGCTCGAAGAGAGGTCCGCCCGCGAGCGCCCCGAGGTCGACGAGCTCGGGCTCGATCCCGGCGAGGTCCCCGGGCGGGAACGTCCGGGCGAGGTGCTCGCGGAGGAGCGGGTCGCCCTCGTAGGTGTTGCCGAGCCGAGGCGGCTCCTGGAAGAAGGGCATGCGAACGGGATAACGGGACTGTGATTCCGACGCGAGTCCCCGTGAGCGTGGACCTGGACGTGGACTTCGACTTCGACCTAGACCTCGACTTCGAGCAGGTCGAGGTCCAGGTCCAGGTCGAGGACTAAACGACCGGTCGCGATTCGGAAACACCGGAAAGATTCCGTTCCGCCCTGAGTCCTTCGACTTCGGGGCCACGATGTGGCCCCTACGCTCAGGGCAGGCGAAGTCGAAGGGCGCCATGCGTCCCAAGGCGCGTGCTTCGACTTCGCGCCCGCTACGCGGGCGCTACGCTCAGCACGAACGGTTTCTGGTGATCGCGAATCGTGCTCGCCCGTTTAGGTCGAGGACCACGACCACGTCCAGGTCCACGTCCACGACCACGAGGACGTGCCGTTCAGGTCAGTGGCGCTCGTTCACCCCTTCCCGCGCAGGACCGCGACCGAGGCGGGGATGCCGGGGAGGAGCGTGACCGACTCGACGAGCGAGATGCGGTGGAAGATCCCCTCGCGCCCGTCGTAGGCGGCGGCGAGGTCCTGTCCAATGACGGCCCGCGGGCCGGAGGCGCTCCGCACCACCACGAGCGCGCCGTCCGCGAGCGCCGGCGCCTTCACGATCCCCCCCGTGAAGGCGGGGAGGAGCTGCGCGTGGGGCGTGAGCGCGCTTCCCGGGTACGGCCGGAGGAGCTGGTAGAAGCGGGCGGAGGAGACCGCGACCGCGTAGGGGCCGTGGCGCCCCGCCTGGTCGAGCCGCGCGAGCGCGCCGAGGAGGTCGTCGGCCGCCCGGGCCGGATCGCTCCAATCCCCCGCGGCGAGCTCGATCGCCCCCTCGTGCGCGATGAGCCCTCGGACGCCCGCGGCGGCGTTGCCGCCGAAGAGGAGCCTGTCCTCGGCCCGCGCGATCTGGCGGGCCGCCTCGGCCGCCTCGGACAGCACGAGCGGCTCACGGAACGCCTCGCGCGCCGCGATCGAGCGGGCCCCGAGCGCGAACGTACGGTGGAGGACGGGGAGGGCTCGCACGCGCGGCACGTGGACGTGCGCCTGCGTCTCGGCCTCGTCGGAGACGACCGGCTCGTCCTCAGCGACGCCCGCGCGGGCGGCGAACCCGAGCGGACCGAGGACGTCGACGAGGCGGCGGGCCGCGCGCACCTCGTCGGCGGCCGCCCGCGTGGTCGCGTCGATCTGGTCCCAGACCTCCTGCCCGAACGGCGCCGTGGCGCGATCCTGCCAGCTCATCACTCCCTTTCCGCGACGCGTCCCTCGAGATCCGCCTCGCCGGAGGCCTCGCCCTTCTCCTCCTCCGTCACGATGGGACCCGAGCGGCCGACGTGCAGCTTGATCATGCGCGCGAGGGCGACATCCTTCCGGCGCAGCCACTCGAGGAGCATCATCGCGTGCTCCTTCTCCTCGTCCCGGTTGTGCTCGAGGATCTGGCGCAGCTCGGGGTCGTCGGTCGCGTCGGCCCGCTGCTGGTACCAGTCGATCGCCTCGAGCTCCTCCTGGAGCGAGACGATCGCGCGGTGGAGATCCTTCGTGCGGGAGGAGAGCGAGCGCTCGTCCTCGTGGAAGCCCTGCGAGGCCGCGGCCATCCAGGGGTAGGTGCGCAGGCGTCGCGCGCGTGGGAAGCCCCGGGCCAGGGCGATCCCCAGCCGCGCCGTCAGGTCTTCGGCACGGCGCGGGCACCGAGCACCGGATTCCGCTCGAGCTCCTCGATCGTGCGCGGCCAATCATTCTTGAGGAGCCGGGCGAGCGACCGGTCGGACAGGATCTGCCCGCCGGTCTGGCAGCGCGGGCAGTAGTTCACCTCGTTCTCGGCCCGCACGATCCGCTGGATGGCGGTGCCGCAGGTGGGGCACGGCTGCCGGTGCCGCCCGTGGACCGCCATCTCCTCGCGGAAGGCGGTGACGCCCTCCGGGAAGTCCCCGGCCGCGTCGCGCCGGAGCCGCTCGAGCCATTCGGAGAGCACCGCGCGCGTCGCCGCATGGAGGCGCGCGATCTCGTCGTCGTCGAGCCGGGACGTGAGCTTCACGGGTGAGAGGCGGGCGCGGTGGAGGATCTCGTCCGAGTAGGCGTTCCCGATCCCGGAGAACAGGGTCGGGTCGGTGAGGGCGCGCTTCAGGGTGTGATTTTCGCGCAGGAGCGTCTCGCGGAACGCGGCGAGCGGCGCCCCGAGCGGCTCGATCCCCCCGCGGTCGAGCGCGGCGAGGGCCGCCTCGCCGCGGACGAGGTGGAGCGCCGCGCGACGCTTCGTGCCCGCCTCGGTGAGGAGGAGCGAGCCCGCGGGGAAGTCGAAGGCGGCGAGGCCGACGCGGCCCGGCAGCTTTGCCCCGCGCTCCTTCCAGTGGAGGCGACCCGCGATCATGAGGTGGAGGACGAGAAAGAGCGCCCCGTCCTCGGCGGGGCGGGGCTCGAGCGCGAGCACGATCCGCTTCCCGAGCCGGCGGACGCCCGTCAGCCGGCGCCCCTCCGCCGCCCCGATCGGCGGGTCCGCCGAGCGCAGCAGGAAGGGGCTCCCCAGCCGGACGCGTTCGAGGGGTGCGCCGAGCGCGCGGGCGGAGATCGCCTCGACGTAGACCTCGATGTCGGGGAGCTCCGGCACGTAGTAGTAATGATCCATGCACGGACGTGGGGGAAGGGGTGCGGTGATCCCGCGCCGCGGGATGCTGAAGGCGCTCGCGCTCGCGCCGGCCGCGGTGGCCGGCTGCGCGGCGCCGCGGGCTGAGCGCACCGCTCCCGGTGCGGACGCGCGGGCAGGTGCCGGGGCCGGAGCGAGCGGCGCGGCCCCATCCGGTGCGGCGCTCGCAGAGGTCCGCGCCTTCCGCGTCCCGGCGGATGTCGAGCCGGCCTTCGTCTTCCGGGCGGCGGCGGCGCGCCCGGGGGAGCCGCAGCGCGGATGACGCCGATCGACGGCGCAGCGGATCTCGCCTTCGCGTCGATCGCGGCGCTCTCGCGTCGGGTCCGCACGGGGGAGCTCTCGCCGCTGGACCTCACCGAGGCCTGCCTCGCCCGCATCGCGGCGTTCTCGAAGCTCGGCTGCTTCGCGGCGCTCGCCGCCGAGCGTGCCCGCGCGGAGGCGCGGGCGGCCGCGGTGGAGCTCTCCGCCGGACGGTGGCGCGGGCCGCTCCACGGCATTCCCTTCGGGCTCGCCGACGCGATCGACGCGCGCGCGGTCCCCACCGGGCTCGGCGTCGCCGCGCTCGCCGGCCGCGTCCTCCCGGAGCGCGACGCGACGGTCGCGGCACGGCTCGCCGATCAGGGCGCGGTGCTCGTCGGGAAGCTTCAGATCTTTCCGCCCGCGGCGGCGCACGGTGCGGGCGGCGCGCCCGCCGGCGCGGTCCGCAGCCCGTGGGATCCCGCCCTGCCCGCCGGCGCCCCGTCGCCGGGGCCCGCCGCGGCCGTGGCGGCCGGTCTCGTGCCCTTCGCGATCGGCGTCCACGGGACCGAGCCTGACACCGCGGCGGGGGAGTGCGGCGTGACCGCGCTCCGCCCGACCTACGGTGTCCTGCCGCGCAGCGGCGCGGTGCTGGGCTCGTTCACGCTCGCTGCGCTCGGGCTGGTGGCTCGATCGGCGGAGGACTGCGCGCTCGTGCTCGACGCGCTCGCGGGCTCCGACCCGCGCGATCCGTCGTCGATCGGCGCGCCGCGCGGCATCGGGCGGCTCGCGGCCGAGCTGCCGAAGGGCCTGCGGATCGGGATCGTCGAGCAGCCGGCGCCGGGACCCGAGGCGCGCGAGGCCTGGGCTGGCGTGCAGGAGGCGCTCCGGGCGGCGGGGGCGCTTCTCCAGCCCGCGTCTCTACCCGAGCTGCCCTGGGCGTCGATCGCCGGCGTCCTCGCGGGCGCCGAGGCCACCGTGCTGTGCGAGGACGTCCTCGGCATCGCGGTCCCGGGCGCGACGGCGGGTGCGGCATCCGCCGCGAGCGCGGCCGACTACGTTCGCGCGGCGCGGGGGCGGAGCGAGGCGCAGCGCGCGCTCGCGCGGCTCCTCGAGCGTCACGATCTCCTGCTCGCCCCGGCGCCGCGGCCGGGGGCCTCCTCGGAAACCTTCGCCGCGGCAATCGCGCTCGGTGGTCTCCCCGCGCTGTCGTTCCCCATCGGGCTCGCGGGCGCGCGGCCGCTCGCCGCCACCCTCGTTGCGCCGCCGCTCGAGGAGGCGCGCCTGCTCTCCGCGGTACTGGCGCTGCAGGCGCGCACGTCGCATCACCTGCATCGTCCTCCCGGGGCTGCAGTCCCGGCCGAGGTCGCCTCCGTGACGAGGCCTTGACCTCGGAAGTGGAGCCTCTGCCCGTGTACGTCGTCCTCGCGATCATCGGCTACCCCGTCGCCATGGCGCTCATCTTCGTGGCGCTGCCGCTCCAGGCGCTGCTGCTCGTCTTGACGGCGCCGTTCGACCGGAACCGCCGCATCCCGGGCCGGTTCCTCCGCATCGTGGGGGTGCTCATCGCGGCGACGTTCCCGCCCTGGCGCCTGCGCGTCGAGGGGCGCTGGCCGGGGAAGGGCCCATACGTCGTCGTGGCGAACCACCAGTCGATCCTCGACATCCTCATGCTCTCGCGGCTGCCCCGCGAGATGAAGTGGGTGGCGAAGGAGTCGCTCTTCAAGGTCCCGTGGGTCGGCTGGATGCTGCGGATGAGCGGTGACATTCCGATCCGCCGCGGCGACGCGGAGAGCGGCGGCGAGGCGCTCGGGCGCGCGAAGGAGTACCTCGCGCGCGGCATGAACGTGATGATGTTCCCGGAGGGGACGCGCAGCGCGAAGGGGACGCTCCTGCCGTTCAAGTCGGGCGCTTTCCGGCTCGCGCTCGAGGCAGGGGTCCCGGTCTTGCCGGTCGCGGTCCACGGGACGGCGGAGGGCATGCCGAAGGGCGGGCCCTGGGTGCGGCCGTGCCGGGCGTTCGCGAGGATCCTCGAGCCGGTGGAGACGGCGGGCCGGGGAGTGGAGGCGACGGTGGCGCTGCGCGACGAGGTGCGCCGGCGAATCGCCGCGGAGCTGCCTGCCGAGCGGGAACGCGCGGCGGCCGACAGGCGAGCGAAGGGGCAGCCGGATGAGGCTGCCCCGGAGCGAGCGGGGGGCTCGGGGGGGCGCGAGCCGAAGGCGAGTGTCCCCCCGTCAGGAGGGCAGCACGCGTGACGGAGATCCTCCTCGGCTTCGGTGCGCGTCCGCTCGCGGTGGCGCCGCCCCCCGGCGTCCGGCTGCGCGTCCTCGCGCCCCCCGCGGCGCGGCCCGTCCCGGACCTCCGCGCCGCGCTCGACGCCGCCCTCGCGCACCCGGTCGGCGCTCGCCCGCTCGCGGAGGTCGCCTCCTCGCGGAGCCGCGTCGTCGTGATCGTCTCCGACGCCTCGCGGGAGGAGCCGCGCGCCGAGTTGTTCGCCGCCGTGCGCCAGGCTCTCGCCGCGGTGCGGGACGATCACCTCACCGTCGCAGTCGCGAACGGCACCCACGGCCCGGCGCGGCTCGAGCGGCTCGGGCTGCCCGACGACGTGCTGCGCCGCCACCGCGTCGTGAACCACGACGCGCGGGACGAGGGCTCGATGGTCGAGATGGGCAAGACCAGCCGCGGGACCCGGATCCGCGTCAACCGCTGCGTCGCGGAGGCGGATCTCGTCGTCACCACCGGGCGCGTGAAGCCCCACTACTTCGCGGGCTGGGGCGGCGGCGCGAAGGGGATCTTCCCTGGCCTCGGCCACGACGAGGACGTGCGCAAGAACCACGAGCTCAAGGCGGATCCCGCGTCCGCGCTCGGCCAAGCCGACGGGAACCCCTGCCGCGAGGACCTCGAGGAGGCGGTTCGCCGCATCGGACGGGACACGTACATGCTGAACGTGGTCGAGGTCTCCGGCGCGGTGGTGGGCGCCGTGGCCGGCGACCTCGTCTACGCGCACCGCGAGGGCGTGCGGATGGCGCGCCCGTGGTGCGAGGTCGAGGCGCCCGCCGCCGACTGCGTGGTGGTCTCCGCGCCGCTCCCCGTGTCGTCGAGCCTGTACCAGGCCTCGAAGCTCGTCCCACCCGCCGGCATCCTCCTGCGCGACGGCGGGACGGTGATCCTCGCGGCGGAGTGCCCGGACGGCACCGGGCCGCTAGAGGTCGTGAACGAGAAGATCTTCGCGCTCGGGGTCCGCCGCTATCTTCCCCCGCGGTACGAGCTGCTCCTCGTCTCCGCCATGGACGAGGCGACGGTGGCGACGACCTACGCGCGCTTCGCGCCGAGCGTCGAGGCGGCGCTCGCCCGCGCGCGGGAGCGGGCGGGCGCGCCGGTCCTCGACGCGCTCATCGTTCCGGATGCGGGAGATGTGGTGCCCCGGCGCGTTGGAATGAGTTGAGCGGCGGTCGCTCGAGGAGCTGCGCACCGGGGCGCCGCCGGAGGCCGACGGTGCGGCGAGCGGACGGGCATGGCGGGTCCGAGGGGACGCGGCACGCGGGTTGACGCAGTATAACTCAGGAGTTATATTCAGCGGGTGGCGTTCGCGATCCTGTACTTCGCGCTCGAGGGTCAGGACGAGAGCCCGGTCGTAGCATCATCGAGCAGATCCCCGCCCGGTTTCGTGCCGCGATTCTGTCCGACATCGAGCGCGTGGCGGAGTACGGGCTCAAGTCGCCCGTTTCGATCAAGAGCATCAAGGGGCACTCCCCGATGTTCGAGATCCGCACCGGCGGATACCGCACGTTCTTCGTCGTGGACCGGGACGCGATGTGGATCCTGCACTGCTGCAAGAAGGACGATCAGCGTCGGGGGATCGATGTCGCGGACGATCGCATGCGCATGGTGTTGGAGAGGTGACCGATGAGCAAGGCACGGAGCGGCAAGAAGGTCTCTGGGGCACGCCACGGGGCGGTGCTCGCCCGGCAGATGAAGGACCCGGAGTTTCGGTATCACTACGAGCAGCGCAAGCTCGTTCATGAGGTCGCGGTGGCGGTGCGCGCCATGCGCAAGCAGGCTGGAATGACGCAGGCGCAGCTCGCCGGAATCGTCGGTGTGACTCAGCCGATGATCGCGAAGATCGAAAAGGGCATCGAGCAGCGCGCACCGCACTGGGAGATGCTCGGCAAAGTGTGTGTGGCGCTCGGGAAGCAGATGCGGCTCTCGTTCCGCGACCTCGAGGAGCACGAGACGCATCTCGTCGAGGTGGACGGGAAGCCCGCGTCCGCGTTCGAGTCCGCCGAGGGGTGAGACGCCGCCGCTCGAGCCGCTCGTGGCACCAGGCCACGGCCGACATCGCGAGGGCTGTGACCATATCGGCCGAATCAAGTTGCCGGCCCACTCCGCTCGACGCGTCGCCTTGCGCGCGATCGCCCGCAGTGTCGCCCCGACGGCGAATCGGGTCCTCCGGTGGGCGCCGAGACCCCGTCAGCGCTCGTGATCGTGGTCGCGATCAGGGCGCCCGTGCGCGTGGCCGCCGTCATGGCCGTGAACGTGGGGGTGCTCGTGCCCGTGGCCGCGCGCGTCCCGGGGCCCGCGCGCGAGCGGCCGCCGCAGCTCGTCGATCCACGCGACCCACGCTTCGAGCCCCTGCCCGCTCCTGGCCGAGACCTCGATCGCCTCCGGCCGCGGCATGACGCGCGCGAGCGCGTCGTGCACCTTCGCGAGCTCCACGTCGAGGTGAGGGACGAGATCGCACTTCGTGAGGAGCACGAGATCGGCCGCCTTGAACATCACCGGGTACTTTAGCGGCTTGTCCTCGCCCTCGGTCACCGACAGGACGACGACGTTCGCGGCCTGGCCGAGGTCGTAGATGGCGGGGCACACGAGGTTCCCGACGTTCTCGATGAAGAAGACGTCCGTCTCGCGCCAGGGGAAGTCGTGGAGCGCGCGGTGGACGAGCTCCGCGTCGAGGTGGCAGGCCTGGCCGGTCGTGATGGCCTTCGACGGGATGCCGGCCTTCTCCAGCCGGCGCGCGTCGTTGTCGGTGGCGAGGTCGGCGGACACGGCGCCGAGCCTCCAGCCCTTCGCCGCGGCCGCCTTCGCGGTCGCCTCGAGCACCGCGGTCTTCCCGGCGCCCGGCGAGCCCATGAGGTTCAGGGCGAGGACGCCTGCCTCGACGAAGTGCTCCCGGTTGTGGCGGGCGGCGCGATCGTTCCCGGCGAGGATCTTCTCGTGCAGCTCCACCGGGACGAGCTTGTCGCCGCAGCCGCAGGTCGTGCACATCAGGGCACCTCCATCTCGATCCGGTCGAGGGTGAGCGCGTCGCCGCCGTCGTCGAGCCGCGCAGGCTCGCGGCAGTCCGGGCACGCGAGGACCGCGCCGCGCTTCACGGGGCGCCGGCAGCGCGGGCAGGACCAGGTCGCCTCGACGCGCCGCACGGCGAGCGAGGCCGACGCGCAGATCGTCCCCGCGCGGAACGTCTCGTAGGCCGTCTGGAACAGCTCGGGGTCGACCCCGGACAGCTCGCCGATGCGGACCGCGAGCGCGTGGACGGCGAGCGCGCCCCGCCGCCGCGCCTCCTCCTCGACGCGCCGGACCAGCGCCTCGACGAGCGAGTACTCGTGCATCTAGCCCACCCCGCGCAGATCGGGCACGCCGCCGTAGGTGTGCCAGATCCGGCAGGCGCCCTCGGTCGAGACCATGCACGCGCCGACCGGCGCCTCGGGCGTGCACTCCTTGCCGTAGAGCGCGCAGTCGGTCGGGTTCTTGAGGCCGGCCATGATGTCCCCGCACACGCAGCGCTGCGCGAGCGCCGACGGCGCGTGATCCCAGAGCGCGGCGAGGTCGATCGTGAAGCGGCGGCGCGCGTCGACGTGCGCCCACTCGTCCTTGAGGCGCAGGTTGCCGTTCGGGATGTGGGCGATGCCGCGCCAGCGCCCTCCGTGGAGGCGGAACACCTTCCAGAGCTTCTCCTGGGCCGGGCCGTTCCCCTTCGCGGTGACGCAGCGCGGGTACAGGTTCTCGACGGCGGGCCGCCGCTCCTTCACGAGCTCGACGAGGCGGACGAGCGCCGCGAGCACGTCGAGCGGCTCGAACCCGGCGACGACCACCGGGAGGCGGTGGCGCTCGACGAAGGGAAGGAACACGTCGGAGCCGGTGATCGCGGCGGCGTGCCCCGCCGCGAGGAAACCCTCGACCTTGCTCTCCGGCATCTCCGCCACGATCTCCATCGCGGGCGGGATGTACTTGTGCGCCGACAGCACCGAGAAGTTCTTCGGCACGCCGGCGAGGACGACCGCCGCGGTCGCGACGGCAGTGGTCTCGAAGCCCGACGCGAAGAAGACCACCTCCTCGTCCGGGTGCGCCTGGGCGAGCTCGACCGCCTGGGTCACCGAGTAGACGCTGTCGATCCGGGCGCCCTCTGCGACCGCGTCGGCGAGCGAGCGCGACGTGCCGGGGACGCGCAGCATGGCGCCGTAGGTCGCGACGCGGACGCCCTGGCGGGCGAGCGCGATCGCCTCGTCGATCTCCGGGCAGTCGGTGACGCACACCGGACAGCCCGGCCCCATGATCACCGTGAGCGCCTTCGGGAACGCGGCGCGCAGGCCGAAGCGGGCGATGGCCTGCTCGTGGCTGCCGCACACGTGCATGACCGACACCGGCCGGCCGATCTCGTCCACGATCTTGGCGAGCGCGTGGGCGAGGGCCTTCGCGCGCGCCGGGTCGCGGAACTGCATCTTCGCGGTGAGGTCCGCCATTATCCGCTCCCGCTACTTCCCGGAGAAGCGCGGCGCGCGCTTCTCGAAGAACGCGTCGATCCCCTCCGCGAAGTCGGCCGAGTCGGCGCTGCGCGCCAGGTTCTCGAGCTCCTGGTCGAGGTGCCAGTCGAGACGGTCGACCCCCGCCGCCTGGTTCATGAGCGCCTTCGTCATCGCGATCGATCCCGTCGGCAGGTCGGCGAGGCGGCGCGCCACCGCCGCGACCTCCGCGTCGAACCGCTCGTCCGGGTGGACCTCGTTCACGAGCCCCCAGGCGAGGGCGGTCCGCGCGTCGAGGCGCGGGTTCAGGAGCGCCATCCCCATCGCCCGTCGGAAGCCGACGAGGCGTGGGAGGAAGAACGTCGAGCTCTCCGCTCCGCAGAGGGCGGTCTTCGCGTAGGCCCACTCGAAGGAGGAGCGCTCCGAGCAGACGACGAGGTCGCAGGCCATGGCGAGCCCGAGCCCGCCCGCCGCCGCGACCCCGTCTACCGCCGCGACCCACGGCTTCGGGGAGCGCCGGATCTCCGAGATGGTCGAGTGGAGGTACTCGAGGATCTGCTTGAACACCGCGCCGAAGCCGTGCGGGGTGGGCCGGGCGCCCGGCGCGAGGTAGCCGAGGTCGTCCGGCGCGCCGCCGCCGCGGATGTACTTCAGGTCCGCGCCGGAGCAGAAGGTCTTCCCGCCCGTGCCGCGCAAGACGACCGCCCGCACCGACTCGTCGCGCGCGAGCTTCAGCCCGGCGGCGCGGAGGTCGCGGGCCATCGTGACGTCGAGCGCGTTGAAGCGCTCGGGGCGATCGAGCAGGAGGAACGCGGCCGCGCCGTCGCGCTCGATGCGGACGTGGGAGGGGGCGGCCATCAGCAGATCCTCGGGAGGAGCTCGCCCTCGGGCTCCGCCAGCAGGCGCTTGCCGAACCCGGTGTCGAGCACCACCGATCCGGGGCGCTCGGGGATGGCGGTCGCGAAGATCGCAGCGTCCCGGCCGAGGGGGTGGGCGCGGAGCGCCGCGAGCACCTTCTCGGCGGAGCGGGCGCGCACCGCGATGATCGCCTTCCCCTCGTTCGCGACGACGAGCGGGTCGATCCCGATCATCTCGGCCGCGGCGCGCACCTCGTCGCGCAGCGGCACCGCCGCCTCGTCGACGAGGACGCCCACCTTCCCCTTCGCCGCCATCTCGTGCAGCACCCCAGCGACGCCGCCGCGGGTCGGGTCCTTCATGGCGACGACGTCCTCGCCGCCGGCGCGGAGCGCCTCGCGCACGAGGCCATTCACCGGCGCCACGTCGGAGCGGAGATCGCCCTCGAGCCTGAGGTCGTGGCGGCGCGACATGATCGCCATCCCGTGATCGCCGATCGTGCCGGTGACGATGAGCCGGTCGCCGGCGCGCAGGCCGGCGTCGGTGACGACGCGCTCGGCGAGCGCGACGCCGGCGGTGTTGAGGACGATGCCGTCCAACTCTCCCTTGCCCATCACCTTCGTGTCGCCGGTCACGATGGCGGCGCCGGCCTCGCGCGCGGTGTCGCGCATCGAGAGGACGATCCGCTCGAGGTCCGCGCGCGGGAAGCCGTCCTCCAGGATCACCGCGCAGGTGAGGGCGAGCGGCTCGGTCGCCCCCATCATCGCGAGGTCGTTCACCGTCCCCGACACGGACAGGCGCCCGATGTCGCCGCCCGGGAAGAAGATCGGCTGGACGACGTGGGAGTCGGTCGTGATGACGAGCCAGCGGTCGCCGACGCGGAGCGCCGCGCCGTCGTCGAGCGCAGCGAGGCCGATGCCGTCCACCGGCGAGGCGAGCTTCAGGAAGACGTCCTCGACGAGCTGGCGCATCGCGCGCCCGCCCGAGCCGTGCTTCAGCCCGATGCGCTGGACCGGATCGGTCACGACTTGTCCTTCCCCGCGGCGATCTCCGCCCGCACGTCGGCGGCCATGAGGTCTTCCTTCGCGCCGCTGACGTCGAGGATCTGGTCGAACAGCGCGAGCGTCTCCTTCACCTCCTCCGGCGGGATCCGCCGGATCGCGAACCCGACGTGGTTCAGGACGTAGTCCCCGACCTGCACCGGCTCGTCGACGATGTCGAGCCGGAGCTCCTTCCGGACGCCGAAGAAGTCCACGGTCGCGTTGAGCCCGTCGATGGCGAGGACCTTGCCTGGGACACCGAGACACATGCGCGTCACCTCCGCCGTCAGCCGAGCGTCGCGTCGGCGACGATCGCCTGGCCGAGCGCGAGGCCTCCGTCACCGGGTGGAACCTGCCCGTGCAGGTATACCGGAAAAGCACCCGAAAGCTCGCCCAGGAGCCCCTCGGCGAGTCGGGCGTTCTGCAGGCAGCCGCCCGTGAGGACGACCGGCAGCGTCCCCACCCGGCGAGCGGCCCGGCGCACGAGCTCCGCGCCGGCGCGGGCGAGCGTCGCGTGGAAGCGCGCGGCGATCCCGGCCACCGGGCGCGCGGCGAGGACGTCCTCGGCGAGCGCGCGCCACGCGGGGCGGAGATCGAGCTGCTCGACGGCGGCGGACGCGTCGACGTCGTACGGGTAGGGGGGAGGAGGAGGCCCCTCGGCGGCGCTCTCCAGGGCCATCGCGACCTGGCCCTCGAAGCGGGAGCGGCCGCGGCCGAGCACGAGGGCGCCGGCGGCGTCGAAGGTGCGCCCGGCGCCGTGGGCGGGCGGGCTGTTGAGGCCGCTCGCGAGCATGCGGCGCACGACCTCGATCTCGTGCGCCGGCACCGCGCGGAACGCCTCGAACCGCTCGAGCGGCGCGTTCGCGCCGAGCGCGTCCTCGAGGACGGCGAGCGCGATGCGCCACGGCTCGCGGATGGCGCGGTCGCCGCCGGCGAGCGGGATCGGCCGGAACGTCGCGAGCCGCTCGAAGCGGCCGCGCTCGGCGAGGAGGAGCTCGCCGCCCCACGCCGCACCGTCGGGTCCGAGGCCGGTCCCGTCCCAGACGAGCGCGAGCGCGGGTCCCGCGAGGCCGTGCTCGGCCATCGCGGCCGCCGCGTGGGCGTGGTGGTGCTGCACCTCGACGAGGGGCACGCCGAGCGCGGCGGCGCGCTCGCGCGCGTAGCGGGTCGAGAGGTAGAGCGGGTGGAGGTCGCAGGCGATCGCCTCGGGGCGCAGCGCGAGGAACGCCTCGAGCCGCGCCACCGCCGCCTCGAAGGCGCCGTAGGTCTCGAGGCCGTCGAGATCGCCGACGTGCGGCCCGAGCACGGCCTCGTCCCCGCGCGCGAGGCAGCAGGCGTTCTTGAGCTGCGCCCCGACGCCGAGGACGGCGCGGCGGAAGCGGGGCGCGAGCCGCACCGGGCGCGGCACGAACCCGCGCGCGCGCCGCAGCACCAGCGGGCGCCCGGCGACCACCCGCGCCACCGAGTCGTCGCAGCGCGAGGCGATGGGCCGATCGTGGACGAGGAAGACGTCGGCGATCCCGCCGAGCCGCCGGAGGGCGTCGTCGTCCTCGAACGCGATCGGCTCGTCGGAGAGGTTCCCGCTCGTCATGACGAGCGGTCGGCCTGCCTCGGCGAGGAGGAGGTGATGGAGCGGCGCGTAAGGGAGCAGGAGCCCGACGAGCGGACTCCCCGGCGCGATCTCCGGCGCGAGCGGCGAGGGATCCTTGCGCCGGCAGAGGACGACGGGCCGCTCGATCGACGCGAGGAGCGCCTCCTCCGCCGCGCCGAGGTGGGCGAGGCCGCGCGCGGCCTCGAGATCGCGCACCATCACCGCGAGCGGCTTCTCCTCGCGCCGCTTGCGCTCGCGGAGCGTCCCCACCGCGGCGGGCGACGTCGCGTCGCAGGCGAGGTGGTAGCCGCCGATCCCCTTCACCGCGGCGATCCGGCCCTGCGCCAGCGCCGCGCCGAGGCTGGCGATCGGGTCGGCCGCATCGACCGGGCCTCCGGCCGCGCTCAGGAGTCCGACGCGGGGACCGCAGGCGGGGCACGCGTTCGGCTGCGCGTGGAAGCGGCGGTCGAGGGGGTCGCCGTACTCGCGAGCGCAGGCCGGGCACATCCGGAAGCCCGCCATCGTCGTGGCCGGTCGGTCGTAGGGCGCGCCGAGGGCGATGGTGAAGCGCGGGCCGCAGCTCGTGCAGTTCGTGAACGGATAGCGGTGGCGGCGGTCGAGGGGGTCGGCCACCTCGCGGCGGCAATCGTCGCAGGTGGCGAGGTCCGGGGGAATCGCGGCGCGGCGCTCGGCGGCGCCGCCGCTCGGGACGATCTCGAAGACGTGCACCGCCTCGTCCGGGATCCGCACCTCGCGCAACCCGTCGATCGCGGACGCAGGCGGAGCATCGGCGCGCAGCCGGGCCACGAACGCGTCGAGGGCGGCGGCGGGGCCGAACGCTTCGATCGTGACGCCGGCGGCGTCATTGCGGACGCGGCCTGCGACGCCGATCTCGCGGGCGACCCGGTACACGAACGGCCGGAAGCCCACGCCCTGGACCGTCCCGCTGACTGCGATCCTTCGCCCCTCGCGGGGGGGAACGGGGCCGGCGTCTGTTGCGCGCGTCTTCATCCGCCGGGGCGGCGGGTCGCCGTCCGATCGATTCTGGCGGAGCGTAGCAGCCCCACGCGACCGTGGGCAACCCTGCGCGGAGCAAAGAAAGGCCCGGATGCCGCCGTGCACGGCATACGCGCGACGAGCGCCCTCCCGGCAGAGGGGGAGATCCGAGCGGGTGCGGGTCGGGCCCGTGTCACTTTGGTAGGGGAATCGACAACCGCCGCCGGTGCGTTACATTGCGGGAGTATCCGCAGTTCCTTTCGGTGAGAGAGCCCCGGCCTCCGAGCTGGGGCTCTCCTTTTTTGCGGGCGGCTCACGCGCCCGGCACGCGCTCCCACCACAGATCCGGAGATCCGTGCGGGGTCCGCTCGCGCAGCGCGATCCCGAGCGCGGCGAGCTCCGACGCCACCTGCGCGGCCGCGACGGGCACCGCGGCTCGCACCTCGGCGGAGAGGCCGATGCCGGTGTCGGTGCGAGCCGGGATGACGCCGACGAGCCGCACGACGGGCGGGGTCACGCCCATGAAGTCCGCGTTGAGCAGCGCCTCGCGGACGCCCGGCTCGTGCGGGCTGAGGGCGAGGATCGGCTTCTTCTCGAGGAGAGCGGCCTTGTCGAAGGTCCGGACCTCGCCCGGCGTCCCCTTGGCCTTCACCGCGTCGACGAGCACCACCGCGTCGAGGCCGGCGACGAGGGCGGTGAGGTCGTAGCCGGGCGTGCCTGCGTCGATGACCTGCACGCCGTCCGGCAGCTCCCAGCGGGCCTCGACGACGCGGACCACGTGAGGCCCGATCGCGTCGTCGCCCGTGAGGACGTTCCCGATGCCGATGATGGCGATGCGCACGGGTGGATTGTTCACGAGATCGGGACCGCGAGGCAAACCTGGATGTGGACGTGGTCCTCGACTTCGACTCACAGCGGTGCGCAGCTGGCTCGAGCCCCGAGCCCGTGAACGAGCCCGAGTCCGAGCCCGGCTGTTTCGGGCGCGGGCTCGGGCGCGGGCGCGTTTACGGGATCAGTCCAACCGAGCAGCGCCATCACACCTCGACGTCTCTACAGCACCTTGACCCGCGCGATCTCCTCCCCCTCCGCGTCCACGGTGTGGATCGCGCAGGCGAGGCACGGGTCGAACGAGTGGATCGTGCGGAGCGCCTCGAGGGGCAGCTCCGGCTTCGCGATCGGGTTCCCGACGAGCGAGGCCTCGTAGGGCCCCTTCTGATCCTTCCCGTCGCGCGGGCCCGCGTTCCAGGTGGAGGGCACGACCGCCTGGTAGTTATCGAGCGTCATCGTCTTCCCGTCCGAGCGGATGACGCTCCAGTGCGAGAGCGTGCCGCGGGGCGCCTCGTGGAATCCGACCCCCCGGTACGTGCCGGGGCGGAGCGCCTTCATCGGGTCGACGAAGATGGCGGTGTCGCCCTTGCCGACGTTCTCGACGAGGAGCTTCCAGTGCTTCTGGGCGAGCTCCGACATGACCGCGCAGCGGATCGCGCGCGCGGCGTGGCGGCCGAGCGTCGAGTGGAGCACCGCGGGCGAGAGCTTAATGCCCGCGATCTTGCCGGCGGTGCCGAGCATCCAGTCGCCCCACTTCCTGAACCCCTCGTGGCCCTGGGCGTAGCCCACGAGGAGCTGGGCGAGCGGGCCAACCTGCACCGGCTTGCCCTCGAGGCGCGGCGCCTTCACGAACGTGTAGCGCTCGGGGGCGGGCGTCTCGTGCTTCCACTCGCCCGTGAACTTCGGGACGGTCTCCTCCTCCCAGGGCCCCTTCTGCCACGAGCCGTCGTACCAGGAACGGGCGATCGACTCCGTCACGTTCTCGCGGAGGTAGTCGTCGTTCCAGCTCGCGATGGGCCGCACCTTCGTGAGGTCGCCGTTCCAGATGACGCCGCCGGGGAGGTCGAAGCGCGTCATCTTCGCGTCCGTCGGCATGTCGGGGACGGCGAGGTAGTTCGTCACGCCGGCGCCGTGCCTGAGCCAGTCCGGGTAGCTCGCGGCGATGGCGGCGACGTCGGGCAGGTACACCTGCGTGATGAAGGCGGCCACCTCGTCGAGCAGCGTCTTCACCGCGTAGAGCTTCTCCATGTTGAGCGCGGCTGGGCTGTCGAGGTTGATCGCGTTCGCGACGCCGCCGACGGCGAGGTTCTGGATGTTGGGGGTCTTCCCGCCGAGGATCGCGACGGCCTGGTTCGCCTTGCGCTGAACGTCGAGCGCCTGCAGGTAGTGCGCGACGGCGAGCAGGTTCACCTCGGGCGAGAGCTTCATCGCCGGGTGGCCCCAGTAGCCGTTGGTGAAGATGCCGAGCTGGCCGGCCGCGACGAACCCCTTCACCTTCTCCTTGACCGCGGCGAGCGCGTGCCGCGAGTTGCCGGCCCACGTGAGGCCGAGCGAGTCGGCGAAGGCAGCCGCCTTCTCCGGGGAGGCCTCGAGGACGCGGGTCACGTCCACCCAGTCGAGCGCGGACAGGTGGTAGAAGTGGACCACGTGGTCGTGCAGCGCGTGCGCCGCGATGATGACGTTGCGGATGAGCTGCGCGTTGAGCGGGATCTCGAGCCCGAGCGCGTTCTCCACGGAGCGGACCGAGGCGATGGCGTGCACCGTGGTGCAGACACCGCAGATGCGCTGGGTGAACACCCACGCGTCGCGCGGGTCCCGGCCCTTGAGGATCGTCTCGATTCCGCGCCACATCGTCCCGCTCGACCACGCGTTCTTGATCGCTCCGCCCTCCACCTCGACGTCGATGCGGAGATGGCCCTCGATCCGGGTGACGGGGTCGATGGTGATGAGCTTGCCCATTTCGGTCCTCTCGCTGCCTAGCGACCGGCCGCCTTCAGGGCGCCGGCGGGGATGGAGTCGGCGGTCGTCTCGACGCCGCTCAGGATGGGGAAGAGCTTCACGAACAGCACGTAGACCGCGACGCCGATGGCTGCGAGGCAGGCGCTGAAGAGCATCTCGCGGACGTACGGGAAGTAGTGCCAGCCGGGCGCCGGCTGGTACGCGACGAGGTAGGTGTCGAAGCGGTAGAGGGCGCCGCCGAAGACGAGCAGGAGGGCGGAGCCGAAGAGCTTGCCGCGGTTCGCGCGCCAACGGGCGGAGAGCAGGAGGAGCCCCGGCACGAGGAAGAGCGCCAGCTCGGCGAGGAAGAAGAGCGAGTACATCCCGGCGCCGAGGACGAGCCCGAGCCGGCCGCGCCAGGCGAGATCGCCGACCCTGAGCGCGACGTACCCGAGCGACAGCCAGCCGGGGACGACGGTCAGGCGCGCGAGGAGCTTCTGGTCCACCTTCTTCCCCCACGCGATCGCGCCGAGGTTCTCGATGAGGACCACCGCGCCGAACCCCATCGTCACGCAGGAGAGGAGGAACAGGCCGGAGAGCCAGGAGGTGTGCCAGAGCGGGTGCGTCTTCGTCTCCGCGATCACGAAGAGCCCGCCGAGCGAGGACTGGTGCATCGAGGGGAGGAGGATGGCGGTCGCGATGACGAACGGCATCGCGCCGCGGACAGGCGGCAGCCAGCGCCGCGCCAGCCGGGAGATCGCCGGGCTCGACGCGTCCTCGAGCCGCTCGAGCACCGTCGGGCCGACCTCGACCCAGAGCACCATCGTGTACGCGAGGACGCACAGCGCGACCTCGAGGAGCACCGAGTTCAGGTTCCAGAGGGGCGGCCAGAAGATGACCCACAGGTTCCACCAGCGCCCGAGGTCGATGAGCACCGAGGTGCCGGCGAGCGTGTAGCCCATCGCCCCCGCCATGACGGCGGAGCGCACGAGCGGGTGGTACTCGCCCCGGTTGAACAGGTACGTGACGAGCCCGACGGCGTAGGCGCCGGCGGCGATCCCGGTGAAGGTGACGACGTTGAGCGGCTTCCAGATGCCCCACGCGTAGCCGTCGCTCTGGGCGGACACGGCGCCGAGCCCGAACAGCAGGCGGACGGCGACGAGCACCACCCAGACGCCGGCGAGCGCGAGGAGGAGCTTCATGGCGGGCGTCAGGATCTTCCCGCCGAGCGGCGTCTCGTGCGCGTGAGCGGTCATCGGTCGCCCTCCTCCCGGCCGGTACCGGCCTGTTCCTTCTTGCGGGCGCGGAGCTGGACCACCGCCACCGCGGTCCACAGCGCCGCAGGCGCGAGCCCGTACTTGTAGATCCCGTGCTGGACCGTCTCGCTCGTCTGCGGCAGCGGGCGCGCGGGGAGCTCCGGCAGGCCGAGCGCGGCGAACGACACCTTCCGGGAGGTGAGGTAGAGGACGTTCGTACCGCCGCCGTCGACCTCGCCGTACACCTTCGCCGCGTAGCGGCCGGGCTCGGCCGCTACGCGCCGCTTCGCTTCCGCGAGGAGCGCGCCTCGCTTGCCGTACACGACGGCGCTGCGCGGGCAGACCTCGGCGCAGGCCGGTCCCTTCTCGCCGCGCTGGCGGCACAGCTCGCACTTCGAGATGACGGGGACGGCGGTGAACCACTGGAACTTGGGAACGTTGAAGGCGCAGCCGATCTGGCAGTAGCGGCAGCCCACGCAGATGCTCTTGTCGTACGCGACGATACCGCCCTCGATCTTGTGGAGGGCGCCGGCCATGCACACCGACACGCACGCCGGATCCGCGCAGTGCATGCACTGCGCCTTCGCGTACGCGGTCTCCCCGTCGCCCTGCGCGAGCTTCACGACCGTCTTCGTCGTGCCGTTCAGGTCGAGCGGCGCGTCGTACTCGCCGCCGTTCGCCGACTTGCGGTCGACGGGGAGCTCGTTCGCGTCCCGGCAGGCGGTCTGGCACGCACGGCAGCCGACGCAGCGGGTCGCGTCCACCAGCATGCCGACGTCGTCGGGCTTCGCCGGCTTGGGCTCGCGCGCCTCGGCGACCCCGGCCACCGCCGCCGCGGCGCCCGTCACCGCGACCCCCTTCAGCACGTCCCGCCGCGAGATCCTGGTCATGGCAATGCCTCCGCAGCTACTGTTCGTCTTCCTTCGACAGCTTCTTCGAAGCGACGAAGCCCGCGCCGGCGATGGCGCCGACTGCGAGGCCGGCCACGCCGGCGGCGATCGGGCCGACCGTGCCCTGCGGCTCGCGGGTGCCCGGGTAGGCCATGGGCGCCGTCGGCTTGTCGATGGGCAGGTTCTCGTGGATGGGCACGTGGAACGCGACCCCCTGCTCGGTGCAGCCGACGCAGGGATGGCCGATGCCGATGGGCCACGCGCCGGGCACCTCGCAGAAGTGGAGGAGCGAGCAGTTGGCGTGGGTCTGCGGCCCCTTGCAGCCGAGCTTGTAGAGGCAGAAGCCCTCGCGATGGCCGGGGTCGCCGTAGGCCTGCGCGAAGCGGCCGGCGTCGAAGTGCGGCCGGCGCGGGCAGTCCTCGTGGATGACGCGGCCGTAGGCGAACAGGGGGCGCGCCTTCTCGTCGAGCTTGGGCAGGGTGCCGAAGGTGGCGAACTGGAGCACGGTGCCGAGGAGGTTGTAGGGATTCGCCGGGCAGCCGGGGAGCGTCACGAGCGGCTTCGCGATCTTCCGCTCGGCGAGGATCTGCGGCACGCCCACCGCCTCGGTGGGGTTCGGCGCCGCCGACGGGACCCCGCCCCACGACGCGCACGAGCCGATGCAGATGATCGCCGCCGCCTTCTCCGCGCACTCGACGAGCGAGTCGACGGCCTTCTTGCCGCCGACCATGCAGTAGATGCCGCCCTCCTTCTTCGGGATGGCGCCCTCCACGACGAGCACGTACCCGCCCGCGCGCTTCGCCTTCTCCAGCGCGCCCTCGATCTGCTTGCCGGCGGCCGCGAACAGCGTCTCGTGGTAGTCGACGGAGACGAGATCGAGGATGAGCGCGCCGACGCCGGGGCGGCTCGTGCGGAGCAGGGATTCGGTGCAGCCGGTGCACTCCTGGAAGTGGAGCCAGACGACGGAGGGCTTCTGCCCCTTCGCCACCTTCTCCGCCATCTTCTCGCCCGCCCAGGCGGGCAGCCCCACCGCGGCCGCGGCCGCAGAGCAGACCTTGATGAAGTCTCGCCGGGAGACGCTTCCGGTCTCGCGGAACGCGGTCGGTTCCGAGCGGTTGTCGTTCATTCCATCCTCCGGGCGGCGAGACTGGCGAACCCGGCGGCGGATTGCAACCACCTAGAATCCATCGCTAATTCGGGAATCCTTGCGGCGCAGCGTTTGCGCGTGCCGACTCGGACGGGCGGTTGGTTAGCAACGTTCAGACGAGGTCCCGGTTGACGCGCGTCAGGGATCAGCCGAACGAACATCGGAAACCGATCAATCGTGTGGGCTTTGTGGACTCCGCCGGGCAACCTTGACCGTTGCGTTCCACTATCAATTTTGCGCGATCGATTTCGTGCGGAAGATTGCGAGCTGCCAGCCGGATCGAGGGCCGGACGTGCGACTCGACCCGATCTGAGCCACGGTCTCACGGGTGGGAGCGCAGATCGGCGGGGCGTCAGCGAGGGGCCGGGGAAGGGGTCCCCTCGGACCGTGCTCGCCGCAGAACCGCGATCGGGCGCTGTACTGTCGAAGGGGCGCTGAAGCGCAGACGCCGGCGCACGCCCGCGTGTGCCGTTCGCGCGCGAGAACGACCCCGTACTCGACGATCGTGATCGTCGCGCGCGACCGTCACACTGCGTGCAGGCCGGCTCCGTACGTTGCGACGTGTCCGTCCGCAGCGGTGCGGCTGCGCGCGGTCGAGGGAACCCCTCCCGGCCTGCGAATGTCGCAGTGGGAGGAGCGAGCTACCGCCGCGCAGGCGCCGACTTCTCGCCCGCGGCGGGCTGCTTCGCCGCGGGTCCGGCGGACGACGCAGGCGAGGGCCCGAGCTGCTCGAGGCGGCGGCGCGCGAGGAGGTGCGCGCTCGTCGGATCGTCCCCGCCGTCCTCTGTCCGGGGCTCGGTCCGGCGGTAGGAGGCGCGCGCCGCATCCTCGATCCCCCACGCCTCGGCGATCCGACCGAACACGTACCAGTCCGAGGAGGTGAGCGGGCGGCCACCCTCGATCGAGCGGAGGAAGATCTCTCGCGCCTCGGCCGGCTTGCCGAACGCGGCGTAAGCCGCGGCGAGCGTGTTGAGCGAGGCGTCGTCGTGCTCGCGCCCCTGGTCCACGGCGCGGCGCGCCCAGTCGAGCGCGAGCGGGCCGACCGGCTCGCGGAAGAGCTCGAGCCAGGCTGCGTTGTTGTACAGCGGAGGAGGCGCCTTGCCGTCGTCGATGGCGAGCCGGAACGTGCGGGCGGCCTGGTCGAGATCCCCGGCGAGGAGCCAGGTCGTGCCGACGAGGCCGAGCGCGTCGGTGTCGTGCGGCGCGCGGGCGAGGAGCGCCTCGGCGGCGGGCCCGAGCGCCGCGATGCGCCCGAGCCTCCGGAGCGCCCACGCCTTCATCGCGAAGCCGTCGCGCGAGCCGGCGTCGTCCGCGAGGATCTCGTCCGCGGCGCGAAGCGTCCCCTCCGCGTCGCCCTGCGCCCGCAGCGCCTGCGCGAGCGCGTGGGAGAGCGCGCGCTCCTCCGCCGGGTCCCGCGACACCGCCCGAGCCGTCCTGAGCAGCGAGAGCGTTCCAGCGGTCGGGGCGCCGAACGCCGCCAGCGCCGCCCCCGCCCGTCGCGCCGCGGCGGCGTCCTCGGAGCCGGCGCGCCACAGCGTGGCGAGGATCCCGGCGGGGGAGCCGAGATCGGAGGCGGATCCCGGGACCGCCTCGCGCGCCCAGTCGAGCCAGCGCCCCGCGCCCAAGCCGTCGCCGGCGGTGCCGCGGCGCTCCGCCTCCGCTCCGAGGAGCGGCCAGGCGGCATCGGTCGCGACGAGCCGCAGCGCGCCGGCGGACCGGACGACGTAGAGGGTCGATTGCTGCCCGCCCGCGCCGAACGGGAGCTGGACCCGGATGCGCAGGCGCAGCCCGCCCTCGGTGTCGCCGCTTCGGACCGTCTCGAGCCGCGACAGCAAGAGGTCGAGGAGCACGTCCGCAGGGAGCGTCGTCTCGCGCAGCGCGGCGCGCGCAGCCGCGGGCGGGAGAGGAAGCCCGGCCTCGAGCGTCCGCCCCGCCTCGCCCTCGAGCACGCGCGGGGCGGCGAGGGCGGCGAGCTCCTTCGCCGGATCCGCCGCGCGCAGGACGGCGACGAAGAGCCGTCGCACGAGCCGCTCCGCGTCGTCCCCCTCCGCCGCGAGCTTCTCCCAGGGGCGGAGCGCGCCGAAGATCTCCGACTGCGCGAACAGCTCGGCCGCGTTCGGCGCGCCGCGCGCCGCCGCGCCCGCGAGGGCCGCCCCGAGCGCGTGCCGCCGCTGCTTGACGAGGAGGACGGAGGCGTCCCGGAGCGCCTCGCGCCGGCCCTCCGCGACGGTGCCGGCGGCCTCCTCGGCCGCCTGCGGCCCGTCCACCACCGCGACGGCGGCGACGAGGATCGCGTTCCGCTCTGCGGCGGGTGCCATCGTGCGGGCGAGCTTCATCGCGTCGGCGTGGCGCCCGGCCGCGAAGAGCGCGGCGAGGTAGCCCTCGTCGTAGTCGCGCGCGCCGAGCTCGTCGTGCACCGCGCCGTACTCGGCCAGCGCGCGTCCGAGATCGGCGCCCGGACCGTGCCGCAGGCCGGAGGGGTCGTGGGCGAGGAGCTCGGCGAGGGCGGCGCGACCGCCGGCGTGAGTCGGGTCCTTCGCCTTCGCGGCTTCGTAGGCGGCGAGGGCCCCGGCCCGGTCGAAGCCCGGCCCGTGGAACCGGCCGACGAGGTCGTGCTCGAGCACGTAGCCGAGCACGCGGTGGCCCCAGGCCCGCTCGGGCTCGAGGGCGATCCCGCGCCGCGCCTCGGCCGCCGCCTCCTCGGACAGCCCGAGCTGGAGGAGCGCGATCGCGAGGTGCAGCCGGTGCATCGCCTCCCGCGGATGGAGCGCGGCCAGCCGGCGGATCTCGGCGAGCCCCTCCCGGACGCGGCCGGCGGCGAGCAGCGCCGCGGCGGTCCGCTCGAACGTCACGGTGGGGCCGCGCCCGCGCACGATCTCCCGGACCCGGCGGCCGAGGGCGTCCGCTGCCGAGGCGGGCAAGCGCCGCTCGCCCGCGTCGAAGCGGAACGTCGCCGTGACGGTGCCGTCCGGGGCAGCGGTGAACGTCTGGGTGAAGCTCGCCGGCCCGAACCGCTCGGAGCGATCCGGCGGGAGCGGGAGCCGGATCCGGAAGCCCTCCGGCGGCACCACGCGGTAGGTGACGTCCCAGCGGTACGCGAGGGGGAGGACGAGGTCCGTCTCGCGCGGCGGCGGCTCGCCCTGCCGGGGAGCGCCCTCCTCGTCCACGCCGCGGAGCGCGCGCGGCAGCGGCTCGAAGACGAGATCGGGCGCGACCGGGATCTCCGCGGCGTCGTCGGCGGTCTCGATCGCTTCGCTCCGATCCGCCTCGACCCGGATGTGGAGCGGCGCCGAAGGGTCGGCCTCACCCTTCACGTCCGCCCCGAGGAAGAGGTCGGCCCGGAACACGTCCCTCGCGTAGCGCCGGTCGAGCTCCTCGCGCCGATCGGACGGCACGCGCGCGCGGAAGGCCCGCTCCGCCGCGGCGAGCGCGCCGCGCAAGGTCCGCGTCTCCACGATCCGCCCCGGCCCGAGCTCCGCGAGCCGCAGCTCGCGGACCGTCTCCGCGGCGTTCTCCGAGGCAAGGACCTCCGGCGTCCGGACGAGGTCCGTCTGCCCCGGGCCGGTGACGAGCGCGAGGCGCCCCTCGTCCGGAGGCGGGAGCCGTCCGGGCGGAGAGAACGGGTCGGTCGGGTCTATCCAGGTGGGCGCCTTCCCCTCGACCCGCACGATGGCGTGGTCGAACTGGCCGAGGCCGGGCAGCTCGGGGGCGAGGTCGATCCAGGCGGTGCGAAGGAGCGCGACGCGCGCCTCGATCCCCGCCTCGCGCAGCATCGCGACGAGGAGCAGGGAGAGGTCCTTGCAGTCGCCGTAGCGCCGCTTCAGCGTCTCCGCGGGGGTGGCGGGGAGGATCTCGGCCTCGCCGAGCTCGAGCCCGGTGTAGCGGACCCGCTCGTGGATCCACGCGAGGGCGCGCCGGATCGCCTCGTCGCCGCCGGCGCCGCGGACCGCCGCGCGGGCGGCCTCGGGGAGCGGCTCCTTCTCGAGCTGGCGGCGCCAGAGCGCGCCGTAGCGCTCCGCCGCGTCGCTCCACGATCGCCCCCAGCCGAACAGGACGACCGGGGCCTGGGTCGTGTCGCGCGGCGCGCCCGACTCCGGTCGAGGCGCCGCGGGGACGTCGCGGCGCTCGAACACGACGGTGCGGACGCCGTTCTCCACCCGGACCGTCGGCTTCCGGTCGTCGCCCCGGACCACCCAGCGCAGCGGGAGCGCCTCGGGGGCCTCGATGCGCAGGCGCGAGAGCCGGACCGGGTTCGGCTGCGCGAGCCAGAAGCGGGCGGAGACCCCGCCGTCGAAGAGCGGCGCGAGATCGCGCACGATCGAGACCTCCTCGACCACCGCGCCCGGCCGCACGCCCGGGAGCGGACCGGCGAGGAGCCGGCGGTCGGAGAAGACCTCGCCGTCGTCGCCGACGCCCTGCTCGGCGAGCGTCCGCGGGTCGAGCTCGTGGACCGATCCGTCGGGCCCGACCACCCGCGCGCGCACCTCGGGGCGTGCCTGGTGCCAGGGCGCCCAGCTCCGCTCGACCCGCGACCAGCGCCGCGCCGCTTCGGGCAGGTAGGGGCGGTAGACGAGCCGGTACGTGAACGTCGCCGCGCCGCGCGCGTCGAACACGTAGACCGCCTCGTCGAGCAGCACGTCCACCGCCGCTCCCCTCGGCGGGACGAGCGCGTCCGCCGCCGAGAGGATCGCCGCGGGCTCGGCCGCGAACGGCGGGCCGTCCCACGGTGCGCCGACGACCGGGGGGGCGGCGAGGGCGAGGGCGAGCGCGAAGGCGGTTCGGAAGATCATCGGCAACGCCGGGAGGAGCCCATTGTGGAGGACGGGCGGCTCGCGCGCCAGCGGCGCCCGGACTCATCATCAATCCCCGGGGGTGAGATGGAACTCGCGGACGAGGGGCAGGGCCGAGAGGGCGTGCGCGAGCCGCATGAAGTTCTTGTCGTCGCGCGTCCGGATCATCATCCGGTACTCGAACACCCGCCCGTCGTCGGCGAGGCGGTAGGTGAGCCCCGACACCGAGAAGCCATGGCGGGCGAGCAGCTCGCGGAGCGTCTCCTCCGGCATGACCTCGGTGCGCGAGAACCGGATCCGGTGCTGCGCGAACCGATCGCTGGGCAGCCGGTTCTCGATCCAGCGGAACGCGGCGAGCACGCCGAGGGTGAGCACGGTCGCGGCGAACGCGGGGTAGTAGAGGCCGCTCCCCATGAGCACGCCGATCGCCGAGGTGGTCCAGATCGAGGCGGCGGTGGTGAGCCCGCGGACGGACAGCCCTTCCTTGAAGATCACCCCGGCGCCGAGGAAGCCGATGCCGGTCATGATCCCCTGAGCCATGCGGGTCGGGTCGATCCGGACCGTGTCGCCCACCGACGGGAACCAGTCCTGCTGGTACACGGTGAGGAGCATGAGGAGGCTCGACGAGAGGCACACGAGCGCGTGGGTGCGGAATCCCGCGGGCCGGCCGTGGATGGAGCGCTCGATGCCGATGGCCCCGCCGGCGAGGAGCGCCGCGGCGAGGTGCACGAGGATGTCGACGCGCGCCTCGGCGATCACCCGCTGGACCGGGAACCGCGCGGCGAGCTCTGCGAGCGTGTGCATGGCGAGCACCTCCTGGGATCTGCCCGGCGCGAGTCGGGGGCGCACGCCGGGAATGGGGCGCACGCTCGTCAGGCGTGGGCGGTACCATACCTCCGTGCTCCGCGCCGCCGCCGCCCTGCTCGCCGCCGCCCTCCTCGTCCCGGCCCGCGCCGCCGCGCGCGGGCAAGGCAGCGGCGCGCGCTGCGACGTGGTGCTCGCCGGGGAGCAGACCGAGGTGCGCTGGACCGACGGGGACACCTTCCGGATCCTCTCGGGCCCGCGGCGCGGGCGAGCGGTGCGGCTCGTGGGCGTGAACACGCTCGAGACGTATGGTCCCGTCCACCGCATCGGGGCGTCCGACGGACGCGCCCTGCTCGCCGTCGCGAAGGCGAGCGCGGCGATCGCCAGCGCGGCCGGGGGGCGGTGCGACACGGACGGCGCGGCGGACGGCTACGGGCGCCTGCTCGCGACCTGCCCCGAGGCGTCGGAGGCGCTCGTGCGCGCCGGCCACGCGATGGTGTTCGCGGTGGACGGCCCCGCCGACCCGGCGCTCCTCGCCCTCCAGCGCGAGGCCCAGCGGACGCGGACCGGGATCTGGGCAGGCGGCGCGCCGCCGCTCCTCCCCACGAGCCTCCACTCCGCGGACGAGCCGAACCTCGCTCCGCGCGGGTATGACCGGATCGTCGACACGCGAACCGGCGCCGCCGTCGTGCACCCGCACGCGCGGACGTACCGGACCTGCGAGGAGGTCTGCGTGGGCGAGGGGCAGGAACGCGCCTGCATGGTCTACGTCCCCTTCGCGCGGCGCTATCGCGACAGGCCTCCCTGTCTGCGTTGATCCCGAGATCCCGGGAGCACGCCTACGACATCGACGCGAAGGCGGTGAGCGGGCCGAACGGCGAGCTGGCGATCATGCCGCCGTCCTGCGCGACGGGGTTCCCGCTCTCCTCCGAGCGGACGCGGCTCTCGGTCTCGATCGCCCGCGGCCTGCCTTCGCGGCCCTGGCGCGCTCGCCGAGCAGCGGCGCGATCGCGTCGTCCTTGCGGAACGCGGTGCCGCGGAAGAGCGCGACCACCTTCCCCTCGCCGTCGGTCACCCGCACGGTGCACACCGAGGTGCGGCGCGAGAGCGACTCCTCGCGCGCCTCGGCGGTGAGCGGGCCTTTCGTCGCGGCGCGCGTGAAGGTGATCGAGGTGTCGAGCGCGACGGCCACCGTGCCGTGGGAGTTCGCCGCCGCGGCGAACGCGAAGTCGGCGAGGGTGAACACCGCGCCGCCCTGCGCCACCGCGACGCCGTTCAGGTGCATCTCGCGCAGGCGCATCGTCGCGCGCGCGTAGCCCTCGCGAACCTCGACGAGACGGGCGCCCGCGGCGGCAGCCCAGCGATCGCCCGACATGAGGCGGCGGACGAGCGCGACGGGATCGGTCTTCAGCATCGGCGGAGTGTACCCCCGCGGGCCAGCCCGGGCACGCGGCCGGTGCGGAGCCTCGAGGTCTCGGCAGAAGCGCGAGGGCGCCGGTCGCCAGCTGGCCCCGTCCGGGCCTTGCTGCCGTCGCGCGTCCGGGCAAACCAACCGGTGCGCGATGCCGCGCGCCCGGCTCGGAGGCACCCGATGGTGGAAGCGCACGCCTGGAACGAGGGGCTCGACCTCTCCCATGAGGCGATGGACCACGAGCACCACCTGCAGATCGCGCTCATCACCGCGCTCGCCGACGCGATCGAGCAGCGCCGGCCCTGGCTCGCGCGACGCCTCGGCGAGCAGCTCCTCACCTACAGCACCGCGCACTTCGGCGGCGAGGAGCTGCTCATGGAGGCGGCGAGCTATCCCGAGCGCGAGCGGCACGCCGGCGAGCACGCGGAGTTCGTCTCGCACATCCGGCAGCTCCAGCGCGCGTTCGACGAGGGGGACGAGGAGGTCGCCTTCGAGGCCGCCCTCGACCTGCGTCAGGCGCTCGCGATGCACATGAACGACGCCGATCGGAAGCTCGCGGCGGCGGCGCGCCCGGCACACTAGAGCGCATCCCTCCGGGTCGCTGACGCGGACCGGCGCCGTGGGCCCCGCTCAGGCGCGCGATCGATCCCGTGGGACCCCGGCGGGCGCCCGCGAGCGGTCTTTCCGGTCGTGAACCCATCCGCGCGGCCTCCCTCGCGCGCGGAGCGTCCGTATCGTCCCTCGGTGCGTGTGACGCGGCCGTGGGTGCGGCCGCGTGGCGGGGTCGGTCGAGGGGGGGACATGGCGCTCACGATCGTGGGCTGCTTCAAGCGGGACGGTGAGGGATGAGGTCCGGGGCCCTCGTCGCCGCGTCCTCTCCGTCCGACGCGGCGCCCGCGCGAGCGCCACGCACCGTGCGCCGTGGCGATGCGCCTTCACCGTCTACCGGCCGCGGCGGAGCGGGGTCGAACCGGATCTGCCTCTCCGTGCCGCACATGGGCGAGCGAGAGGCGCGCCACATCAGCGAGGCCCTCGCGAGCAACTGGATCTCCACCGTGGGCCCGCAGCTCGAGGCATTCGAGGCAGCCTTCTCGAAGCGGCTCGGCCGGCAGGCGCTCGCCGTCGCGAGCGGCACCGCCGCCATCCACCTCGGCCTCCGCCTCCTCGGCGTCGGCCCGGGCGACGAGGTCCTCGTCTCGGACCTGACCTTCGTCGCGAGCGCGAACCCGGTCAGATATCTCGGCGCGACGCCAGCGTTCATAGACAGCGATCCCGAGACCTGGATGATGAGCCCGGCGCTCCTCGCGGAGGCGCTCGAGGAGCGCGCGCGGCGTGGAAGGCTGCCTCGCGCAGTGGTGGCGGTCCACCTCTACGGGCAATGCGCAGACCTCGATCCCATCCTCGCGGCGTGCCGGCGCCACGAGGTCCCGGTGCTCGAGGACGCGGCCGACGCGGTCGGCGCCACCTACCGGGGCCGGCCGGCCGGGACTCTCGGCGACGTGGGGGCGTACTCGTTCAGCGGGAACAAGATCATCACCTGCTCGGGAGGGGGGATGCTCCTTGCGCGCGCAGACCGGATCGCGAAGGCACGCCACTGGGCGAGCCAGGCGCGCGACGCGCGCGTCGAGTACCACCACACGGAGCTGGGCTACAACTACCGGCTCTCGAACGTGCTCGCCGCCATCGGCCTCGGGCAGCTCGAGATGATCGAGGAGCGAGTGCGCCAGCGGCGCGCGGTCTTCGCCCGCTACCGCGAGGCGTTCGCCGGCGTGCCGGGCCTGACCGCGATGCCGGAGGCGCCATACGGGGTTTCGACGCGGTGGCTCTCCTGCTTTCTCGTCTCGCCGGACGCGTTCGGAGCGACGCGCGACGACATCCTCGCCGCGCTCGCCGCGGCGGACATCGAGGCGCGCCCGGTCTGGAAGCCGATGCACCTGCAGCCGCTCTACGCGGGGTGCGAGGTGCACGGAGGGCGTGTCGCCGCAGATCTCTACGAGCGGGGGCTTTGCCTGCCGAGCTCGAGCAGTCTCCGGACGGAGGACCAGGAGCGCGTGATCGACGTGATCCGGGGAGTGGCGCGGATGTAACCGGCGGTGAGTGGGTCTCGCGAAGACGCGGGGTGAACGTCGGGCGGGCGGTCGGCGCGCGGCATCGGGGCGCGCCGGGGGTGGGAAGGGTGGGGGGGACGGATGCCGCGGGTCTTTGCTGATCCTCTTGGTAAGCGCGTGATGCGGTACGCGCTGATCCTGTCGCTGGACGGCGCTTTCGCGGCCCTGGCGCTTCATGCGGCGATGGCGCTCCGCTTCGACGCGAAGATCCCGCCGCTGTATGAGGCGGTGCTCCCGCAGGCGGCGGCGCTCGTCGTCGCGGTCCGGCTCGCAGCCAACGTGGCCGCGCGCCTGCACTGCTGGTCGTTCCGGCTCTCCGGGCTCCCGGACGCGGTCCGGATCGCGTGCGCAGGCGTCGCCGGCTCCGCGCTGTTCGTGGCGCTCGCCGGCTGGCTCGTCCCGCCGGGGATGCCGCGGATCGTCTACGCGCTCGAGTTCTTCCTCTCCTCGAGCGCGTTTGCCGCGCTGCGCTTCGGACCGCGGGTCGCCCTCCGGTGGTGGGGCGAGGTGCTGCGCCGCCGCTCCGGCGCGGTCCGCACGCTCATCGTCGGCGTCGACACCGCGGCCGAGCTGCTCGCGCGCGACATCCAGCGAGACCCGCAGAGCCGATACGACATCGTCGGGTTCGTCGGCACGGATCCGGCTCAGATCGGCAGGCGGCTCGACGGAAAGCCGATCCTCGGCCTCGTGCGGGAGCTGGCGCACCTCATCGAGTACCAGCGAGTCACGATGGTGCTTCTCGCGATCCCCCGCTCCGACACGGCGGGCCTGCGCAGGATCATCACCGTCTGCGCGAGCTGCCGCGTCCAGTTCAAGGTGCTCCCGGCGACCTTCTCGCTCTCGGAGCGAGTCTCGGCCGCGATGCTCGACGACGTCGCGCCGGAGGACCTGCTGCCTCGTCCGCCGGTGGAGTTCGATCGCCGTGAGCTGCGGCGGCTCATCGCGGGACGGCGCGCCCTCGTGACCGGCGCGGGGGGCTCGATCGGCGGTGAGATCTGCCGACAGCTCGTCTACTACGGCGTGCGGCAGCTCGTCTTGGTGGACATGAACGAGAACGAGCTCTACCTGCGCGCGCGCCGCCTCGCCGAGGAGCATCCCGAGGTGGACGTCCGCGCCGAGGTGGCCGACCTGCGCGAGCCGGCGCGCCTCGCCCGGCTGGGCCAGCGCTATCTCCCGGAGTACGTGTTCCACGCGGCGGCCCACAAGCACGTGCCGCTGATGGAGGACGCGCCCGAGGAGGCGGTGAAGAACAACGTGTTCGGGACGCTCCACGTCGCGCGGGCGGCCGACGCGTGCGGCGCGAAGCGCTTCGTCCTCATCTCCACGGACAAGGCGGTGAAGCCCTCCTCCGTGATGGGGGCGACGAAGCGGGTCGCGGAGCTCGTGGTGCGCGATCTCGCGCGCACCTCGCGGATGAAGGTCACCGCCGTCCGGTTCGGGAACGTGCTGGGGTCGGCGGGGAGCGTCGTGCCGATCTTCAAGGAGCAGATCGCCCGGGGCGGGCCGGTGACCGTCACGCACCGCGACTGCACCCGGTACTTCATGACGATCCCCGAGGCGGTCGGGCTCGTGCTGGTCGCCGGTCTGGGCGACTACGGAGAGCTCTGCGTGCTGGACATGGGCGACCCGATCAAGATCGACGACCTCGCCCGGCTGATGGTCGCGCTCTCAGGCCGCGTCGCCGGCAAGGACATCCAGATCGTCTACTCGGGTCTGCGCCCGGGCGAGAAGCTCGCCGAGGAGCTGCTCACGGAGGAGGAAGAGCAGTCGCACGCGGTGCGCGACCGGATCCGGATCGCGAAGAGCCCCTCGCCGCCGCTGGACCTCGCGCAGCGCCTCGCGGAGCTGCGCCGGCTCGCGGAGAACGCCGATCAGGAGGGGATCCTTCGCGCGCTCCAGGCGCTCGTTCCCTCCTATCAGCCGCGCGCGGGGGTTGTCGCGCCGCGCGTGCCCGCCGCCGTCGGGAACGCCGCGGCGCCGCGCCACCGTGCGGTTCCCGAGCGGGCGGTGGCGCCGGGGAACGCCCCGGAGCCCGCCGCCGTTCCGGCGCCGGCCTAGGTTGGTCGAGCGTATGATATACACCCATCGTGAACACCGGCGAAGGGAGCGCTCCATTCGGCGCTTGCGCCGGAGAATGCCGGCGGCGATGCGGAAGGAAGAGTTTGGAGCGCCTGGCAGCCACGGGCGAGACGCAGCAATTCTTCTCCCGCCCCCCCTTGCGCGGCGCGCTTGGTGGGGCTTCTCCCACATGGGCGCCTCCCTCACACAGAACTGCACCCACTGTCAGTAGACAATGGATCAAGCATCGAGGCTTCGTAGCCGCCGCGATCGCCTGACCGTAAGGGAGGATGTACATGCGGAAGCAACTGTTGAGCGCGCTGGCGATCACGCTGACGTGGGTGGGATTCGATGGTTCAGGGCACGTCGGAAGCATTGCCCGAGCGCACGTGGTCGGAGGCAATGAGTGCTGGGTCACCGGAGGCGGCTGGATCGACCTCGACGGCACCAAGGCGACATTCGGGTTCAACGGCGTGAATCCCCACTTGGCACCAGAACCCATCACGGGGCACGTAACGGCCGTGGACCACGAAAGCCCCCAGACGGCGTTGTTCTGCAAGATCGATACGCTCACCTGCGATTGCGACCTGGGCCTCGAGGGCAGCGCCCAGCTCCAGGGCACCCTCTATCTGCTGGGGGCCGGAGCGCCCGCAGAGCTCGGCCCTTGCAGCGTGACCGTCACCGACAACGGTGAGCCCGGCGCGAACGACACGATCTCGTTCGACGTGTTCCCGGGCTCGGACCTTCAGGGCGTCTTTCTCCCCCTGGGCCCCCCTCCGCCGGCAAACGGTGGCGGAAACGTGCAGATCCACGGGTGCCGAGGCCCGGGCCTCGGGATGTAGACCCGGGACCGGACCCTAAACAGAAAACGACGGGCGGCCAGGTTTCCCTGACCGCCCGTCGTCTTCTGAGTGCCATGCGGGGTTCGAGCGCTCCCACCTGCTGGGCGCGAAGGGGAAGCTTCCCGCGCTGTGCGATTACATCGAAAACGGCGAGCTCGAGTGCCCGGCGCTCGAGACCGAGTGTTACGGAACGTGCGCCTGTGAGAACTCGTGTACTGGCTGACGCCGCCAGGAGCCAACGAGGCGCAGCGCACTGCTGCTCAGTCGTGCCTGAACAACTCCTTCCTCAAGGACTCGGCCCGTCGCCCGAAGAGCCGCTCATGGACTGCGACGACTGAGCCGGGAAGGGGAGCCGCGGCGCTCACGGGGGGTGTGCCCGTGAGCGCCTCTTCGTTTCCGTTCATTCCCCGGAGGGCCGCGACGATCGCCGTCGCGCTCACGCCCGGTATGGCGGAAAGAAGCTGGGCGAGGGATTCCAGGGCGCTTCCCGGGTCTGCCGGTCCCGAAGGAGGTCCCCGCACCCCTCCGCGTCGTGGACGAGGCACGCGACCTCGAACGGGACGACGCCGCGCGGCGCGAACGCCCGCTTGTGGCGGAAGATTCCATCCTCCGGCGCGACGCCGCCCCCGAGCACGAATGCCGTCTTGCCTTCCGCGATCGCCCAGGCGATCGCCCGGTGGCGCAGCATGTCGTTCGGGCGCATCCGGAACGCCTCCGCCCGCGTGCCGCCGAGGAACGGGTAGACCCGCTCCTCGGAGCAGAGGACGAGCTCGGACGAGACCACGTTGCCCTGGGCGAGGGCATGGACGAAGGCGAAGTGCCCCGCCAGCCGCGCCACGAGCCGCTCGAAGAAGCCGCGTGGGAAGAAGTAGAAGTCCGCGGCCCCGCGCCGCCGCATCGTGTGATCGTAGATCGACAGGAAGGCGTCGAGGCGCGAGCCCGTCCGGTCGATCTCCACCTCGACCCCGGCGCGCTGGGCCGCCTTCACGTTCGTCCGGACGTCGTGGTCGTAGTCCTTCCAGATCGCGTCGAGACCCCCCGCGAGCGCGCGTACCACGTTGGGCGAGCGCACCTCCGGGGGGACCGCCAGCGTCGCGCGCTGGTCCGGGAAGAGGGACAGGCGCGCGAACGTCGAGACGATCCGTTCGTCCCGGCACCACCCTTCGTACGCGCGCCAGAACGCGGCGTCGTCGCGTGGCCCCGGCCCGAAGGCGAACGGTCCACCGTAGCCGTAGGGCGTGATCGCGTCCCAGCGCCGCTCGCCCGGGCGGGTCCAGCGCTCGGCCGCGAGCGGCCGCACCACGAGCGGGAACAGGATCGTGGCGCCCTCGTACGCCCCGACCGCGCACACGGCGCGATCGCTCGGCCGCAAGAACAGCCGGGCGTACTCGGGGTGCGCGAAGATCTCGCGCCCCGGCCAGGCACGCCACAGCGCGGCCCAGGTCGCGGACCCCTCGGTCGTGGCGGCGTCCAGGACGAAGAAGCGCGTGATGCACCCCGAGCGGAATCGAGACGGCCCCCCGCGCGGCGCGCCGGCAGGGTGTGGCGAGGAACGTTCGTCCGATCGGTCCCGCGCGCGGTGATGTGTGGTGCGAGCCCAGCCTGAACAAGCTCCCCTGAAGTGTCGAGCCCGTCGCGACAGGGTGCGCGCCGCGCCGGGACGGGGTGGCTATCTTCGAGGCTCGCTCGGCGTGGGGTGAGGGGGCGGGGGCGAGGTACCGACGTTGGTGGGGGAGCCTGCAACCTCGATGGGTGGCCGCGAGCCCCGCCGGCGCGTGAACGTCGTCATCGACGAGCTCATGCCCTCCGTCGCTTCTTCAGCGCTGTGGCTCTTCGCATCGACCATTCTGGCCGGCCTCATCCTGCGCCATTGGCTCGGCGACCATCTCTTCCTGACGCGCTACACCGGCTATGTGATGCCCTGGCTCCTGCTCGGGCTCCTCCCCGGTGCGGTCTGGGCGTGGCGGATGCATTCCCCGGCGCTGTCTGCCGTCCAGATCGTCGCCGCGGCCATCGTCCTCGTCACCCACCTCCCCCTCTTCCGGCCGCACCCCGCGATCTCCTCGCCTCCGGCGCTGAGGCTCGAGGTCGTGAGCTACAACACCTGGTCGGGAAACAGCGACGACGGGCGCATCGCGAGCGTGATCCTGGGCCGGGCGCCGGACGTCGTCCTGCTCCAGGAGATCCGGCCGGAGGTGTTCGGCAGGCTCATGGACAGGCTACGGGGTCTCTATGACGGCCGCCCCGTGTATTGCGCCTATGAGCCGGCAATTCAGCAGGCGGTCGTCAGCCGCTATCGCGTGGAATCCTCGGCGGGCATGGTGGAGAAAGGGCAGGCGCAGCGGGTCGTCCTCCGTCTCCCGAGTGGCCCCATCGCGGTCTTCAACGTGCATCCCCTGAGAAGCGGCGGGTGGCGGCAGAGGTACCAGCAGATCGCCTTGCTTCTAGAAGAGGACGTGCTCCGGGAGAGCGGGCCGGTGATTCTCGGCGGCGATTTCAACGCCCCCGACCACTCGCAGCTCTACGCGCTCGTCGCGGGGCATCTCAAGAACGCCCATCGAGAGGCCGGATTCGGCTTCGGTTTCACCTATCCCTCCTCCGAGCTTCGGTTGCTCGGCCTCGTTCCCGCTCCTTCTCTGGTGCGCATCGACCATGTGTTCTTCAGCGACCAGTTCGTCGCGCTCCGCGCAGGAACCATGGAGGAATCGGGGGGCTCGGACCATCGCCCCGTGTTTGCCGAGCTGGGTTTGAGCTCGAGCGTGGGCAACGGGGACGTGTCTCGAGTCTCGCACGGCGGGCGACGGTAGCTCCTCCAGGGGCGCGCAGCGCCCCGAAGTCGAAGGGCGCCAGCGTTCCAAGGCGCGTGCTTCGACTCCGCGCCCGCTGATGCGGGCGCTACGCTCAGCACGAACGGGGGTTCTGGTGATCGCGAATCGTGCTCGCCCGTTTAGCCGATCGGTGCTCGGAGCCGGACGTGTCGTGCCGGGTGCCCCCGTCGATTTGCCAGCAGGCGCCGGTATTCCGCCGCGAGGGCCTCCCACATCAGGTCCTGTCGGAACTCCCGCACGACGCGACGCCGGGCCGCTTCACCGTGCCTCGCGCGCAGGGGAGGATCCGACGCGTATCGCCGGAGCGCGTCCGCGAGCGCGCCGACGTCGCGTGGGGGGACGAGCGTGCCGGTCACGCCATCGTGCACCGCATCGACGCAGCCGGGGACGGAGGTCGCCACGACGGGCAGCCCCATGGCCGCGGCCTCCAGAGCCACCTGCGGAAAGCCCTCGCGGTAGGTCGGCAGGGCGAGGATATCCGTCGCCGCATACAGGCGAGGGGTCTCCGGGTCGAGACCGGTGAAGTGGACCGCCGGATCGGCTCGAAGCTCCGCGAGGACGTCGGCCGGAGGCGGGTCGGTCTCGTCGACCGGCCCCACGAGGAGCAGGTGCAGCCCCCGAGCACCGTGCAGCCGCCGCCACGCCTCGGCGAGCTCGACGATCCCCTTGTCGCGCGCGAGCCGGCCGACGAACCCGACGACCATTGCGTCCACCGGGATCCCGTGCTTCGTCCGCGTCGCGCTGCGCGTCGACTCACCAAGCGGGTTGAATCGACCCTCCGTGTCCACCGCGTTCACGCTGCCACCGAGGAGGACCTCGACCTTCTCCGGAGCGCAGAGTCCCTCGGAGACTGCCACCGTCCGGACCGAGTGGCTCACGGCGAGCACGCGATGCGCGAGCAGGCACGAGATCCGCTCCGTCCAGCGCAGGAGCTGCTTGCGCCAGCCGGACGCGGTGACGAAGGGCAGGCCGTGCATGTGATAGACGCGGACGGGGGTCCGGGCGAGCGTGGCCGCGAGCATGCCGAGCAACCCGGCCTTCGGGGTGTGGGCGTCGACGATGGCCGGGCGCACCCTCGCGAGCACGCGCCACAGCCGCCACAGCGCGATCAGGTCCCGGAGCGGCGTGATCCTCCGCATCATGTCGACCGCATGCACGGGAATCCGTTCCTGGTCGCCGAACGCGGACAGCGACGCGCCGAGGTCCGGGCCGGGGGACGAGATCGCGTGCAGGGAGAACCCTGCGCGTCGCATGAACGATGCCTGGCCGCAGAGGAAGTACAGCGTGCCCGGCACGGTCGTCACGTGCACGACGCCGGCCTGATCCGCTCCCGCTGGATGCGCTGACTCGGCAGCAGCGATCACGGATTCGCCAGATGTAACGCCGTTCCGCTGCGCTCGCGCGAGCGGGGCCTCTGGAAGGCGACGAGCTCGGGCACCGGCTCGAGCAGGATGGGGGGCGCGTGCAGGTACGCCGTGGTGCGCCGCTTCTGATCGATGTCGTCGTATACCCGCACCACCTGCTCCACCGCGTAGCCCATCACCTCCGCCACCTCCTCCGGGCGGACGCCATGGTTCTTTGCCCAGAGCATCAGGTCCAGATCGCGGTAATCCAGCGAGAAGAAGAACTCCTCCTGCGACTGGGCGAGGCTGAAGGTGTCGGTGGTGGGCGCGCGTCGCAGGATCTCCGGGATGACCCCGAGGTGGCCGGCGAGCGCGTACGTCTGCGACTTGTACAGGCCGGCGATCGGCTTCACGTCGGCGGCGCCGTCCCCGAGCTTCACGAAGAAACCCTGGTCGTGCTCGAGACGGTTCGCGGTGCCGCCGACGGCGTAGACGCGCAGGTCGGCATGGAAGTACTCGAGCATCTTGCGCGTGCGCTGCTTGAAGTTCGTGGCCGCGACGATCTGCAGCGCGGCGTGCGGCGTCAGCCGCACGCGGCACTCGCCCTCCGGCGTCGCGATCACGGCATGGGGGAAGTTGAGCGCATCCGACCGCAGCCGGTCGCCGTGCATCGCGATCTTCCACGGCATTCCATGGGTGAAGCGCGGGTAGACCGAGCGGAGCGCCTCATCCCGCAGCCGGTAACACCCGGCCGCTTCGAGGATGGGACTGACGTCCTGAACGGCGAAATCGATGCCGAGCTGCTGGCAGAGCCGGGTGGCGTAGACGGTGCTCTCCGAGCTCGAGTCGCGCTCCGGCAGCAAGAGCGCGAAGACCCGCTTCGCTCCGAGCGCCCGTACCGCGAGGGCGGCGACGCAGGCGGAGTCGATCCCCCCGGAGACCGCCACGACGAGGCCGCGGCGGCGGAGCCGCTGGAGCACCGCTTCCCGCAGCGCCTCCGAAAGCTCACGCGCCTTCGCCTCGAGATCCAGCTCGAGCACCTGCTTCGAGAACGGCTGCATGGTCTGCTCCTCCTAGGCCGCGCCGGCGGCGCGCAAGAGCTCCTGCTTCAGCACCTTGCCGGCGCCGCTCCGGGGCAGCGCCGGCAGGAAGAACACCGTGCGCGGGACGCAGTGTGCCGGAAGCGCGTCGCGGCAGAACGCGCGCAGATCGCGCTCGGAGACGGGATGGCCCTCCCGGCGCACGACGAACGCGGCCGGGACCTCACCCTGGACGGCGTCGGGCATGCCGGCCACCGCCGCCTCGAGCACCGCTGCGTGGCGCGCGAGCACACGCTCGATCTCGAGCGGGCTCACCCGGTGACCGCCCACCTTCAGCATCTCCTTCGAGCGTCCAACGAGGAAGAAGAAGCCGTCGCGATCTCGGTAGCCGAGGTCGCCGGTGAAGAGGGCGCCGCCGCGGAAGACGGCGGCGGTCTCCTCGGGCGCGTCCAGGTAGCCTGCCGTGACGTTGTCGCCACGCGCGACGAGCTCTCCGACCTCGCCTGGAGGGAGCTCGCGGCCAGCCGGGTCGAGGACGCGCAGCTCCACGCCCGGAATGGCGATGCCGATCGACCCGGGCTTCTCCTCCGCTCGCTCGGGCGGAAGATAGGCGAGGCGCGCCGTTGCCTCGGTCTGGCCGTACATGACGAAGAGCCGGGCCGGCGCGAACGCGGCGCGCGCCCACCGGACCGTCTCGGGCGCCATCGCCCCGCCCGCCTGCGTGAGGTAGCGGAGCGTCGTCTTCCGGAGCGCGTCGCTCGCGGGCAGCCGACGCAGGATCTCGAACGTGAGGGGAACCCCTGCCAGCCCGGTACAGCCTTCGGCGCCGATCGCCTCCACGACGACGCGCGGGAAGGCGAAGCGGGGATCGAGGAAGACCGAGCCGCCGGCGAACAGGTGGGTCTGCAAGACGGAGAGCCCGTAGCAATAGAAGAGCGGCAGGATCGCCATCGCCCGGTCACGCTCGCCGAGACCCAGGTACGCGACGATCGATCGCGTGTTCGCGGCGATGTTGCGGTACGTCTGGACGACGCCGCGCGGCCGACCGGTGCTCCCCGACGTGTACAGGATGAGCGCCTCCGCGTCGGGAGGAACCGCCGCGGGCTCGAGGCAAGGCGCCGGACCCCGGACGGCCCCGTCGTCTGCGAGGGCAGTCCAGGTGAGGGTCCGAAGGAGGTCTGGCGGGACCGAATCGCGCTCGGCGCCGCCGATCCAGAGCCGCTCGAGACCGGTCCCCGGCGCGATCGCGCTCCAGTGCGGAGCGTCGGCGGCGCAGATCACCGCGTGCCGGGCGCGCGTCTGCAGGAGCGCCGTCCTCAGCGTCTCCTCGCCCGCCTCCCGGTTGATGGGGACGGCGCAGGCGCCCGCTGCCTGCACCGCGAGGAGCGCCACCGCGGCGAGCGGCTCGTGCGGGAGCACGATGACGACCCGTTGCCCCGGGGCGACACCCGCCGCGCGCATCTCCCCGGCGAGCGCCGAGATCCGGTCCGCCAGGGCGCCGTACGAGAGGCGCACGTGAGGGCCGTCGACCGCGGGCGCGGCCGGATGGGCGCGCGCGTGGGCGAGTACCCAGAGCGCTGGCGAGTCGACGTTCATCGCATCATCTCCACCGCCGCGAGATCCGCGGCGCCGATCGCACGCGGACGGAGGAGCGCGCGCCCGAGGAGCTGGGTGCTGGCGATCGCCATGAGAGCCATTCCATCCGCCTCGGTGGCGTTGCCCGGTTGCGCCTGGACCTTCGTGACGAGCCGGCGGACCTTGTCCAGGTCGAATACCCCCACCTCGCGCAGGGACTCGGGAGCGAACGCCTCGGCGCTCCATCCGGGAGCGGAGGGTCCGACGAGCGCGCCTGCAACCGGGGCGCGGTACGGGAACTTCGGTCGTTCGAGGACGTGCCGCGGCAGCCACCGCCTGGCGTACTCACGCAGCACGTACTTCTCGCAGAGCCGGCGGAGCTTCAACTTGTCGGGCAAGCGGGCCGCGTACTCGATGAGGCGGTGATCGAGGAATGGGAACCGCCCTTCGACCGCGTTCGCCATCAGCATCCGGTCGCCCTGCGCGGAGAGGAGATACCCCGAGAGCAGCGTCTCCATCTCGATGTACTGCGCGCGTGCGAGGGGCCGCCACCCGTGGACGCGGCGGGGGAGCGAACGGACCAGCGACTCGATGGGCTCTTCCCCCTCGGCCCGGGCTGCGAACTCCTGGGAGAAGAACCGGGTCACGCGGCCGCTCGCGCCCCAGCGAATGAGATGCGAGAACTCGACCGCGTCGAGCCGATCGAGCCCGACGCCGTAGAACTCGCGCAGGAGCTCGGCCCGGAGCGCTGGTCGCGGCAGGGACGGGTGGAGCCGCCCGAGGTGCGCGGCGCGCCAGGCGGCCCCCGGACTCCGTCCCCAGAACTGCCGGACCTTGGTCTCCTTATAGAGATCGTATCCGAGGAAGATCTCGTCGGAGCCCTCCCCGGTGAGGACGACCCGGGTCCCGTGCTGCCGGACCGATGCGCTGAGGCGGAGCAGCGGGGCCGGAGCGGAGCGGAGCAGCACCTGCTCGGCATGCTCGATGACCGAGGGCAGCAGCTCGCCGATCTCGCGCTCGACGACCTCCACCGCGACGTGCCGCGTCCCGAGCCGGGTCGCCACGTCGTCCTGGTAACGCCTCTCGTCATAGGCGCCCTGCGGGAACCGGACCGAGAAGGTCGAGAGCGTTCCCCCGAGCTCGCGCTGGGCGATGGCGCAGACGACGCTGCTGTCGAGGCCACCCGAGAGATAGGCCGCCACGGGAACGTCGGCGCGCAGCCGGAGACGCACCGCGTCCTCGAGAAGGTCACCGACCTCGTCGATCGCACGTTCGAGGTCGATCCGCTCCTCGGGCGCGTGCTCGACGTCCAGATCCCAGTACCGCTCGACGTCGAGCCGCCCGTCGGAGAAGCGCGCGATCGATCGGGGCGGCAGGGAGAGGACTCCGTCGAAGAGCGTTCGCGGCGCGACCGGGGTCCAGAGCTGGACCGTCTGCTTCAATCCCGCCGGGTCGAGGGCCGGGCGCGCCCACCCTCCGGCGAAGAGCGCCTTGGCCTCGGAGGCGAAGGCGAGCTCTCCGCCGGCGAGCGTGTAGAACAGCGGCGCGATCCCGACGCGGTCGCGCGCCAGCCAGAGCTCGCGCGACCGCGGATCCCAGAGGGCGAACGCGAACTGTCCATTGAGCTCGCGGACGCAGGAGATCCCGTGCGCGAGGTAGCCGGCGAGGATGACCTCGGTGTCCGAGCGGGTACGGAACCGGTGCTCCCGGAAGCGGGCGCGCAGCTCGACGTGGTTGAAGATCTCGCCGTTGAAGACCACGGTCACGCCGCTCACGGGGTCGCGCATCGGCTGGGCGCCCCCGGCGAGGTCGATGATCGCGAGCCGGGCGTGGCCGAGCGCGACGCCGTCGAGCAGGACGGCGCGCTGCCCGTCCGGGCCTCGGTGCCGCAGGCTCGCCGTCATGCGGCGCAGCCGGTCGGCGTGACGATGTGGCTCGGACGCGGGCGAGCCGCGCGGGACCGTGAAGCCTGCGATGCCGCACATGGGTACTCAGGCCGCGGAGCGGTTGAGCTTCCGCTCCACGAACGCGGCGGCCCGCGCGACGGAGTCCAGGTTCTCGGGGACGAGGTCCTCGTCGAGGATCTCGATCCCGAACTGCTCCTGGAGGAACGCGACGAGCTGCAACATCCCCATCGAGTCGATGATCCCGGCGCGCAGGAAGGCCTCGTCGTCCGAGAAGTCGTCGACGAAGAACGTCTCCATGACGAAGGATCGGATGCGCTCGCGGACGGTCATACCCTGCCCCATCGCCACCCTCCCTGGGCCGGACCCCCCCGACCCCATACTCAACCGCGACCGCTCCTCCTTCACGCGCAGAGGAGTGGCCGCTCGAGACCGGAGAAGTGTGGGCATGCGGGAAGGTGCCCACCAGCACCCCAGTACTACTCGGTCACTCCTGCGCCATTGAATCCCGAGCCGCCCGTGACGAGAACCTTCACGCCGCGAGCACCTCCGCGTAGATACCGGTCATCTTCCGAAGGACGATGGGGAGAGCGAACTCCTGCTCGACGATTCGCCGCCCAGCCGCCCCGAAGCGACGCCGCGTCTCCGGATCGCGCGCGAGGGAACGGACGGCGTTCGCGAGACCTTCGGCGTCGCGGGCCTTCACGAGGAGCCCGTTCACGCCATCGCGGACGATCTCGCGGCAGCCAGGCACATCCGTGGCCACGAGCGGCCGGCCGCACGCCGCCCCCTCGAGCAATGCCCGCGGAAGGCCCTCCCGGTAGCTCGGCAAGCACACCACGTGGCTCCCCGAGAGGAGCGAGGCCATATCTTTCTGGAAGCCGAGCCAGCGGACATCTCCCTGAGCGTGCAACCCCGAGAGCTCTGCCTCACTCAACCTGCCGGGGTTAGCCGGGTCGGCCGCTCCCGCGAGCACGAACTCGAGGTCGATCCCCTCGCCCCTGAGCATCCGGGCTGCTGCGACGAACTCCATGACCCCCTTCTCGCGCAGCATCCGCCCGGCGAGTGTCACGCGAACGCGGCCCAAGGGCTCGGGAGAGGGACGGAACGCATCCACGTCGATGCCCACGCCGGGCAGCACACGGGCGTTCTCGGGGGTGCAGACCCCGGCCTGGACCATGACGGCGCGGTCGTCGGGGTTCTCGAACACGTTGATGGTCCTCTGCCGCGGCACGGCTGCGGCGAGCGCGGCGGAGAGGAGGGTCCGCGTGACGGCCACGGCTGGCGTTCCCGATACCGTGAAAGCGTAACCCAGGCCAGCGAAGGCATTCACGACCGCTGGGACTCCGGCGAGCCGCGCTGCGAGCGACCCGTACAGGATGGGCTTCAATGTGACGTGGTGGACGACGTCGGGCCGTAGACGCCGGTAGAGGCTCGTCAGCTCCAACACGTTCCAGGCTTCGAAGAGGGGGTTCCTTCCCTTCCGGGAGAGCCGGAGGGGGTGATACGGAAAGCCGCTCGCGATGATCGGCTCCTCTCCGCCGCCGACCCCGCTCGCAATGTGGACGTCAAAACCCTGGGCGCGAGCGTGCTCGGCCAGGGACAGCCTGTTCATCACGAAGGCCCAAGGTACGTCCACTACCAATAGGATCCGGCTCATGAGGGACGCTCCTGCCGGCGGAGGGCCGGTGGGTTGAACATCCTACTCGCAGCCTGTCTCGTCGGAATATTGTGAAGAACTGCAATTAGCGCGTCGGGATCCGGGTGACCGGTGGACTGAGCCCATACTCAAGCACGATTCTCTCCCTTCCATCTCTCGTTACCAAGACCTTGACGACACGTGCTCCCATGAGACGGTGCACGACCTCCACCTGTCGGTTGAGACGGTCGGTCTCCAATCTCACCGTGCTTGCTCCCAGCGTTTCCAGGCTTCGCAGGACTTCTTTGATGAGCGAAGTCGATTGTCCATGCGATCGGTAGCTGGGCAACCAACCCCAGTAAGCGATTCGTGCGCCGGAAGATACGACATATTCGTCGCCAGGCGACCGTGCCGAGAGAGATCTATTTCTCACATAGATTTCCCATATGAGGCTCGGTCTCCGAATCAGGACGGGAATCACAGCGAGAAGGAGCTTGAAACGCCCTTTCCGAATCGCGTCAAGCTGCCTTTTCGAATCCAGCGTGGCTGAGACCAACCCCACAATGCCATCCCTCCCCGCATCGGCGCACAGAATCACCGTCATGTGCTCGCCGAGCAAGATCTGATAGTACTTTACGAAAAACTTCTGCCCCAGGCGATGCATAAACCCACCCGGCTGCGCCAAAGCGCAGTTGAAATGGAGGTGGGCCAACGATTCTGCATCGCGGGGATCCGCCCGCCTGATCAATATCGAGTCTTCATGGTGTTTCATTGGACTCGTTCGTGGCGGGCGAGGAGTCTCCCGCCATGCCTCAATGCGGGCCCCCGCGGTGCGCCGCGATAATGGCGAGAACGGCCTCGACCACGCGCTCGACTTGCTCGTCGGTCATCGCCGAGTACATGGGCAGCGAGATGGAGCGAAGATAGGCGTCGTGCGCGACGGGGAGGCTCTCCGGACGATAGCCGAACGTCTCGCGATAGTACGGGTGCTCGTGCAACGGGATGAAGTGGACGGAGGCGCCGATCCCGCGTCCATGGAGGTCCTCGATGAAGCCGTTGCGGTCGATGCCGAGGAAGCGCGGCACGGTCTTGATCACGTACAGGTGGTATGCGCTGGTCCGGTCCTCGGCCGGCGTCAGCAGCTCGAGCGCGTTCTCCCCCCGGAACGCTTCGTCATAGCGCTTCGCGATGGCCTCGCGCCGCGCCCGCATCGCCTCCGCGCGCACGAGTTGCGCGAGGCCGAGGGCGGCCGCGACGTCGCCGAGGTTGTATTTGAACCCGGGGGCGAGGATCTCGTAGTACCAAGTGCCGCCGGTCATGTAACGCTTCCACGCGTCGCGCGAAACGCCGTGGAGCGACATGATCCGCATCCGATCGGCCCAGTCGGAGCGTGACGTGACCGCGGCTCCGCCCTCGCCGGTCGTGATGGTCTTGGTCGCATAGAACGAGAAGCAGGTCACGTCGGCGAGCTCCCCGACGTTGCGCCCTCGATACCAGCATGGGAAAGCATGCGCGGCGTCGGCGACGACGGCGATGCCCCGTGGGCGCGCAGCTGCGGCGATCTCGTCCATGTCTGCCGGAACACCTGCGAAATGAACTGGGATGATCGCGCGCGTGCGAGGCGTCATCGCCCGCTCGACCGCGGCGACGTCGAGGTTGTGGTCCGACGCCCGCACATCCACGAGCACCGGCACGGCGCCGAGGTAGCGCACGACCTCCGCGGTGGCCGCGAACGTCATCGTCGGGACAATCACCTCGTCGCCGGCCCGCACGTTCGCCGCCTCCAGCGCGAGGTGGAGCGCCGCCGTGCACGAGTTCACCGCCACGCAGTATGGCGCGCCGACCGCGTCGCCGAAGCGCGCCTCGAACTCCTTCGCGCGGGGTCCAGTGCTGAGCCACTTCGATCGCAGGACCTCGAGGACGGCGTCGGTCTCGGCGCTCGTCAGGTCGGGCAGCGCGAAGGGGATGAATGGGTTCGGAGTCATCTGAGCAACGCGGCGAGCGTCCGTAAGACCAGCGCAAAGTCGGTTCCGATGGACATCTCGTCCAGGTAACGATGGTAAAGCGCAATCTTCGCCGGGAGCACGACTTGCACGTATGTCGCCTCCGCGTCAGGTGAGCCGCCCAGCTCGGCTTCCTCGTCGCGATACTCGATCGCCGCGAAGTCGGTCAATCCTGGCCGAACGGTCAGAATGCGCGCGTAGGCGTCTGGGAAGAGCCGCACGTACCGTTCCAGCTCCGGGCGAGGACCGACGATGCTCATGTCTCCCACGAGGACGTTCCAGAGCTGCGGAAGCTCGTCCAGTTTGGTGCGCCGCAGGATACGACCCACCGGCGTCACGCGCGCATCCGTTCCCGTCGTAATGGATGGTCCGCTCGCGCCAACCATCATCGACCGGAACTTCAGGATCGTAAACGGACGTCCACCGAGCCCCACCCGCTGCTGCCGAAAGAGGACCGGGCCTGGCGACCAGAGCTTCACCATGGCAGCGATGGCGGCGATGGCCGGAAAGAGCACGAGGAGCCCCGTCGTAGCGAGGACGACATCCATCGTGCGCTTGGCCCAGCGGTAGCGGCTCGTCACATTGCACGTACCGCCCCGCTTCAAGTCGCCGCTCGCGCTCTCATCAGCCCGGTTCTTCGTCGAGGCTATGCGCGCCATCCCCCTCCTCGTTCCCTCCTGTGTAGGACGGCGTACGGCTGGCGGCCGAGTCCCCAAGCTGCGCCTCGTTCCGCGGCGCCGGTATGACCCTGTGGCAGTCCCGCGGATCATCGGGCGACCTGGTCTGGTCGTTCCGCGAGGGACGCGGCCGCGGTCGCCGATCCCACATCGTCGACTGCTGGCGCTCGCGGCGGTCGAGCAGACGGCGCTCCCGAGGCGACCGTCGGTCCCAGAACCCGGCGATACAGCGCTGCGTATGCTTCTGCGATCCTGGGAAGGCTGAAGTGCGCGGCGATCCGTTCGCGAGCCGCCAGGCCGAGCCGTCGACGGCCATCCGGATCGAGCCGGATCAGCCCATCCCAGGCCCGCGCGAGCGCTTCGGGATCACGCGGAGGGACCACCCGTCCCGTGTCACCCACGAGGAAGGCGCAATCCCCGATGTCGGTCACTACACAAGGGATCCCACAGGCCATCGCTTCCCCGATCGCGAGCGGGAAAGCCTCCCCGTACGCCGAGGACAGCGTGCAGATGTCGAGGCCGTTCAGGACCCGCGGAATGTCGCTCCGGAGGCCTAGCAAGAGAACGCGCTCGAGCAACCCGTGCTCCGACATGGCTCGGACGAGCTCCTGATTGCGCTCCGTCGCACCCTCGCCGCACAGCACGAAACGGGCAGCGGGCCGACGGTTGGCCAGGAGCGCAGCCGCTCGAAAGAAGTTCCCGTGATCCTTCTGCGGGTCGACCCTGGCGATGAGCCCGATCGCCAGGTCACCCTCCGCCAATCCCAGCTCCTCGCGCACCTCGTGCCGGGCGGCGGGATCCGGACGAAACAGCGTCACGTCGAAACCGTTCGGGATGAAGACGAACTTCAGCGGGTCGTACCCCGCCGCAACGTGCAGATCTCGCGACGCCTGGGACACCGTCACGATGGCGTCCGGGATCCAACGCGAGAGCCTGGCGCACACATCGACAGTCCAACGGGTCGTCCGTCGGCTGTGGGTCTTATCGAGGGTGCTATTGTGTATGCCCCAAAATATCCTCGGGCCATTTGCGAGCTTGGCAGCAAGACCGCCAAGCAGGTCAGCGTGGTACATCCAGGTCTGCACCACGTCCGGGCGGGACGCCCGGATGAGCGCGGCGAGACGCAGCACCTTCACCGGGTTGGGGATCCGGAACCGGTTACGGCTCATCCTCAGCGCGTGCGTCGGGATCCCGAGCTTCCGGATTCGGTCGGCGACGATCCCGAGCTCGGTCAGGGACACGACCTCGTGCGACATCTCGTCGGGATTCGAGGCCTCTAGCAGCCGCTGAAGCATTACCTCGGCGCCGCCAACGGCCAGGGGGCCGGTGATGATGTGCAGTACTCGCATTTTGGAGCCCGCGGTTTCGAGGCAATATCGGGACCTCTCCTGCGCCTGGCCACGACGCGATGAGGGGAGCCCCAACTTCACGCACGAGCGCTCCTTCCGCAGGGTCCGGGACGCGCTGGGACCGCGCAGGGGGGTGAGCGACCACGGCGGTCTCACGGGTCGTTCGCGTCGCGGCGAACCCTCGCGTGGCAAGCCACCCTTGGATGCTCCCGGCTGCTCACCCCAGGTCGCAACATGATGCGCGACGGGGAGCCGTGTCTCTGCGCGTCCCGAGATGCGATACCTGGCCGGCGCGCTCGTCCGGGCGCGCCTCTGAGGGAGGGACGGGTTCATGCGCGTGCTCCAGCTCGTCCCGACGCTCACGGTGGGTGGCGCGGAGCGGATGGCCGCGCTGCTGGCGATGCACCTCCACCGGTCCGGCTACACCGCGGCGCTCGCGTCCATGTTCGACCCGCCGGGCACGTGGATCGAGGCGGAGCTGCGGGCCGCGGGCGTGCCGCTGTACTTCCTCGCCAAGCGGCCCGGGCTCGACCTCCGCATGATCAGCCGGGTCGCGCGCGTGCTCCGGGCCTTCCGCCCCGACGTCCTCCACACGCACATGGGCGTGCTCAAGTACGCCCTCCCCTCCCTGGTGGCGTGGAGGAGGTGTGCCGTGGTGCACACGGTCCACAACCTCGCCCAGCACGAGGTCGAGCGGCCGAGCCGGTTCCTCCAGGGCGTGGCCTTCCGGGCGCGCGTGGTCCCGGTGGCCATCGGCGACGGGGTCGCGCGGAGCATCTGGGAGACGTACGGGCCCGCGCCCGCGCACGTCATCCCGAACGGGATCCCCGTCTCGCAGTACGCTTCCCCGGCCGGCGCGCGCGAGGAGGGCCGGCGCGCGCTCGGGTTGCCGCCGGACGCGCCCGTTTTCATCACGGTCGGCGGCCTCAGGGCGCAGAAGAACCACGCCCTGCTCCTCAGGGCCTTCGCCTCGCCGCGCCTGGCGCGGCTGGGGGCGCGGCTGCTCCTTGCGGGCGATGGCGAGCTCCGCCCGCAGCTCGAGAGGCTCGCCGCCGAGCTCGGCGTCGCCGAACGGGTCCACCTGCTGGGCATCCGCTCCGACGTAGCGCGCGTCCTGGCCGCGGCGGACGTCTTCGTGCTCGCGTCTTCCTACGAGGGGAATCCGCTCACCGTGATGGAGGCCATGGCCGCCGGCAAGCCCGTGGTGGCGACCGGCGTCGGCTGCGTCCCCGAGCTCGTCGCGAGCGAGGCCGGGCGGCTCGTGCCGCCCGGTGACGTGAACGCCCTCGAGGCCGCCATGTACGAGGTCGCCGCGGACCCGACGCTGGCCCGGGCCCGGGGCGCGTCGGCGGCGCGCATCGCGGCGGCGAGGTTCGACGCCTCGCTCATGGGTCGGTCGTACGAGGCGCTCTACGCCGAGGTGAGCGCCCTCCGCCAGGGCAGCGCCGCCCGGGCCGGTCTCGGGCTGCCTCGGCACGGATAGGTCGCATGCCGAACACCGCCATGCACGAGAAGCTCTACGGCGAGGCGCTCGCGACGCGAGCCCCGCGGCGGGTGTGAACGCTTGGCCAGCGCCGGACAGGAGCACGGCGGAACCTTCGCCCCCGACATCGGGACGACGCCCGCGGAGGCGCGCGGGTTCGAGGCGCGCATCGAGTCCGTCCTCGGCCAGTTCGCCGTCATGCAGCTCGTGCTCGCGTGTTCGGGGGTGGTCCGCAACAAGGTGGTCGCCCTGAGGCTCGGCCCGGCCGCCTTCGGCGAGGTCTCCCAGATTGCGGCCCTGATGGCCGTGGCGGGCTCGCTCGTCTCGTTCGGCATGGCGGTGAGCCTGAGCAGGAACGCCGCCAGGGCCACCGCGCTCGGAGAGCGGCAGAGCCTGCTCTCGAACGCGAACGGGATCGTGTTCGGCCTGTCGGCGGCCGCGGTGGCGAGCGCGGTGACGCTGCTCTTCACCGGCCGCCTGCTCCCGCTCGCGGGGCTCTCGCACACCGGGACGGCGGCCGTCGCCTGCCTGATCTTCATCGCCGCGGTCCCGCTGGAGGGGGTGAAGAACAACTTCCTGTCCCTGCTCCAGGGGATCATGGACGTGCGCGGCCTCGCCTTCGGGCGGAGCGCGGCGGTGCTGCTCGCCACGGTGCTGTCGGTGCCGGTGGTCTGGTTCCTCGGCGTGCCGGGCGCGGCGCTCCAGTTCTTCATGCTGAGCGCCTTCGCCGCCCTGCTGCTCGGGTGGCGGTGCCACGCCCTGGGCTACGCCCCCGCGGCGGCGCGGCTCGACCGCCCGCTCGTGGCGCGGCTCGCCACGTTCGGCATGGTGTCGCTCGCCAGCGCCTTCGCCCAGAACCTCGCCGACACCGCCGTGCGCACGAGCCTCATCGAGAAGGCCGGCGCCGCGGCCAACGGCCTGCTCCAGGCCCCCTACGTCCTGTCCATCACCGTGCGAGGGGTCCTGCTCGCCAGCATCGGCAGCGTCTCCCTCGCCGCGATCGGCCCGCGGACGGACCGCAAGGAGGTCTCCGCGGTGGTGAACGGGATGCTCGGCGCCGTGCTCCCCGTGGGCGTGCTGGCGCTGGGGCTCCTGGGGCTGTTGGGGCCATACGCGCTGACCCTGCTGTACTCGAGCGCCTTCGCCCCGGCCGCGGCCCTCTTCCCGTTCATCCTCTCCGCCGACCTCCTGGTGGCCGCGGCCTGGGTGGTCGGCGCGCCGCTGCTCGCCTTCGGCGACAAGGCGATCTGGCTCGCGCTCGAGCTGCTGTATGCCGCGCTGCGCCTGGTCCTCGCCATGGCCCTCGTCGATCGGCTGGGGAGCACGGCCGTGGTGCTGGGCTACCTCGGGGCCGCGGGGGTCCACCTCGCGCTCAACCTCGCCGTCTACCGGTTCAGGTACCGCCTGGCGGTCCAGGCACGGAACCTGCTCGCCATCGCCGGCGGGGCGGCGCTGGTCGCCGCGTTCTCCTGGGCGGGGGCGAGGGCGGGCCTTGCGCCGGCTCCGATCCTGCCGCTGAGCATCGCCGTCTGGACCGCGATGGCCGTGCTCTACGGGCGGCGCATCGGGCTGCTACGCGCGGTCGTCACGCGGTTCACCGGAAGGTAATGGTCATGGGCAACCGGCCTCGGGTCTCGGTCATCGTCCCGGCGCGCAACGAGGAGAAGTTCCTCGCCGACGCCGTGGGCAGCGTGCTGCGCCAGACGTGGAAGGATCTCGAGATCATCGTGGTGAACGACGGCTCCGAGGACCGGACGGCGGAGCTGGCCGACGGGTTCGCCCGGAAGGACGCGCGCGTCCGCGTCATCCACAGGAAGGTGGGCGGGGGGCTCAGCTCGGCACGGAACGCCGGCATCGCGGCGGCGGCCGGCGAGCTCATCTGCTTCCTCGACGCTGACGACGTCCTCCTGCCGGAGAAGCTCGAGCGGCAGGTGGCGTTCCTCGATCAGTTCCCGTGCTGCGACCTGGTGTTCTCCGACTGGTACGTGGGCGACAGCACGCTCACGCCCCTGTACCTCTGGCGGTGCCAGCCCCCTAACCTCCCCATGCACGAGGTGCTCGTGTACGGCACGTGGTTCGCGCCCATGACCCCTCTCATGCGGGCTCGCCTGGTGGAGCGGACGGGCCCCTTCGACGAGAGCCTTCGCGGCGCGGAGGACTGGGACTATTGGATCCGCGCGAGCGGCTGCGGCGCCCTCTCATACCTTCCCGGCCCCGTCGCCGTCTACCGGCTGCACGCCCGCCAGATGCACCGGGACTGGGCTCTCATGCGGAACGCCCGGGAGGGCGTGATGCGCAAGCACTTCAAGCCCGGGACGCGGAAGCTCGAGGTGGCGCGCGCGGCCACGGCGTTGCGCGAGGCGGTGAGCCACTGGGAGCGGCGCCACTACGCTGGGGTGGCCGCGAGTCTCCTCTCCTGCCTCTGGTATGCACGCTCGCCGCGCACGCTGAGGAAGCTGGGAATGCTCTGTCCGATTTGACGCACGCGTGGCCGGGGGGCGCGTCCGCGCTCACGGAGCCGCCGCGACCTCCGGTTCCCGCGCGCCCAGGACCTCGTCCCAGAGGTCCAGGATGCGCGGCATGGAGTAGCGGCTCCGCACCTCGACCGCACGGGCAGCCATCCGCGCGCGCTCCGCGTCGTCGGCCATGAGCCGCTCCAGCGCCGCGGCCAGCGCCGGGACGTCGCCCACCGGCCGGACCAGGAGCCCGTCCACCTCGTGGCGGACGATGTCCCGCGGGCCGGTATCGCAGTCGTAGCTCACCGCCGGGCAGCCGTGCGCCATGGCCTCGGCGAGCGTGTTGGGGAAGCCCTCGTAGCGGGAGCTCATCACGTACAGGTCGGCGCGGCCGTACCATTCACCCACGTTGCCGACTCGGCCCGGGAGGCTGACCCGGCCCTGGAGCCCCAGGGCCGCCACTTGCCGCTCCAGCGAGGACCGCTCCGGCCCCTCTCCCAGGACGGCGAGGTGCCAGGCTTCGCAGCGAGGTGCGAGGCCGCCGAAGGCGGCGATCACGCGTTCGAACTGCTTGCCGCCGTCGAGCCTCCCGACGGCGAGGAGGAGCCGCTTCCCGTCGGCGACGATGCTCTGCGGCGGGAGCACGGGAGTGCCGGCCGGGAGCGGGTACGAGACGGGGTTCGGGATGACGGTGCCGCGCGCGCGCGGTATCCGATCCTCGAGCCAGCGCAGCCCCTCGGAGGTCAGCATCGACACCCGATGCGCCCGGGGATAGCTGAGCCGGCGCAGGAAGTCCCACAGCGGCGCGACGGGCAGCATCGGAGGATACGTGTGCTCCGCGACCACGACGCGGCAGCCCAGCCCGGCGCTGGCCAGGATGCCCAGGACCGCCGTCGGGCTCATCATGCCCAGGACCACGTCCGGCTCCAGGGCTCGCAGCACGCGCCGCAGCGTCCGGAGCCGCCGTGCGTTGGCCCGCACGGCGCTGACGAAGCCCGAGGAGTCACCGGCGATGCCCAGCGCCACTCTCCGTACCCGGGGGCTCAGGGCGTAGAAGTCGAGCGCCTGCGAGGCGAGCGAGACCAGGCTCACCGTCCAGCCGCGCTCCGCCCACGCGTTGGCGAGATTCGCCGTGACCCGTTCGGCACCGCCGCAGGTCATCGAATGGATGACGATCGCTAGCCTCATCCTGCTCTCGTCGGCTCGGCCGCGCTGCCGTTCGCCCGCGGTCACCGCAGAACGGCCCGGTAGACGTCCTCGCCAGGGTCGCGCGAGCGATCACCATAGAACTAACGCGGGGACGATCCGTCAAGCGGCCTTTGGAGCACGACCCGCGCCGGGGATTGGTCTGGAAGGTCGAAGCCGGCAGCGCGTAACACTTCGTACCCACTTTTCACTTCGCTCGCACTCCCGGCATCGCACCGGGAGAAATAGGATGGAGTGCCCTCACATGGTCCCCTCCATGACGCTCCTCGAGGCGGAAGCCAGACCACTTCGCCTCCGCACAGGTGTGCGGAGCGCCGTTGGCGTGGCGGCCGTCCTGTACTTCCTCATGGGCCTCGACAATTACATCGGTAATGCCGGGGGCCCTCAGCCCGTCACGCTCATCCTGGCGTTCATCGGGATCGCACTGATCATCGTCCTGAGCGACGTCGGCCGGGGGCAACCTCTGTTCCGGTCGCCGATCGTCGGATGGCTTGCGTTCTACTTCCTCCTCACAACGGCGTGGGGCATCTTCATCAAGGACGACCAGCGGCTCATCCAGACACTCACGGACCGGTATAGGTCCATGGCGCTCCTGTCCGCGCTGCTGGTTCTATTCGCGCATCCGCGCGCTCGCCAGACGGGAATAGCAGCTGTATGCTTGGCGACGATTGGAATCTCACTTATCAACATTGGAGAGCTGGCCGGCATATTCTCGTTTCCTGCGGTTTCCTCGCCCACGCCAGGCAGGGCGTCCGGCTTCTTCATGAACGTCAACGAGTCCGCTATCGCCATCGTTCTGGGGCTGGCCGTGTCGATGCGCTTCGTCCCGAGCGCCCTGCGCGCGCCCATGCTCCTCGTCGGCCTCGCTGGCATCACGGCCACGTTCTCCAGAGGCGCCTTCGTGTGCCTCGCGGTGCTGCTCCTGTGGATGGCCTTGCGGCAGCACTGGGTCTGGTCGCTCGCGTTGGTTGCCGCCGGTGCGGTCCTCGTCCTGGCCTACGCGCCAGCCCTTCTCGAGTCTGCGGGATGGCTGAACACGGATACGACCGCGCGCCTGGCGCTCACCCAGGACGACAGCGGGCGAGTCGACCTCGCCATGAAGGCCTGGGCGTTGTTCCTCGGCTCGCCGATCATCGGCAACGGGATTGGGGCGACGACCCTGTGGGGCGAGGCAGGATACGCGCACAACATGTATCTCACGCTCGCTGCCGAGCACGGTGTCCTGGGGCTCCTTGCGTTTCCGGCCCTGGGCTTCGCTATCTATGCGTCCCATCGTGATGGCGTCGGTGTCGCGCTGGTGTTGGCGGTAGCCGGGTTCTTCAGCCACACTCTGCTCGAAGGCACGTATGCGCTTTTGACCATGGCCGTAGTCGCTGCTCCGGCGGACCAATTGGCTGTACATGCTCCTGCCGACCAGGGCGCTTGACCACGAGGGGAGACACCTCTGCGGTGAGACCATGACGTTATCCGCCAAGATGCCTGCCTCGATCGGAGACGCCCTTCAGTGGCTGATGGATCCCAAGATCCCCAGGAGCATCTCGAGCCGGTTCAGACATCTCGATTCGGAAGGACGAAGCCGACTCGAAGCATCTCTGAGGAGGAACTACTTCACTCAAGGCGATGTCTGGCACAGCGATGCGGCGGCGTATCTACGTTCCCCGGAGGGCAAGAAGGATCTGGCGGATCATCTGCACGGGAGGCTGGACGCTTTTCGCAGTACCGTGATTCCGTGGCTCGCCGACGCGAAGCCCTTGGCCAACTCGAATATTCTGGAAATAGGCTGCGGTACAGGCAGCTCGACCGTTGCCCTGGCGGAACAGGGTGCGATCGTCACGGCGATAGACATTCTCGAGACCAGCCTCCATGTGGCGAAGGACCGGTGCGAGGCCTATGGTTTGCGCGCAGACTTCCACCGTGCCAATGCCACTGAGGTGCACAGGACGTTCGCGAATCAGCATTTCGACTTCGTGATCTTCTTCGCGTCCCTCGAGCACATGACTCTCGATGAACGTATGCAGGCCATGAGGGGCACGTGGGGCATGCTCCCGCATGGAAGCGTATGGTGCGTAATCGATACCCCCAATCGGCTCTGGTATTACGACGGCCACACCTCTTGGTTACCTTTTTTCATGTGGCTGCCGGATGAACTGTCATTCATGTATTCGAGATTCAGCCCCAGGAAACCTTTCTGCGATCTCTATCGAGACATCGGCACGGACTCGAAGCTCGATTTTCTGCGACGCGGTCGGGGGGTCAGCTTCCACGAGTTCGAGCTCGCGATGAACCGAGCTGAGGAGCTCGATGTCGTCGGCAGTCTGGGAGAATTCCTGAGGAGCCAAAGCGTCCTCAGGAGGGTGGCGAGGGCGCTGACCGACGGAAACCGCTACGAAACGTTCTTGACGAAGATCGGACCAAACATCCACAGAGGCTTCTATCAGCAAAGGCTGGATCTCATCATCCGGAAGAGCTAGTGCCTCGCCCCTGGCGAGGCGATCAGGGAACTTGCGCGACGGCGGTTGATTTGATCTACAGCCATGAATGAGCTCACGGAAGAAGGCTGCCAAGCCGGTCCAGCGGCTCGAGCTTTCGGGCGAGGACCGGGCGGCATTGAAGGTGCTGGCCCGGAAGAAGGTGAAGGCTCGGGTCTGGCGTCGAGTGCGAACTCTGCAGTTGCTCGACCAGGGCTGGACGATGGCCGACGCTGCGAAGGCCGCGGGGACCTATCCGCGGGAGGTGCGGCGGGTCCGGCTGCGGTTCCTGGCGGGTGGTCTCGTCGAGGCGCTGGGCGAGGACGCGAGGCCGAAGCCGGCGAGGCTGCTGGACGCGCGCCAGGAGGCTGCCATCGTGGCGATGGTCTGCGCGCCTCCACCGCCTGGTCGGTCGGAGTGGTCAGCGGCACTGATTGCCGAGGAGGCGGGCCGCCGAAGAATCGTGGCCAAGGTGGGACGAGAGACGATTCGCCGGATGCTGAAGCGCCACGAGCTGAAGCCGTGGCGGGAAAAAAATGTGGTGCGTCCCGGAGGTGGATGAGGAGTACCTGAAGCGGATGGAAGACGTGCTCGATATCCTTGCGAAACCGGTCGATGAGCGGGAGCCCGTCGTGGCGCTCGACGAGCGGCCGGTCCAGCTTCTCGACTCGGCGCGGCCCGGCACGCCCATGGCGCCCGGCCGGATCGCACGCCGCGATTACGAGTACGTGCGTCACGGGACGGCAAACATCTTCTGCATCGTCGCGCCCAAGGTTGGCGGTCACTTGACCCACGCCACTCGGAACCGCAAGGCGCCGCGCTTCGCCGACGCGGTGAAGAGAATCGCGGACGCTTACCCGAAAGCCAGGACCATCCACCTCGTGATGGACAACCTGAACACCCACTGCGAGAAGTCGCTCATCGGCGCCTTCGGCGAACTGGAAGGCCGCAGGCTCTGGCGGCGCTTCACTGTGCACCACACGCCCAAGCACGCGAGCTGGCTCAACCCCGCCGAGATCGAGGTGAGCCTGTGGTCGCGCGAATGCCTCGGACGGGACCGCGTGGCGACCTTCGCCGAGTTGAGCCGCCGTACCCGCGCCTGGAACTCCCGCGCGGACAAGAACCGCCGCCGCATCAATTGGCAGTTCACCACCGCCGATGCACGGCGCGTCTTTGGCTACAAGCAGGGCGCTATGCATGGGGCGAGGCACTAGAGCGGCGATCAGCTCTCCGCACGGCGCGCCGCAGGGGTCCCGCGAGAGGCGCAGCGCGCACAACATGGATCGGCGGCTGCTCGAGCGCACGCGCACGGTCGAGCTCTGGCACGCGCGACGAAGGGCTCGGCTGCAAGCGGCGTC